>MDSW01001415.1_pt1 | contig 13403 bp, 13 predicted proteins | sample 811171 | NCBI WGS metagenome assembly MDSW01 (sample SAMN05326641, study PRJNA326480) | marine metagenome | isolation source: seawater | place: Atlantic Ocean: North West | collected 2012 | reverse complement strand
TTCAATATCAGAGTTATGTGAAAAAACAGGTGCGGATGTTGAAGAGGTGGCAAGAGCTATAGGGATGGATTCAAGAATTGGCAATAAATTTTTACAAACTTCGGTTGGTTTCGGAGGCAGTTGCTTTCAAAAGGACATATTGAATTTAGTATACATAGCAAGATCGATTGGCTTAAAAAAAGTTGCTGATTACTGGAATCAAGTAATTATTATAAATAATCATCAAAGAAAAAGATTTGCTAAAAGAATTTTGACCAGCCTTTACAATACAGTTTCTGGAAAAAAAATAGCATTTTTAGGGTGGGCGTTTAAAAAGAATACCAATGATTCTAGAGAATCTGCTTCGATTTATGTTGCAGATTTATTATTAGACGAAATGGCAAATATTGACATATATGACCCTAAAGTATCCTCAGACAAAATATACAGAGACTTAAATTTGTTAGCTAGCAGAACTGAAAATGAAAATAATACACTTTTAAAAGTATCTCAAAACGCTTATGATGCATGTGAAAACGCACATGCAATTGCAATACTAACCGAGTGGGATGAATTTAAAACTATTGATTGGAATAGAATTTATAACAATATGAATAAACCTGCATTTATCTTTGACGGAAGAAATATTCTTGATAAGAATCAAGTTGAGAAAATTGGTTTTATATACAAAGGAATCGGTAAATCATAGTGAGTAAAAAAAATATTTTAGTAACCGGTGGAGCCGGATTCATTGGCTCACATTTATGTAAAGCTTTGTTAAATTTAGATAATAAAGTTATTTGCTTAGACAATTTATTTACCGGTTCAACTAAAAATATAATTGAATTTAAAAATAATCCAAATTTTGAGTTTGTATTTCATGATATAATTAAACCATTTTACATAGATCATATTGACGAAATTTATAATTTGGCATGTCCAGCTTCTCCAATACATTATAAAAGAAACCCAATAAAAACCATAAAAACTTGTACTGCAGGAGTTATTAATATGCTTGGATTGGCAAAAAAACATAACGCTAAAATATTACAAGCAAGTACTAGTGAAGTTTATGGTGATCCCATGATTCACCCACAAATTGAAAATTACAATGGCAATGTAAATACTATTGGTCCCAGATCTTGTTATGACGAGGGAAAAAGATGTTCAGAAACTTTATTTATGGATTATCACAGAGAGCATCAATTAAAAATCAAAATTATTAGAATCTTCAATACATATGGTCCAAATATGGCTATTGATGATGGTAGAGTTATATCAAATTTTATAAACCAAGCAATCTCTGAAAAAAATATAACCATTAACGGAGATGGAAATCAAACTAGAAGTTTTCAATATATTGATGATTTGATAAAAGCTATGATTAAAATGATGAATTCCGATAGAGAATTAATCGGGCCTATCAACATAGGAAATCCTAAAGAGGTTTCAATGAATAAATTAGCTTCAATAATTTTAAAATTGACAGAGTCAAATTCAGAAATAAATTATTATAAATTACCTGAGGACGACCCTCTTAGAAGAAATCCAGATATTTCTCTAGCAAAAAAACAATTAATGTGGAAACCAATCGTTGAATTGGAAGATGGTTTAAAAAAGACCATTGACTATTTTAGAAAACTAAATGAAACAACTTAAGGGAATAATATTAGCTGGAGGTTTTGGATCCAGATTATATCCTCTGACATTAGGAACATCAAAGCAGTTATTGCCTGTTTATGATAAGCCTATGATATATTACCCTCTCTCAGTTTTTATGAATTCTGCTATAAAAAATATTTTAATAATTACAACAAATGAGGATTCTGATAGGTATATAAAGTTATTAGGAAACGGTAAAAAATTGGGTATTAAAATTTCCTATGCCATTCAAGAAATTCCAAATGGAATAGCTGAGTCTTTCCTTATTGGAAAAGACTTTATAGGAAATGATAATGTGTGTTTAATTCTTGGTGATAATATTTTTTATGGTAAAGAACTCAATGCTCAAATAGAAAAAGCCAAAGAAAACTTAAATCAGGGCTTTTCGACGATTTTCGGAGTAAAAACCGATAAACCTGAAAATTTTGGAGTAATTGATTTTAACGATTCTGGTGAAATTATTAGTATTATTGAGAAACCAAAAAAACCAAGTAGTAATATTATTGTTTCGGGATTATATTTTTACACAAATGATGTTATTAAATTAGCTAAAGCATTAAAACCAAGTTTCAGAGGAGAAAAAGAAATTACTGATATAAACAATTTTTACCTTAACAAAAGAAAATTAATTTTAAATATGCTTAATGATAGTACTTCTTGGATTGATACGGGAACTTATAGTTCCTTAATCAAAGCTTCTAAATTTTTTGAAGATTTTGAAAGAAGAACCAATAAAAAAGCTTCATGTATTGAAGAAATAGCATATAGAATGGGTTATATTAATAAAGATCAATTAGTTGCTATTGGTAACTCTATGAAAAGCAGCGACTACGGAAAGTATATATTAGATTTAATCAAATGAAGCTAGTAAAAACTAATTTTGACCAATTAATTATTATTAAACATAAAATATTTTCCGACGAAAGAGGTTTTTTCAAAGAAATTTTTAAAAAAAATGATTTGGAAAGGATTTTAGGATATAATATTGATTTTTGTCAAGAAAACAGTGTTAATTCTTATAAAAATGTCTTAAGGGGTCTCCATTTTCAAAAAAAACCTTTTTCACAATCTAAATTAATTTCGGTCAGTGCAGGCAAAATTTTTGATGTTGTTGTTGACATACGTAAAAATTCAAAAACCTATGGTCAATACTTTTCAAAAGTTCTTTCAGCAGAAAAAAATGAATCATTATTTATTCCTGCTGGATTTGCTCATGGATACTTAACTTTAAGTGAAAACGCTATTATTAATTATAAAGTTGACAACTATTATAATAAAAATATGGAAGATGGCATTTCATTCGATGATGAATATTTAAATATAGATTGGGGATTAGATAAAAATAAAATGATTCTCTCAAAAAAAGACAGAAACCAAAAAAGTTACAGTTGGTAAAACAAAGCAATATTTTAATAACTGGTGCTAATGGTCAGCTTGGTAGATCAATAAAAAAGAATTCAAAAAATTATAATTATAATTTTTTTTATATGCCAAAAGATAAACTCGATATTTCAAATTATTTAGCCCTAAAAAAAGTTATAGATAAATTTAAAGTTGATACAATAATTAATTGTGCTGCATATACTGATGTTAATAAAGCTGAAACTGAAAAAAATAAATCTGATTTAATTAATCATAAAGCTGTTGGTTTTTTAGCCAAATATTGTTCTAAGAATAAAATTCAACTCATTCATATTTCAACGGACTATGTTTTTGATGGAAAAAAAAAAATTCCATATGTAGAATCTGACAAAAAAAACGCCGTCAATTATTATGGAATTACAAAAGCTAAAGGTGAAAATATTTTTTTAAAATATAAACTAAAAAATTCTATTATAATAAGAACTTCTTGGTTATACTCAGAGTATAATTATAATTTTATAAATCAAATTATTGATAAAGTAACAAAAAATAAGAGTATAGAAATAAATATAGAACAAACTGGCTCACTTACCAATGCAAATGATTTAGCAAATGTTATACTTGAAATTATGCCAAAAATAAAAAACAAAGAACCTGAAATATTTCATTTTTCAAACAGTGGCATATGTAATAGATTTGAAATAGCTTGTAAAATAAATAAGCTTTTAAATGGTTCATCAAAAGTTGAATATAATTTTAAATCTGACGGAAATGTTGTCAGACCAAAATTTTCAGCTTTAGATTCAAACAAAATATGTCATAGATTTAGTATTAGTAATCATAATTGGATGGAAAGTCTTAAAAATTATCTTAAAAATTATAAAAATTAGTCATGGACTTTAGATCAAAAAATTTACTTGTTACAGGTGGAGCAGGATTCATTGGTTCAAATTTCATCAAATATTTTTTTGATAAATACAGCGATACAAGAGTTATTAATGTTGATTGCCTTACATATGCAGGAAATCTTGACAATACTAAAGAATTTTCAAACAACTCAAATTATTTTTTCATAAAAGGTGACATATGTGATGAAAAACTTATTTCTAAAGTATTTAAAAAATATAAAATTGATGGTGTTATAAATTTTGCAGCTGAGACCCATGTTGATAATTCAATAAATAACCCTAACCCTTTTATTAGATCAAATATTATTGGAGTATTTAATTTAATAAATATCGCTTTTAAATTTTGGATGACTACACCTTTCAAATATAAAGAGGAGTACAAAAACAGTAGATTTCATCAAATATCTACAGATGAAGTTTATGGAAGTATTAAAAGTGGAGCTTTTTCAGAAAAAAGTTGTTATAAACCTAACTCCCCTTATGCTGCATCAAAGGCTAGTGCTGATTTGATGATTAGAAGTTTCAATAAAACTTATGGGCTAAACACAACAATTTCGATATGCTCAAATAATTACGGTCCAAATCAGAACGAAGAAAAATTAATACCAAAAGTTATAAAAAACTTTAAAGAAAATATTCCAATTCCTATTTATGGTAATGGTTTGAACGTTAGAGATTGGATTCATGTAATTGATCATTGCGAGGCTATTGATGTTATCTTTCAGAACTCCGATTCAGGTCACATTTATAATATTGGAGCAAAAAATGAATTAAGTAATTTAGAACTAATTAATAGAATAAATTCCATATTGAATAATTTATACTCAAAATCTGTCAAAATAGATTTTGTCAAAGACAGATATGGACATGATTACAGGTATAGTATAGACACTTCTAAATTGGAAAAATTATTCAAATGGAAATCAAAAAAAATTTTTGATTACGAAATAAAAAAAATAATTAAAATGAATTGTGATGACTAAAAAAATAATTTTAGTAACAGGAACTGCGGGTTTTATTGGATTTCATTTAACCAAAAAACTAATTAACCAGGGTCATATGGTTGTTGGTCTTGACAATGTAAATGATTATTACGAAATAAAACTAAAATTTGACAGACTCAGTCAGCTCGGATTTTTAAAGGATGAAGTTGTTAATTTTAATAAATTATGCAAAAGTTCAATTTATACGGATAATTTATATTTTATTAGAACTAATTTAGAGGATGAAGTCGAGCTAAAAAAAATATTCAAAAGGTTTAAATTTGATATGGTTTGTAATTTGGCAGCTCAAGCCGGAGTTCGCTATTCCATTTCTAATCCAAAAGCTTATATTGATTCAAATATCACTGGTTTTTTAAATATTCTTGAATGTTGTAGACATAATAAAGTCAAAAGATTAGTGTATGCAAGTAGCTCGAGTGTTTATGGAATGTCTGAGGAAATACCATTCAACGAGAATTTACAAATTGACAAGCCTGTAAGTCTATATGCCGCTAGTAAGAAGTCAAATGAGTTAATGGCTCACACCTATAGTCACCTATATAATTTAGAAACCATAGGACTTAGATTCTTTACTGTATATGGTCCATGGGGTAGGCCAGATATGGCTTTATTTCTTTTTACCGAAGCAATTCTAAATAATAGACCAATAAATGTTTTTAATAATGGTTTATTATCACGTGATTTTACGTATATAGATGATATCGTATTAGGAGTTGAAAGAACTTTATTGGAAAATTCAAAAAATAAAAATATCTATAAAATTTATAATATTGGTAATGGTAGCCCTGTCAAGTTATTAGATTTTATCGAAACCATAGAAAAATATTTAGGAATTACTTCAAAAAAGAATTTGCAACCAATGCAATTAGGAGACGTTTACAAAACTTTTTCTGACACTAATAAATTAAAAGAAGACTATAATTATAATCCTTCAACAAATATTGAGCAAGGAATTAGTTCTTTTATTGATTGGTTTAAAGATTATTATAAATACAAAAACTAGTTTATGAAAAACATTAAAATTGCAATTATTGGACTTGGTTATGTAGGCCTTCCATTAGCAAGATTATTTGCAAATAAATTTCCCGTTGTTGGCTTTGATATAAATATTGATAGAGTTAATGAGTTAATGGCTGGAATTGATTCTACTATGGAGGTTGAAAATGAAACTTTACAATCTGTTTTGAAAAATAAACCATCAGAAAAAATCGGTTTATATTGTACAAATGATTTAGAAGAAATTAATGAATGTAATTATTTTATAATCACTGTTCCCACTCCAGTAGACAAAAACAATAGACCCATTTTAACTCCTCTTATTAAAGCTAGTGAATCTGTAGGTTCTGTAATCAAAAAAGGTGATATTGTTATTTATGAATCGACTGTATACCCCGGAGCCACCGAAGAGGATTGTGTTCCAATTTTAGAGAAAGCTTCCGGATTAAAATTCAATACTGATTTTTTTGTAGGCTACTCTCCAGAAAGAATAAATCCCGGAGACAAAGAGCATACTGTTGAAAAAATATTAAAAGTAACTTCTGGGTCAACAACTGAGACAGGGGTTAAAGTTGATAATCTCTATAAATCAGTTATAATAGCGGGAACACACTTGGCACCAACAATAAAAGTTGCAGAAGCCTCAAAAGTTATAGAGAATTCACAAAGAGATATAAATATTGCTTTTGTAAATGAATTAGCAAAAATTTTTAATTTATTAGAAATTGATACTAATGCTGTATTAACGGCGGCTGGCACAAAATGGAATTTTCTTCCTTTTAAACCTGGATTGGTTGGAGGTCATTGCATTGGTGTTGATCCGTATTATTTAGCTCAAAAAGCACAAGAAATTGGATACAACCCAGAAATTATTTTAGCAGGTAGACGTTTAAATGACGGAATGGGTGATTATGTTGCATCTGAGGTGATTAAATGCATGATTAAAAAAGAAATTAATATAAAAGGCTCAAATATTTTAATTTTGGGAATAACATTTAAAGAAAACTGTCCTGATGTAAGAAATACAAAGGTTGTTGATGTAATAAAATCCCTAAAATCCTACGGAGTTAACGTAACTATTTTTGATCCTTTAGCTAACGAATCTGAAGTCTTAAATGAATACGGCTTAATATCATTAAAACATTTACCCGAAAATAAGTTTGATGCATTAGTTTTAACAGTTGCTCATAAACAATTTATTAATTTAGACTTGACAAATTTAACTAAGGAAAATTCTGTAGTATATGATGTAAAAAATGTTTTGCCAATATCCATAGTTGACAGAAAACTTTAATTTTTGAAAAATGAAAAAAAATAATTTCTTTTCTCATGAAACAGCTGTTATTGATAAAGAATGTTCAATAGGTGATAATACTAAAATTTGGCACTTTACTCATATTATGCCTGAAAGTATAATCGGGGAAAATTGTAATATTGGTCAAAATGTTGTTATCTCACCGAAGGTTATTATTGGAAATAATGTTAAAATTCAAAATAATGTTTCCGTATACACCGGGGTTAAATGCGAGGACGATGTTTTCTTAGGCCCTTCAATGGTATTTACTAATGTTATAAACCCAAGAAGTGCAATAGTTCGTAGATCTGAATTCTTGGAAACATTAGTGAAAAAAGGAGCATCAATTGGTGCAAATGCAACAATTATATGTGGTAATTCTATCGGAAAATATGCATTTGTAGGGGCGGGTTCTGTGGTTACTAAAGATGTTCTTGACTATGCTTTAGTTGTAGGTAACCCTGCAAGACAAATTGGTTGGATTAGCGAGTTTGGTAATAGATTAAATTTTGATTCTAAAGGAATTGCAATTTGTCCAGAAAGTAATGAGAATTATATGTTATTTGAAAATAGAGTAAAAAAAATAGAAAAATGAAAAATTTTGGTTTAATCGGTGCATCTGGTTATATAGCTCCTCGACATATGAGAGCTATTAAAGAAACAGGAAATAGTTTAATTGTAGCATTAGACAAAAATGATAGTGTTGGAATAATTGATAGTTATTTTCCTGATGCAGATTTTTTTACTGAGATTGAACGATTTGACAGACACCTTCAGAAGTTAAATCTTAAAAAAAACTCAGAGTTAGATTTTATTAGTATTTGTACTCCAAATTATTTACATGATTCACATATTAGAATTTGTCTTAGAAATAATGCTGACGCAATTTGTGAAAAACCATTGGTGTTAAATCCAAGAAATTTAGAATCTTTAATTAAAATTGAGAAAGAGACCGGAAAAAAAATTTGGAATGTGTTACAATTAAGATTACACGAAAGTATAATTGCGTTAAAAAATAAAGTAAAAATTGATAATAATTTTAAATATGACATAGATTTAACATACCTAACCTCTAGGGGTAATTGGTATTACAGCTCATGGAAAGGGGATATCTCAAAATCTGGAGGAGTAACAACAAACATTGGTGTTCATTTTTTTGATATGTTAATTTGGATTTTTGGAAAAGTTCAAATAAATAAGGTTCACATTCACACTCATGATAGAGCCTCAGGATACCTTGAGTTAGAAAATGCTAGAGTAAGGTGGTTTTTAGGGATTAATAGTGATTTAATTCCAAAGTCTGTAAAGTCTTCTGGCCTTACAACTTTTAGGTCTATCAAAATAAATGATGAAGAATTTGAATTTAGCGGGGGTTTTACAAACCTTCACACTAAGGTTTATCAGCAAATTTTAGACGGAAAAGGATTTGATGTTTCCGAAACTAGGCAATCAATTGATTTAGTTAGTAAAATAAGAGATATTAAGCCTGAAGGACTAGTTGGAGATTATCATCCACTTGCAAAACTTAAATTATCAAAACACCCTTTCTTAAAATAGTTTACTATTAAAAAAATCGCCTTTTTTATATGTAATAATGGATTTGGTCATTTCAAAAGATGTGCTAGAATTGTTTCAAATTTATTTGAAAAGCAACACGATATTATTGTTCATTTTTATTGTAAGAATAATAGAATAATTTCTAGAAAAGAATTTGTAACCTTTGAACTTCTTTTAAAAAATATAAATTTTAAGTTTATAATTACCGAAGACAACCTAAGTATTGTAAAAAATAAAACCACATCATTCAATTACAAAAGCTCTTTTTTTGATAATTATAAGCAGAAGATTAATAAATATGATTTAGTATTTTCAGATAATATATCAACAATACTCGAAATAAGAGGTGATTGTGTATTGATTGGATCTTTTTTGTGGTCGGAGGTGTATATTTTAAATAGTACTAAATTCTTGAGATATAAGTCTAGAGAAATAAAAATTTTAAAAAAATTTAGACCTACTATGTTATCTGTAAATAAATTTACAATGGATTATGTCAAAAAATTTACCAATAATTTGGAGTTAGGATGGCCAATTGATGTAAAGGTCGACTTTTATTTGAAAAAAAATATAAGAAATATTCTAGTTATCGGAGGGGGTACCAATATCTTGAATAATCAGCTTAAATCAATAATTATGCGTATTTTGAGTAAATCTAATTATGTGGTTTATTCCTCAAATGTATTATTAGAACTATTTTCTGAACAAAGAAATCTGAATAAGTTCAATTTTACTACAAATGAATTTAAAAAAATAGATTTAATTATAGCAAGACCAGGCCTTGGTACTATTACAGATGCTGTAACATATAATATTCCTATTCTTACAGTATATGAATCTAATAATGAGGAGATGAAATTTAATGCGCACGCTGTATGTTCTAATAATTTTGGTTTGGATATAAATTACAATTTCAATGAAATTGAAAAAATTATTGATGAAATGGTTTTGAATAAAAATTATACATATTACCAAAAGTCATTATCAAAAGAAAATAAGAAGGGTTTAGATGAGATATCAAATTTTATAATTAATAAACTTAAACATGAATAATTCAGAATACGATTTTTATAAAATCAATGTGAAGTCAAAAATCAGTGATGTTTTAAAAATATTTGAGCAAGCTTCAGTAAAAAAAATGGTTGCTGGGATAGCAATAATCGTAAATAGTAAAGATGAAATAATAGGTTGTGTTACAGAGGGTGACATTAGAAGAGCATTAATTTCCGGATCTGGCATTTCAGATTGTGTAGAACATATTTATCAAAAGGATCCAATTTTGTTTAATATTAATGATTCATACTCTGAAGTACTTGATAAAATCCCATTGGAGTTAAAAAAGAGAAGGAGAAGAACAAAAAAATTTTTAAATAAAATAATTTTTATAGACGAATATAAGAAGCTATGTAAATTAATTAGCTATCATCAATTATGGGAGCAAAAAGTTGCAATTCATCGACATATAGTTGTTCTCGGATTGGGATATGTTGGGTTAACTTTAGCCGTTGTTTTAGCTGAACAGGGTTTTATGGTTACAGGTGTTGATGTAGATTCAAATAAAATTAAAAAACTTAAGAGAAAAGAGTCTTATGTTCATGAAATTGGAATAGAAGACCTAATAAAGAAAAATATTGGAACTAATCTTAATGTAAGCAATTCCATCCCGTCCAATGGAGATGTATTTATTATTTCTGTAGGAACCCCTGTTCAGAGGAATAAAAAAGGTAACACTGTTGTAAATACTGATTATATTAAAGAAATTTGCTCATCAATTGCTTCTAATCTCAGACCTGGGAATTTGGTAATATTGAGATCAACTGTTCCTGTAGGACTTTCAAGAAAATTAGTTATTCCAATTCTGGAGAAAGAATCCGGCTTACTGTGTGGTAAGGATTTTCATTTGTCCTTTGCACCTGAAAGAACCGCTGAAGGAAAGGCAATAAAAGAATTAAAAGAGTTACCACAAATTATTGGTGGATTTAATGAAGAGTCTTTAGAAGCTACTGCTGCAATATTTAGGGAATTAACCCCCACTATCATTAGGGTTTCAGATTTAGAGACTGCTGAGACTATAAAGTTAGTAAATAACTCATTTAGAGATGTGGTTTTTTCATATTCAAATTATGTGGCCCAAATTGCTTCAAAATTTAATATAGACATCAATGAAGTAATTTATTCGGCAAACTATGGATATCCACGGGATAAGGTTCCATATCCAAGCCCTGGTGTAGGTGGCCCCTGCTTAACAAAAGATCCATATATATTTTCAAAATCATTATCTGATAATAGTAAGTTTTCTTTATTTGAACACGGAAGAAATATAAATGAGAGTATGCACTCATATATTTATGAAAAAGTAAAGGCTCAGCTTGAGTATATAGGAAAAGATGTAAAAAAAAGTAAAATATTTGTTTGTGGATTAGCATTTAAAGGAAAACCAGAAACGGGTGACATAAGAAACTCATCAGCCGTTGAGATTTATAAAATTTTTGATAATCACTCAACAAAGCTTTTTGCTCATGATCCTGTAGCAACATCAAAAGAAATGAATATTTTTAATATTAATCACGTTGATTTTGAGAAGGGAATCAAAAATGCTGATGTAGTTCTATTTTTGAACAATAACTATTTTTATGAAAAATTAAATTTTTCAAAATACATTAAATTAATGAATGATAAGCCAATCATTTTTGATGGATGGAATATTTTTAGTTCCTCAAAAATATTATTAAGAACACCATGTATATATATGAATTTAAGTAAAACACAATCCTCAATAAAATAATATGACTTTAGGAGTAATTCCAGCAAGAGGAGGTTCTAAGGGAGTCCCTGGCAAAAACATAAAAAAATTATTAAATAAACCATTAATTCAGTACACGATTGAAGCTGCTATAAAATCCAATTTAGACAGAGTAATTGTTTCAACAGATTGTAAAAAAATTGCAGATTTATCAATCAGTTTAGGAGTTGATGTTCCATTTTTAAGACCTTCAGAATTAGCAAGTGATGATTCTAGATCTATTGATGTAATGGTTCATAGTTTGATTGAAATGGAAAAGTTAGATGATTGTAATTATGAATATTTAATGATGCTTCAGCCAACAACACCATTTAGAACTTTTAAAAACATAAATGATTCATTGAATTTGATTAAAGAATCAAAAAAAATTGACAGTGTAATTAGTGTTGTTGATGTTCAGGGAAATCACCCTGCTAGAATGAAGTTTATCGAAGATGGTTTTTTAATTGACCCTACTTTTTGTGAAAAAGTTGAAAATCAAAATAGACAGGAGCTTAAAAAAATGTATATAAGAAACGGTGCTATTTACTTAAGCAAGAGGGAATATATTTTAAAACATTCTTTTAAGGGACTGAATTCAAAAGCTCTTATTATGAGTAAAAATCAATCAGTCAATATTGATTCTTTTGATGATTTCAATTATGCAGAATACATAATAAATAATTATAAATAAGTTGAAAAAAAGGATTTTACATTTAGAGCCTGAAAAATATTCCGTTAAAGATTTAAATTTTCTTAAAAACAAATTTGAACTTGATTGCAGAGAAAATTTATCACAATCAGAGCTAGAAGAAATTACAAAGACAAATAAATATGATGTAATATTTACTAAACTAGGATTACAATTAAACAAAATTATAATAGAAAATCAAAACTCATTAAGCTACATAGTAACTCCTACAACAGGCTTAAATCACATCGACACAAGTTTTTGCGATTCAAAAAATATAAAAATAATCAGTTTAAAGGATGAAAAAGATTTTTTAAATGAGGTAAGAAGTACAGCTGAACATACATGGGCAATTTTACTTAGTCTGATTAGAAATATAAATTATGCTGCATTTGATGTGAAAAATGGTAACTGGCAAAGAGAGCCTTTTCTTGCATCTGAGCTGGACGGAAAAACAATTGGTATAGTCGGATTTGGGCGACTTGGAAAAATGGTTGTTAATTTTTCAATGGCCTTTAATATGAATGTTCTTGCTAATGATATTGATGAAAGTGTTTTTGAATCGAATAACCCACATAATCTTACAAATTCTCCCTTATCCGATATTTTGAAGAAATCTGACATAATAAGTTTACACATTCCATCTAATAAAATTAACAATCAATTTATAAACGAAAACAAAATAAAATTGATGAAGAAAGGAGTGATAATTATTAATACCTCGAGGGGTGAAATAATCGACGAAAAGGCTCTTGTGAAATATTTAATCAACAAAAAAGTATCTGCCCTCGCTACTGATGTTTTAACAAATGATAGTATTTGGGAAAAAAAGGTTGACCCAAATAATTTAATCTATAAATATTCACTTTCAAATTCTAATGTTTTAATAACTCCTCATATGGGAGGTTATGGTAAATCCTCAATAATCAAAACAAGAAATTTTATCACAAATAAATTTATAAATTCATTTAAATAATATGAGACCAATATTAATTGCAGAGTGTTGCCAAAATCATAATGGTAATATAAATATTTTAAAAAAGATGATTCATGAAGCCGCTGAAAATGGTGCGGACTTCGTTAAAATTCAAGCTATTAGATCCAAAGATTTATCATTTCGAGAAAGATTTGAAAACGGAAAAATTGATGAAAACGGAAAAATACTAAC
>MDSW01187738.1_pt1 | contig 13404 bp, 7 predicted proteins | sample 811171 | NCBI WGS metagenome assembly MDSW01 (sample SAMN05326641, study PRJNA326480) | marine metagenome | isolation source: seawater | place: Atlantic Ocean: North West | collected 2012 | reverse complement strand
TGTTTTGGTAAATAATTTTTTGATTTCTTTAATAGAAGAATTTAACTCTACAGCAATTATTTCAGTTCTAGGAAGCATTACCTCTCTTGTTTTTAAATCTGAAAAATCGAGTGCATTTTTAAAAATTTCAATTTCAGAATCAACATTATCTTTATTTTGTGAAGCATCAAGTTGTTGGTCTATGTAGTCCCCCAATTCATTTTTTGAAAATAAAAGTTTGGTCTTCTCTGATTTAGAGTTAAAAAAATTAATCAATATAACATCAGTAACTTTGATAATCATGTAAGTAAGTGGATAAAAAAGGATATAAAAAATCGTTGCTGGAAAAGTGAAATATTTCATCAATGCATTGGCATAAATATTGAAAAAGACTTTTGGAAAAAATTCAGCAGTTAATAATATTATTAATGTTGAGATAATTGTCTGAATAAAAAAAATCTTAAAATCTATAGTTCCGTTCAAATTGACTTCTGGAAAAATAAAATCTATTATTCTATCACCCATAAAAATTCCATATATAACCAATGAAATATTATTTCCAAGTAACATTGTTGCAATAAATCTTGAGGGGTTTTTTGTAACAAAATTTAAAAATTTGGCATTTATCCCAGTTTGTTTTTTTTCAACCTCAATAAAAATTTTATTAGAAGATATAAACGCAATTTCCATACCTGAAAAAAAAGCAGATAATAGAACACATATTAAAATAATTAGATCAGATAATATCATTTTCTATTTTTTTTTTGTCTACTAAATTTATTTCGATAATATCTTCTGAAAAGTGCCATTAAAATTGATATTATAGCAAACCCAAAAAAAATATATGCTCTTTTTCGGTTAGAATCCCAGGTTAAAAAAACTTCAACAATTGATACAATTGCAATACACCAATAAATTATCTCTGAAATTTTATAGCTTTTCATTATTGCAATGAGTCTTTAATTTCAGTAAAATTTAATAGTCCAGTCAATTTTCCTGTTTTAAATTGACTAAACTCTTTATTAGTATCTAATCTAATCGCATCAATATCATAATCTATATTTTTAAAAGTGAATTTCTCCTCAGTAAATAACCATTCATTTTCTGCATCCCAAAAAAGCTGCTGAGTAAATAGTTCAGATCCATCATTTGAAATCAGTTTTACATTTTTTTTAAGATCTACTATTTTAGTAGACTTGTAAAATATACCATAATCAGCATATATTTTATTTTCTTCCCCGTTATCATCATAAAAGGTGACCTCTAAACCCTCAGGAAATTCAGAGTATTTAAAGCTTAAATGATTATAATCTAAATGAATAGGTGCAGTTAAAATTGCTTGAATTTTTGTGGAATCTGTGTATACTAGTCTGAAATTAGATGCAATTCCAAGAGGGCTTTCAAAAAAATTAGTGTCTGTATTAAAATCTAATTCAGGATTTTCACAAGAAATAGAAAACAAAATTGAAACCAGAACTATAATTTTTTCAAATATTTCTGCTTTTGGAATTTTCATTTATAATTTAGGAACTTTAACGCTAGCATTTATCCAGCAATTGAATTTAATACTAGCCCCTTCGTTTCCTTCAGTAAATATATCTGTTTTGGAAGGTGCACGTCCTAAATAGCTCGCTCTTGTTGAATTAGCTAATTTTCTAATTGAGGCATCTACTCTGCCTGCTTTTTGTGCAACATTAGCAGCTAACCAATAAACTGCTCTTTTTTCAAATTGGTTATTGCCACAATCATTTGCACTACTTGCATATAAACTAGCAATTAATAAGTATGCTCTACCTAATGATGGCTGGAAAGATAAAGCTTTATTGGCATAATTCCTGGCGGAGGATTTTCTGCCTGCATTTTTAAATTTTAAAGCGATTTTGTATAAAATTTTAGCCTTTTTATAAGGATCTGTACCCAATTTGATTGATTCTTCATAAAATTTTAAGGCCTCAGCTCCGTTACCTCTTTTGTCATTTAATAATCCTAAATAATATGCCGAATCAGCAGAGGGATCTAAGTTATGCAAGGCTTCAACAAGTGTGACAAATAAAGGGTCATCTGAACATTCTTTGTTATCCATTCTACTTGCAGCTCTTTTTAACCATAACGGGTCAGTTTTATTTTCATCAAAATTTTTGTTATATAATGGAATCAGATTTTCACAAGTAGCTTCTTTTGCAATTATTGCGTCTAAATTTTTAAGCATGATACCAATAGCATTACTATTAACTTCATATACCTTTTTACTTCTGATTTCTCTATTAGTTAGGGGTGACCCTGATTCCTCTTTTTTTAAGATGATATCTAAATTCTTTGCTAATTTAATTGCTTCAAATTCAAATTTTTCTGAAACTTCCTCATATTTATCAAAAAGTTTTTCCATAGTTACTTGATCTGCCCCTTCTTTATACAAATCATAAAATATTTTAAAATAATTATATAGTCCTTTTGGATTGGTGAAGCTATTGGGATCAGTTGTAAATGCCTTGTCAAAAGTATTGTAGATTAGGCTCTTGTCACCAACTTTATAATCTATCATTGCCTGAGCTTTACTACTTATTATATCCCCAACAACTTTTTTATTTTTTTTAGTCGGAAAATATTCTAGCCACTGATCATAAAGTTTTATGATATCATTAGCATAAGAAGATTTTTCTTCACCTGTTGAATTTTGATATTTGAACTTCAAAATTCTTTCCCCATATGAATATATTGCCAAATTAATGGAAGGACATTCTTCTCTGACTTTCATCCATGGTTCATAAGCAGCTTCATAATTTTTTACTTTTGCAGATTCAGCAAAAATTGAAAGATTTTGAATGCACTCTTCATTGCTTAATTGAGCTAATATTGTATTTGTTATAGTAAACAAAAAAGTTAATGTCAGTAAAATATACCTGCGTTTCATTAATTATACTGTCTTTTTATAAACCAAATGTCATTAAGTGAAAAGCCTATTCTCAAGGACCAATACTTTTCCATTACTAAATTATTTTCTGTTGATCCACGTCTGCCTATCTCAAAGCCAATATTAGTATTTGAGTATCCTGACATAGGTAAACCAAACCCAAATGTAATACCAGTTTCTCTTAATACAAAATTATTGACGATAATCCCACTTGATTCATTTCTGTATCCTAATCTAAAAACAACCCTTTTCCAATAGTCAGTTAAAGAAGAATAATTAGGAATGTAAAAACCTCCAAACGAAATTCTTGATCCATTTTGATATGTCAAATTTGGAATATTTATGAAATCATTTCTGAAGTTTTCAGAATTTATTCTAGAATATTGAGCTCCAAAAAACCATTTCTTTTCCTTAGATAATCCAAGTCCGATTGAAGACATTTTTGATAGATTAATATTGGTTGTGGTTAAACCATCTGCACTTAAATCAACTTCTTCATAATCTGATCCAATATTTATGTTACTTTGTGAATCAGTCAAGTAAACTCTTGAATTTTTAGACTTTGCATTTGATTCTGGTGATAAAGAATACATTAAATGAAAATCTATTTCTTTAGTTATGGGTAATTTGAAATTAGAGCTAAACTGATAACTTAAACCAGAAATACTAGATTTATTTTGAAGAATTGTAACTAATTCAATATCATCAATAAGCTTTGTAGTTCGGTTTGTTATCTCACCAAAACCATAATTAAAGGTTGTACCTATTGAAAAGTATTTTGTTAATCGAAATCCAAATGAAAAAAAAGCTCTATTAATTCCTCCTGATCCTTCGAATTGATTTGTAGAATTAATGTCTAAAAGATCATTTCTCCCTTCTAGACGATAACCAACTGATGAATATGGAACTAATCCAAAACCAAAACCAAATTTTCCTGTTGGAATTGCAATTCCAAGATAGTCGAGTGAAGAATTACTTAATTGATGTGAGGATTCTTTATCGGATAAATTAGTTACCTTATAGTTTAATCCCAGTGAATAAGTTACCATTTTAAGATCTCCATAAGAAGCTGGATTATTTAGATTTGCATGAATCGAATCATTATATATATCAATACCACCCATAAATCTATTAATTTGATTCCCTCTAAAGTTTAATTCTCCTATTCCAGCAAATGAGTATGGGGAGCTAGATCCAATCTGAGATGAAGCGAGATAATTTAGTAATAAAAAAATCAAAAGCGTAATACTCTTTCTCATGTTTTTAAATTAAACTTTAAAAGGTAAAGTAAGCCCTCTCCAATAAAATTTGAATCAGCAAAGATGGTGTTTTTTAAACTATTAGACAACTTATAAGAATCGCCTCCTGTTAAAATTACTTCTAGATGTTTAAATTTTTTTTTGTAATAATCTATTCTACCTTTAATTTCATCAATAATCCCATAATAAATTCCTGAATGAATTGACTCAAAAGTAGAATTTCCATAATATTTTTCGGGAAATTTAAAATCTAAGATTGGTAAATCAGCTGCAAATATATTTAGTGATTTGTAACGTGTCATTAATCCTGGAGTAATTGCGCCCCCCAGATAAATTTTATCTGATGAAACGAAATCATATGTAATGCAGGTACCCAAATCAATGATAAGTATATGTTTGTTTGGATATTTGTTTATTGCAGCACATATTAGAGCAATACGGTCAGAACCAAGACTTGATTGAGGTTTGTATTCATTTGTAAATGGCAGTTTGAGATACTTATTTACATTATAAACTTTATAATTCTTAAAGATTTTTTTTAAACCACTTCGATTATGACCTGAAACATTAGAATAAATCACAGCATCTATTTTGTAGTTCTTAAAAATCTCAAGTATAGCTTTGGTTCCGATTTCATTTTCTGAATTTCCTTTTTCAATAAGTCTATCATCAGAAAACAAAAAAAATTTAGTGTTTGTATTGCCAATATCTATTGTCAAATACATTTGGAAGATTTTAAACTATAAATTTAAGCAAAGATTTTTTATGGTATTTATTTTAGATAAATAAAAAAAGCAAATTATATTTGCAGCCTATGGTACCTTAGCTCAGTTGGTAGAGCAAAGGACTGAAAATCCTTGTGTCCGCAGTTCGATTCTGCGAGGTACCACAAAAAACTTTTATGAACAGAAGAAAATTTACATTACTTTCCTCACTTCTAGGGATAGGTCTTGCGACAAAAATACCTTCCTATGCTAAGTCTCCAAAAAAATTAACTAAAGGTTTTAATCTTAAATATGCTCCCCATATTGGAATGTTTAAACACTCTGCGGGTGAGAATCCTATTGATCAAATAAATTTTATGGCTGATAATGGATTTAGTGCTTTTGAGGATAATGGTATGAAAAATAGATCCATTTCTATGCAAAATAAAATTGCTGACGTTATGATAAAACGTAATATGAAAATGGGCGTTTTTGTTGCTCATGAAATTGCATGGAAAAAACCAAATCTTGCAAGTGGTGACTTAAATATGAGGATTGCTTTCCTCAAGCAAATAAAAAAAAGCATTGAGGTAGCAAAAAGAGTTAATGCTAAATGGATGACAGTTGTTCCTGGCCATCTTGATTTAAGAAAAAAACTTTCGTATCAAACAGCAAATGTAATTGAAAGTCTTAAACTAGCATCAGATTTATTAGAACCCCATGGGTTAATTATGGTATTAGAGCCATTAAATTTTAGAGATCACCCTGGTCTCTTTTTAACTGAAAGTCCCCAGGCCTATGAAATATGTAAAGCTGTGAATTCTGAATCATGTAAAATATTATTTGATATTTATCACCAACAAATACAAGAAGGTAATCTAATCCCAAATATTGAAAAATGTTGGGAAGAAATCGCTTATTTTCAGATAGGAGATAATCCAGGACGAAATGAACCTACAACTGGAGAAATAAACTTTTCAAATATTTTTAAGTTTATTTCCTCAAAAGGATATGATGGAGTTTTAGGAATGGAACATGGAAATTCACTAGAGGGTATCCAAGGAGAGAACGCAGTTATTAATGCTTATAAAAATGTAGATTCCTTTTAATTTTGAATCTATAAAATTTTAAATACGGAGCGTCTATTGATTTTGTGTTCTTCCTCTAGACAATTTACATTATCTTGACAATAATTTTCCAAATTATTTTCACCAAAACCACTTATAAATATTCTATCACCATTAATACCTCTTTTGACTAACCAAGCTTTTGTTTCTTTCGCTCTTCTATCAGATAGAGCCTCATTGTATGCATTAGATCCCCTAGAATCTGTATGAGATTCTATAGAAATATTGATTTTAGGATGCTTGAACATTACAATTAGTATTTTTTTAAGTTCTTTGGAAGCTTTGTATGTAATGTAGTGTTTATCTAGATCAAAAAGAATAGGGTTTATATCTAACAAACATCCCAAGTCATTTGGTAAACAGTTATCTCTCCATTCTAGAAATATATCCTTTTTTATTTCTTTTGATATGCTTGGAATTCGAATTACAGACTCATGATCAGAATATCCAATTGGTTTTGATGCAGTTATGAAATATTCTTTTGAGCAATCAATTTCATTTATAAAACTATATGAACCATCTTCTCTTGTTAATTGTTCATACAATATGTTCCCATTTAGATCAATTAAAGAAACTAATACACCTCTTAGTATTTTTCTTGTATTCTTGTCTTTTAAAGTACCTTGGATAGAAACATTACAAAAATAACTACAATCTACTTCCAAACAATCGTTAGTCATAAAATTCTCAGTTTTAAAATCAACCGATTTTAAATTTGTATTTTCATTTGGTTCTCCAAATCGATTATAAATAATATTTTCATCTCCAAGCTCAACTCTATAAACCTCATCTGAGCTACTTCCCTCTATTCCATTTCTATTTGAAGAAAAATAACCAAATCCTCTATTTGAACTAAAAATAAATCCAAAATCATCAAGTCTGCTATTAATTGGTGGGCCAAGATTTTTTGAGGTTGTAGGCATACCTCTTGAATCAAGATTTGATAAATAAACATCAAACCCTCCCAAACCAATCCTTCCGTCACTAGAGAAATAAAGTATACCCTCCTCGCTGATGAAGGGGAATGATTCTCTAAATTCAGTATTAACCTGGGGCCCCAAATTAATAGGATCACTGTAAGTACCATCTTCAAAAATATCTACGTACCATATATCAGAATATCCAAAACTACCAGGCATATCAGAAGAAAAATAGAGTCTTTTCTCGTTGACGCTTATTGCTGGATGTGCAACAGAGTATTCATCACTATTAAACGGTAATTCTTCGATATTTTTCCACACTTCTCCATCATCACTTTCAGCTTTATATATTTTTAAATTAACCTGTTTGTTTTTATCAAACCCTAATTTCCCTGAATAATAATTATTTCTTGTAAAATACATGACCTTTTTATCTTTTGTTATAACAGCAGATGACTCATGATACTCTGTATTTATTTCGCCAGATAGGGGTTCCCGATTAATAAGATTTCCGTTTGAATCCATATCAGCAATAAATAAATCTAAAAATCTTTCACCTGACCATTCATACAAATCATCACCTGTACTACTTGCTGTGGACGAAAAAATTATTTTATCATCTCCATAAAAAGATGGCCCAAAATCTGAACCATCAGTATTTATTTTAGTTTTTAGAATTCTATAATTTTCGGCATTTTGTGAAATTTTTTCTAAATAATCAGGATTATTTTCATAATAACTTTTAATGACAAGATTATCTGTCAATGAAATATATTTTCTGAGTAAATCGTCAGATATCTCATAAGAACCCTGGCTTTTAAAACTTAAGGAAGCTCTGTAATAAATTTCAGCTGATATTTCTTCTGGATACTTGGATATTAATCTATTGAACCATATTACTGCCCTGTCATATTCACTATTATTAAAAAAAGAATTAGCTAAATACTCTAGTGATTCTTTTGTTTCTTTACCTGAATTAATTAAGTCCAAATATTTTTGCTGAACAATGTCATAATCATATTGATAATATTGCTTTCTAGCAATAAAAATATTTTTATCTAAATTATCTTTTCTTCTTTTCCTACTAGTCAAAGAGGAATCTGCTTCTTCATTCTCTTGTTTTTTTAATTTTAAAGTAACATCTAAATCTTCTTGATCATTTATTTCAATTGTTTGCCTTGAAAAACCAATGCTTGAAATTTCTAATTTTTGACCACTAGAAACTCTAATTTTAAAATTACCATCAAAATCAGTAATTATTGACTCAGAAGTTCCTAAAACAATTACCTCTGCTCCTGGAATAGGTCTCCCTTGGTCATTCTTTAAGTTACCACTTATTATTCTCCCCATTTGCTGATTAGAATCTTGATTTAAATTATTAATTGTTTCTAATTCTATCAACGTATTAGTTTGTTGCTTAATATCAGATTCATTAATAATTACAACATTATTTTCATTGATTACTTTTACTTCAGGGTTATTATTATTAGGTTGAACAGAAATGTCATTTTCTTGAGAGCTATTTGTCTGATCACCTACAATTATAATTTCAGGAGAAGTTTTTGAATCAGATTTTGACTCAACTTTTTTATTTTCTTCCTTATCAACTTTATTTTTTATTTCATTTTTTCCAAGTATATTTTGTCTTTTAGCTAACACCCTCTTAATTACTTCATCAGCTCCCCTACTTATTTTTTTTGAATTTATTGTTTTATTAGCTTTCTTAATTCCTGTTAGAGTATCAAGTTTACTCTTTTGTGAGGTCATTTTCAAAATCCAAGCATCTTTATATTTAAGTTTTATAAGAATATTTCTAAGTTTTTTAGCAAGAGTTATATCACTGAAGCTCTCTGCTGATACCCTAAAATATCCAGTTTTACTGACAGGTAAAATTTCTGCCTTCTTAAATCCTTTATTTCTAAGGTCATTGATATGATCATAAGCTAATGATCTTTGTTTAAATGAACCTGTTATTACATGATAATTGGATCTTGATAAATTTTGTTCCTTGTTTTCAATTAAAAAAACAGAATTGACAGGATATAATAAATTTACATTTAGCATGACAGAGAAAATCAATATTAGATTTCTAATTGATTTTATTCTTATATGTTTTCTCAGTCTATTCATAAATATTCTAATCAACTATTCATTTAAATATAGATAACCACTGTAAGCTCTTCTACCAGGATTTTCTCCAGAGAATCTAATAACATAATAGTAAGTTCCAGGTGGAAGCTTAACTGTTTTGTCAATTGTTATTCGTCCTTGAGAATAACCATTAAATACATTATCAGAACCAGCCGTATTTCCATAGTTTTCTGTCTCAAAAACAAGCACACCCCATCGGTTGTAAATTTTTACTTCATTTGGTCCAAAGTTTTCAATACCTCTCAATTCGAAATAATCATTTAATCCATCACCATTTGGAGTAACTAGATTGAATATTTCAAAATATTTCCTTACGTAAGTTATCATAGTAATTGTAGGATCATCCAAGGTATTATCATCAGTATCAATTCCATTATCACTAATATCAGTTACATCACCACTATTGTTTGGACTACTTGCAATAGCAAGGATTGAATTCTCAATTCTACCTCCTTCAACATCTGAGTCTTTTATTTTATAAGTTGCTATATAGTTTGCAATTTCTCCAACTTTTAGAGTTCCTCTTTGAGAGTTAAGACTTGAACTTACATAGGTAGGACCTGTGGACAGAGTTCTTGGTTTTCCATTTCCATCAATCATTGTATCAATCAAATTAAGTTCTGTAACCTCTATATTTCCGGTATTTTCAATAGTTATTGTATAGCTGATGGTGTCTCCTGGGCCAGTTTTTTCATCTGAATTATCATCTAAGACCTCAGCAATTTTAGTAGCCTCAATTGATGGTGAGGGTGATATCTCAACTACAGTGGGATCATCAATGGTGTTTCCATCGGTATCATCTCCATCATCACTCACATCGGATACATCATTAATATTGCCAGGTGAACTAGCAGTTGCTATTACAGTATTTACTATTCTTCCAGTATCAGAAGCAGAAGCATCTATTATATAAAACGCAACATATGTAGCTGCCTCCCCTACTTGGAGAATACCCTCATTTGATCCTTGACTAGAACCTGAGAAATAAGGTCCATTACTTAGGATTAATTCATTTGAGTTCCCATCAGTTATTGAGTCAACTATATTTAAATCATATAAAGTTATATTCCCGGTATTTGTTACAACAATTGAATAAGTAATTATATCTCCTTTACCTATTTTTTGATCTCCTTGATCAGTTATTTCTGCTGTTTTTGTAACTTCTAACTTAGGATCTGGTGCAATAAATACTTCTGTAGGATCATCGGTAGTGTTTCCATCACTGTCATCTCCGTCATCACTAACATCAGAAACTGTACTTGTACTTTCTGTTCCAGCTGTAGCGATAACACTATTTAAAATTTTACCAGAGTCAGCAGCTGATTGTTCAATAATATAAAATGCTATATAACTTGCTACTTCTCCCGGTTTAAGGATTCCTTCAATTGAATTCTGATCAGATCCTGTAAAGAAAGGACCGTTATTAAGTGATAGAATATTTCCACTACCATCAGATAAATTATCAATTATACTAAGATTAGTAACTATTGTTTCACCAATATTTTCAATTTGAATATTATATGTAATAATATCTCCCCTATTAATTTCTCCATCTCCATTGTCAGTCACCTCAGCTGTTTTTGTGGCTTCAATAGCCATTTCTCCAGAGGCCATTAATACAATTGTTGGATCATTGGTTGTATTTCCATCAGTATCATCCCCATCATCACTAATATCAATAACGTCATTATTATTTCCAGGACTACTTCCCCTTACAGTAACAGTATTAATTACTCTTCCTGAACCAAATGAAGACTCCGAAATAATATAACTTGCTGTGTAAGTAGCGATTTCTCCACTTAATAGAGTCCCTTCAACTGAATTTGAGGTTGAAGAACTAAACGTTGGACTTGTTGTCAGTGAAATTTCCGTTCCATTTCCATCAGTTAAAGTATCATTAAGAGTTATTCCTGTCAGACTAATACTACTACCGTTTCTTACAGTAATTATATAATTAATAGTATCGCCTGCATCATTTAATCCATTAGAGTTATTGTCAGTAACCGATGCTGTTTTGGTGACTTCAATAAGTTTTACAATTGAAAGTTGAACAACTGTTGGATCATTCAGTGCAGCAGTATTAGGATCGTCACTCTGATCACTAACATCATTTGTTTTTCCAGGAGAGCTAGCTGTTGCACTAACAGTATTAATTACACTTCCAGAATTCAGTGCTTGGTTAGTTATATTGAATACTGCCGTAAATGTACTTGTGCCTCCAACTAATAACAGGTTCTGATTAGATCCATTCGTGGCAGAAACAAAAGTAGGTCCGCTATTTAGACTTAGTAAATTACCATTTCCATCTGTTAAGATATCTGTCAATGAAATATCTCTCAAGGTAACATTCCCCTTATTGTGAACAACTATTGTGTAATTAATTGTATCTCCCAAATCATTTAGAGAATTATTATTATTATCAACAACAACAGCAGACTTTGTAACCTCCATTGATGGAACTGATGAAATGGTAACCTGTGTAGGATCATCTGAAGTATTTCCATCAGTATCATCTCCATCATCACTCACATCACTGACATCATTACTATTTCCAGGACTGCTTGCTGTAGCTAATACAGAGTTATTTATTGTACCTGTCTCAGCTGAATTCTGAGTAATGATATATGTTGCTAAATATGTTTCTTTTTCTCCAACGACAAGAGTGCCTTGAGCTGAACTTGAAGTAGAAGAAGAGTAAGTTGGACTTGTGGTTAAATTCAGTGCCTGAGAATTACCATCAGTTAGTGTATCGACAAGATTTAAGCTTGTCAGAGTGACTGCTCCAGTATTTTCAACAACTATCGTATACAAGATAGTATCTCCTGCATCAACAATGGAGTTATTATTGTTGTCTTGTGTTGTTGCAGTTTTAGTAACCTCCATTCCAGGTTGAGAAATTGTATAAACAATTGTTGGGTCATCAGTTGTATTTCCATCTGTATCATTTCCATTATCACTAACATCGGTAACATCATTAGTTTTTCCAGGACTACTTGCTGTTGCGGTAACACTATTTCTTATACTTCCGCTATCATTTGCTTGTTGACTAATTGTGTATGTAGCTGTGAATGATATTACACCTCCACTTAAAATTGTTTGTGAATTTGATCCAGCAGATGCACTTGCTAAAATTGGTGAGCTATCCAAAGATAAGACAGCAGAATTTCCATCCGTAAGATTATCAACAAAAGATAAATTTGTGAGATTAACACTACCTGTATTTCTAATAGTAATTGTATAAACAATCTTATCATTCGTGCCAACTGAATTATCTCCATTATCAACAACTATTGCAGTTTTAACAACTTTCATTGATGCGCCAGAGAATACCTCTACAATAGTAGGATCATCAGTTGTATTTCCATCTGTATCATCTCCATCATCAGCAGTATCAGAAACATTTGCTGAATTACCTGGACTACTTGCTATAACCGAGGCAACATTGACAACGCTTCCAGAAGAAATTACTGATTGATTTATTGTATAAAATGCCTTATAGATTAATGTTTCACCAACTTTAACTGTCCCGGGTGCTGAGCCTAAACTAGCTGAAACAAAATATGGCTGCTGACTTAAACTCAAAGTATTACCGTCGCCATCAGTTAATGTATCACTAATTGTTAGTCCTGAAAGAGTAACATTGCCTTTGTTTTCAATTGTAAATGTGTAATAAATTGTATCTCCTGTGTCAACTATTGAATTATTATTATTATCTGTCGTCGATGCTGTTTTAGTCACTTCTATTGAGGGTGTTGCAGTTATTGATATGACTGTGGGATCATTAAGTGCAGCAGTACTTGGGTCATCACTTTCATCAGTTACATTATTATTTGCTCCTGGACTACTTGCAGTTGCTGTTGCTCGATTTTCAAAACTTCCGCTATCAACCGCTTGTTGATCAATTAGATAAAAGGCTAAATAAGTTGCTGTTTCACTAACTTTTAAACTCCCTTGAGCAGAACCTTGACTTGATCCTGAGAAGGATGGGCCACTATCAAGATTTAAAGTATTACTATTTCCATCTGTTAAAGTATCAGAAATTGTAAGTGCTGATAGAGCTACTCCGCATGTATTCTCAACCGTAATTGTATATTTGACTAAATCACCTTTCCCATTAACTCCGTCTCCATTGTCAATAATTTCAGCAGATTTCAAGACTCTAATTGATGGGATTATGGGTGATAGATTTACTTCTGTTTGATCATTTGTAGTATTTCCATCACCATCGTCTCCATCGTCACTAACATCAGTTACATCATTTGTGTTTCCAGGACTACTTGCTTTGGCAATTGCACTATTTTTAATTATAACACCTACCTGACCTGGATTCCCTCCAGTTGTAACAGCACCTCT
>MDSW01072863.1_pt1 | contig 13404 bp, 10 predicted proteins | sample 811171 | NCBI WGS metagenome assembly MDSW01 (sample SAMN05326641, study PRJNA326480) | marine metagenome | isolation source: seawater | place: Atlantic Ocean: North West | collected 2012 | reverse complement strand
GTAGCAATAATAATGGGAAGCACCAGCGATCTGCCAGTAATGCAGGAAGCTGTAGATATTTTAAAAGGATTCGACATTGAAGTGGAAGTGGATATCGTTTCCGCCCACCGCACCCCAGATAAACTTTTTGATTACGGAAAGAACGCACACACCCGCGGAATTTCAGTGATAATCGCAGGCGCGGGTGGGGCGGCACACCTTCCGGGGATGATTGCTTCGCTATCGCCATTGCCGGTTATTGGTGTTCCCGTAAAATCCAGCAACTCCATTGACGGTTGGGACAGCATCCTGTCCATCCTCCAAATGCCAGGCGGCGTTCCCGTTGCCACGGTTGCGTTGAATGGTGCCAAAAATGCGGGTATCCTGGCTGCACAGATTATCGGCGCTTCCGATAAGGCTGTTTTGGATAGAATTATCGCATATAAGGAAAGCCTTAAAGCCAAAGTTGAGGAAGGCGCCGAAAATTTAAAAAAATAATTTCAATAATACAGTAGGCGCGTGATTAATCCCGCGCCTACATTTTCCCGAAATACAATGAATAATCCGCTATTACAACCCTTCAACACTGCCCCATTTTCCAAAATAAAAAACGAACATTTCCTGCCAGCAATCAGTAAATTGATTGCGGAAACCAAAGCAGAAATTGATGAAATAACTTCAAATTCTGAAGCGCCCACTTTCAAAAACACAGTCGAAGCCCTTGAAAATACTGGCGAACAATTAGATCGCGCAACCAGCATTTTCTTCAACCTAAATAGCGCCGAAACCAACGACGAAATCCAAAAGATAGCACAGGAAGTTTCGCCTATGCTTACGGAATTCAGTAATGATATGCTGTTGAATGAAACCTTGTTTGAAAAAATAAAAACGGTTTACAACCAAAAGGATTCATTAAATCTTTCCGAAGAACAACACATGCTGCTCGACAAAAAATACAAGGCTTTTTCCAGAAATGGCGCCAACCTTTCCGAAGAAAAGAAAACCCAACTGCGCAAAATTGACGCAGAACTTTCAAAGTTGAAATTGACTTTTGGCGAAAATGTTTTGGCGGAAACAAACAAGTTTGAACTTCACATTACAAACGAAAAAGATCTCTCCGGTCTGCCCGAAGGCGTAATAGAAGCTGCTGCCCAAACCGCCGAGGAAAAAGAAAAAGAAGGTTGGGTTTTCACTTTGGACTACCCAAGCTATGTGCCGTTTATGACCTATGCCGACAACCGCGAACTTCGCAAAAAATTGGCGATTGCCTTTGGTGCAAAAGGATTTCACAATGACGCATTGGACAACCAACAAAACGTTTTGCAGATTGCAAACCTTCGTCATCAACGTGCAAATCTGTTGGGCTATAACAGCCACGCCCACTTCGTACTTGAAGAACGAATGGCAGAAACTCCCGAAAAAGTAAAGTCATTTTTGAATGAATTGCTTGAAAAAGCTAAACCTGCCGCACAAAAGGAGTTTGATGAATTGACGGCTTTCGCGAAAGAACTTGACGGTATCGATCATTTGGAAAAATGGGACGGCGCATACTATTCCGAAAAATTGAAACAGAAACTCTTCAATCTCGATGATGAAAAGCTAAAGCCATATTTCGAATTGAAAAACGTTATCAACGGCGTTTTTACAGTGGCTGAAAAACTTTACGGGCTCCATTTTGAGGAAGTACAAAATATAGACAAATATCACGCAGACGTAAAAACCTATGAAGTAAAGGATGATGAAGGCGAGTTGGTCGCCATCTTTTACGCAGACTTTCATCCACGTGCAGGAAAGCGAAATGGAGCTTGGATGACTTCCTATAAACCACAACAAATAAGGGACGGAAAAAATGAGCGTCCGCATATTTCAATTGTTTGCAATTTTACAAAGCCTACGGCGAGCAAACCTTCGCTACTTACCTTTAATGAAGTAACAACTTTGTTCCACGAGTTTGGGCATGCGCTTCACGGAATGCTCGCAAACACCCACTACCCCAGCCTTTCGGGAACGAGTGTTTATTGGGATTTTGTGGAACTGCCCAGCCAGATTTTAGAAAATTGGTGTTACGAAAAGGAAACGTTGGAGCTTTTCGCCACCCATTACAAAACAGGCGAAGTAATCCCGATGGAATACGTTGAAAAAATAAAGGAATCCGCTACATTTTTAGAAGGAATGGCAACGCTGCGTCAATTGAGTTTTGGAATGCTCGACATGGCTTGGCACGGCAGCGACCCATCGGGAATCAAAGACGTAAAAGCTTTTGAAGTCGCCGCTTTTGATGACACCCAATTGTATCCCGATGTGAAGGAAAATTGTATGAGCACTTCCTTTTCGCATATATTTCAGGGTGGTTATTCTGCTGGTTACTACAGCTACAAATGGGCAGAGGTGTTGGATGCGGATGCTTTCGCTTTATTTAAAGAGGAAGGAATCTTTAACAAAAAAGTGGCGGATAGGTTCAAAGGGTTTGTGCTTTCTCAGGGCGGCACGATGGACCCGATGGAGCTCTATATAAAATTTCGCGGGCAAAAACCAGACCCCGAAGCACTTTTAAAACGGGCGGGATTGCTTCAATAAATATTTAAGGCTTCAAAAGTTCAGAACTTTTGAAGCCTTACATAATTTGCATATCAATAAAAGCTTATTGCCTACAGCGATATCAATTCAATATAAATTTCTTTGTGAATGCATGGCCATTTTCCAAGGTGAACTGCGCAATATAAAAACCTTTGGCAAATTGCTGAAGGGTTACACTTCCAGATTCATTGTTCATTTCTTCAGAAATTATTCTTTGTCCCGCTACGTTATAAACAGTTACCTCCTTAACGTTTGAAACTGTATTGTTCAAACGATAGTTTAATGTTTTGTCTTTCACGAAAACCCGGATAGCATTATCAGAGAAGTCATCCACGGATAGAATTTGAGGTTTGGCAGCTTCAATCAAAAACTCCAATCCCAATTTTGTAAATTTTACAGCGTGGTCTGGTTCACCAAAAAACGAATAAACATCTCCTGGGCTATGAATGTTAGGATTATCTTCACCCATAGCTGCTTCAAAAGGAAAGGCAGCATCATAACCATTATCTGCCCAACTGGCGTGATCTGAACAACCGTAACCACATTCAGTATAGTTGTATGTAAAACTATGTGCACCCGAAGCGTTGTAATGGTCCATCAATTCGGTCAAATAGGTGTTCAGCGAATTGCTGTTATACCAATCTGTGGTAATATAAATATCGCTATTGGAGCCATTGTAGCCCGTCATATCAAACTGTACATATGCAGCGACATTAACCCCTTGATTAGCATAATCTTCTGCAATTTCAGCTGAACCGACAAGACCAATTTCCTCGGCGGCAAAAGCCATTACTTCTATACTTCTATTAGGCACAAAGTTTTTTTCCAATAACACGCGCACCATTTCATTTAGTGAAGCAATTCCTGAAGCATTATCATCTGCACCGGGCGCATTGTTCTTATCTCCAAAAGTAGTTGAATCTATATGCCCACCAATAATCACAAATTCATCTGGCGTATTCGCCCCATCAAAGGTTAAAATTACAGAAGGCATCTGGGTATTTACGTGGTTGTAGATTCGTGTATGCACATCGGTTCTTCCAGCGGCCAGAATCAAAGCGTCCCATTTTGCCTGTTGGTCCAAAACTGCTTGCTCCGCTTGTGACTTAGTATGGTATCGGGTTCCGTACGCTTGAAGCTCTAAAATATCATCTTCAATGTTCTGACCATTCACAAGATCCAAGCATTCGTTCACAAACGTATCTTCGGTAATGCTATAATCTATTTGTGTGCCACGATTTGCAACTTTGCTTAAGGCTTGAATGGCTTTTTCTTCGGAAGCCCTGAATATATAACCGGGACCGTGAGTGCGTACATTATCGTGTATGGCATGCGCCACTTCTTCAGAAAGTAACACCGCTGCCTGCTTATCGTTGCTTGCTAAAATGGCAATATCGTCTGGATATAGTGTTTTAAAAGTAATTGCATCGGCAGCATCCATTGTGGCATAAAAAGCATTGCCATGCTGGGCAAAGCCAGTAAATGTGAATAAAAGGAACATTAAAATTCCTGTAGTAATTTTTTTCATTGGGAAGTATATAAGATTAATTCCTGTAAAAATAAGACAACTATTGGACTTAGGTTTAAAATATAAAAGTTTAACTATTTCAGCAATAACCCTATAAAACTAAATGGCCGGTAATTTCGTATATGTTTGTAAAACTTCCCTATTTTTGAAATGGGCTAAAAATTATTTTTTTGGAACTACTGAAACCAGACCGTTGGGTTGATAAATATGCTGATTATCTTTACAATTATACAATTGTAAGGGTAAATGACCATATTGTGGCGCAGGATCTGATTTCAGAAACTTTTTTGGCGGGACTTAAATCAAAAAATAATTTTAAGGGAGAAGCTTCGGAGCGCACTTGGCTCATCTCTATTTTAAAGCGAAAAATAATCGATTATTACCGCAAGATAAATTCCCAAAAAGGAAAGGCGGAGGTACACATTTCATACCGCGATGATGACTCTGAAGGCGACTGGCTGGAAGAAAATGCTGCCGATCCTTTTGACAAAACTGCTGAGGACAAAATGGAAAACCGTGAACTCGGACTGGCAATTTTGGAATGCTTGGATCAGCTTCCTGAAAAACAAGCACGTATTTTCAAGATGAAAACTGTTGAAAGTTTTGACACCGAAGCCATTTGTAAAGAATATAATATTACGCCGTCTAACCTTTGGGTAATAATACACCGAGCACGTAAGTCGTTGGCAGAGTGCTTGGAAAAAAATTGGTTTAACTAAAAAATATGAAGTTTTTTTTAAAATGTGACGATGCCGCACACGTTTGCGACAAAACCCAGTACAAAGAAGCTGGTCTATTTGATAAATTAATGCTGAAGATACATTTGCTAATGTGCAAATTGTGCCGCGGATACGCCAAACGCAATACCAAACTTACCAAGACTATACAGTCTGCAGACATCAAAACCCTTTCCCCAGAAGAAAAGGAGCGACTAAAAACAAGGCTTAAAGACGAAATAGAAAATGGGTACAACTCCTAAAGCTGTTCAAAAAGTTTAAAAAAGAGTAACCATAAAATTGGCAGCCCTTCCACCCAAAAAGATGAAAAATATCGGTTTTGCACTGGTTTTGAAATAACCAAAAGCCACCCTAAAACTACACAGAAAATTAAGAGGCTTATAATGTAGGCCACCTCAAAGTCCTTTTTAAAAAATTCACATCCCAAGCACAACAAAAGCACGCCCAGCCCCATTAATTTTGCATTTCTAACTCCCACTTGCTGCGGAAGAGTTTTAAGGTTGAGCCCATCGTAAGGTATATCGCGTATTTCAAAAGGAAGAATAAGCGCCACTACAATTAAAATGCGCTGAAAAAATGTAAGCAGTACATCCAAATCTATTTTCACTTCAGAAGCTGCAAAAGGCAAAATCACGGTTACTCCCGCCCATACAAATGCCACCACAAAAATCTTAATTCCTGAAAAATTTCGAAGATTTTTACTTCGTATAAAAGGGACCGCATAAAAAAATGTGGCTAGCCCAAATGCAGCAGCAATCAACAGCACATCTATAGGCAACCGGAAAGCAATAGCTGCAAGCGCAATAATGCTAATTGCGGAAAAAACCTGTATTGTTTTTAGGGAGTTTGTTAAACTACGGTGGTGCAGACCGGCAACTTTAGCATATTTAACAAAATTATAACCCGTTAAAGCGCCTAAGAAAACAAAGCTCCACAATTCCCAGGAAACGGTTAGCCCATATTCCAAAATGGTGATTGCCAAAAGCGACACAACTGCCAAAGCAACGTGAATGCTACTGTTAATATAAAAAGCAAAAATATGGGAGAAAAGCTTCATACTATCAAAAGTAACCAAAGTGTTTATAACCTTATTAATTAGTTGAAAAATTTAAGTTTTCAACCCCTTAAAAGGGAGCTATTTCACGTTTAATATTGTAATTTTGCCACCTAAATTTCAAATGCAAATTAATGAACACAGATTCTTTTGCTTTAAGGCATATCGGTCCCCGGGAAAACGATCTTCCCGAAATGCTTAAAACCATTGGTGTAAGCTCTATTGATCAACTTATTTATGAAACCGTTCCAGACGATATTTTGCTGAAAAAAGCACTCGATCTGGACACGGCAATGAGCGAGCAGGAATATCTTGAGCATATTACTGAACTTTCCACAAAAAATAAACTTTTTAAAACATACATAGGGTTGGGTTATCACCAATCCATCACCCCTCCGGTAATACAACGAAATATCTTGGAAAATCCGGGATGGTACACGGCTTATACGCCCTACCAAGCCGAAATTGCCCAAGGCAGGCTTGAAGCCTTGCTGAACTTCCAAACTGTGGTTAGTGATTTAACAGGAATGGAACTCGCTAACGCCTCCCTTTTGGACGAATCAACGGCGGCTGCAGAAGCAATGGCGCTTTTGTACAACGTTCGTGAAAAGGAAAAGAAAAAAAATAATGCCTCAAAGTTTTTTGTTTCTGAAGAGATATTGCCACAAACCCTTTCTTTGCTACAAACCCGTTCGGAGCCTTTGGGAATTGAATTGGTCGTGGGCAATCACGAAGATTTCGATTTTTCGGAAGAGTTTTTTGGAGTAATTCTTCAATATCCTAGCAAAACTGGAAAGGTTCACAATTATAAAGAATTCATCCAAAAAGCGAATGACAACCAAATAAAAGTTGCCGTAGCTGCAGATATTTTAAGCTTGGTGATGCTGGAATCTCCAGGTCATTTCGGTGTTGACGTAGTTGTTGGAACCACCCAGCGATTCGGGATTCCTTTAGGTTATGGTGGCCCACACGCGGCTTTTTTTGCCACAAAAGATGAATATAAAAGAAGTATTCCGGGCCGTATAATCGGTGTTACAAAAGATACCGACGGTAACCGTGCCTTACGGATGGCGCTTCAAACAAGAGAACAGCACATAAAGCGCGACAAGGCAACCTCAAATATTTGTACCGCACAGGTCCTTTTGGCGGTTATGGCAGGAATGTACGCGGTTTACCACGGCCCGGAAGGTTTAAAATATATTGCGAGAAAAGTTCACAATGGTGCTGCTACGCTTGCAAACGCATTGGAACAATTAGGTTTTGAACAAGTAAACGACACTTATTTTGACACAATTGCCATAAAGACCGATGCTACCAAAATAAAGTTTTTGGCCGAAGCAAAAGAGGTGAATTTCTATTATCCCGATGATGAAACGGTTTCCATTTCCATAAATGAAACTACAACTGTTAAAGACTTGAACAAGATTGTTTCAATCTTTTCAGAAGCGGTTAAAAAAGATTTCCAAAAAATTACTGAATTAGAAACTGGCAATAAAATTCCAAAGGAAGTTGCCCGTAAAACCGAGTTTCTTCAGCAGGAAGTTTTCAACAAATACCACAGCGAAACCGATTTGATGCGCTACATCAAAAAACTGGAACGCAAAGATCTTTCGTTGAACCACTCTATGATTTCGTTGGGTTCCTGCACCATGAAATTAAATGCAGCCGCAGAAATGCTTCCGTTGAGCGACCCGATGTGGGGCAATATGCACCCATTCGTTCCCGTGGAACAAGCTGAGGGTTATCAAATTATTCTGAAAAAACTAGAAAAACAACTTACTGAAATAACCGGTTTTGCAGGAACCTCGCTTCAACCCAACAGTGGCGCACAAGGCGAATACGCAGGCTTGATGGTAATTCGCGCCTATCACGAATCGCGCGGGGAAAGCCACAGAAACATTTGCTTGATTCCTTCTTCAGCTCACGGAACGAACCCCGCTAGTGCAGTTATGGCGGGAATGAAGGTAGTTGTAACAAAATCTACGGAAGAAGGAAATATTGACGTGGACGATCTTCGTGAAAAAGCAATACAGTATAAAGACAATCTTTCCTGTTTGATGGTAACGTATCCTTCAACACACGGAGTTTATGAATCTGCAATTCGCGAAATAACCAGTATTATACACGAAAACGGCGGACAAGTTTATATGGACGGTGCAAACATGAACGCACAGGTAGGCTTGACAAATCCCGGTGCTATTGGCGCAGACGTTTGCCACTTAAACCTCCATAAAACCTTTGCTATTCCCCACGGTGGCGGCGGCCCTGGTGTTGGCCCTATTTGCGTTGCGGCGCAACTGGTTCCATTTTTACCTTCAAACCCAGTAATAAAAACTGGTGGAGATAGAGCCATTACTGCAATTTCCGCGGCACCCTATGGCAGTTCGTTGGTATGTTTGATTAGCTATGCTTACATCTGTATGCTTGGCGTGAATGGATTAAAGAAAGCTACACAATATGCAATCTTGAATGCCAATTACATCAAAGAGCGATTGAATGGCCATTACGAAGTTCTTTATGCAGGAGAACGCGGTCGTGCTGCCCATGAAATGATTGTGGATTGCCGTCCGTTCAAAGCAAAAGGAATAGAAGTTACAGATATCGCAAAACGATTGATGGATTACGGTTTCCACGCTCCGACGGTTTCTTTCCCAATTGCAGGAACATTGATGATTGAACCTACGGAAAGCGAAAGCAAAATGGCCTTGGATCAATTTTGTGATGCAATGATTTCAATAAGAAAAGAAATTGAAGCCGCAGATAAAGACGAACCAAACAATGTTTTAAAAAACTCACCACATACCTTGGAAATGTTGACCGCCGATAACTGGAATTTTCCTTATAGCAGACAGGAAGCAGCATTTCCACTGGAATATGTTTCAGACAATAAGTTCTGGCCATCCATACGTAGAGTAGATGAAGCTTATGGTGATAGAAACCTAATATGTACATGTAACCCAATTGAGGCCTATATGGAAGCTTAAGAGGTTGGCATTTGCAGTATTCAGTAAATATGTTTAGTAACATTGAGGCCGAATACTGCTACTGAAAATTAAGACTGAAATCTGAATTACTGAATTTTCCGTATTTTTAACAAAACTTTTTTTAATATATGAGCGTCAAGATAACCGGCATAGGAAGTTACATTCCGAGCGAGATTGCGAAGAATGAACATTTTGACGACCATCATTTTTACAATGAGGACGGTACCCGATTTGGCAATGAAAATGAAGTAATCATTGAAAAGTTCAAAGCCATTACCGGTATTCACGAAAGACGCTATATTCCGAAGTCATTATCAACTTCAGATATTGCCTCTTTTGCTGCAGAAAACGCCATTAAAAATGCAGGCATTGATAAGGAAACGCTAGATTATATTATTGTAGCCCATAATTATGGTGATGTGAAACACGGTTCCGTACAAAGTGATACAGTGCCGAGTATTGCTACCCGCGTGAAGCACAACCTTAAAATCCAAAATCCTACTTGTGTGGGGTATGATGTGCTTTTTGGCTGCCCGGGGTGGGTAGAGGGCATGATACAGGCTTATGCTTTTATAAAAGCTGGCATAGCTAAAAGATGTTTGGTTATTGGCGCAGAAGCACTTTCGCGCGTTGTGGATCCACACGATCGTGATTCTATGATTTATAGTGATGGTGCTGGTGCCGCAATAGTTGAAATTAGTGAGGAAGGCGGGGGAATTCTTTCGCATTTCAGTGCCACTTATGCTTTTGAGGAAGCACACTTTATCTTTTTTGGCGAAAGCAACAATTTAGAGAAAAAAGACAACCGCCGCTATATTAAAATGTACGGTAGAAAAATCTATGAATTTGCACTGAACAATGTACCCGACGCCATGAAAACCTGCTTGGACCAAAGCGGGGTTGACATTGACGAAGTGAAAAAAATTTTCATCCACCAAGCCAATGAAAAAATGGACGAGGCCATCGTAAACCGTTTTTATAAACTTTACGACAAGGCCGCCCCTGAAAAAATAATGCCCATGAGTATCAATAAACTGGGCAACAGTAGTGTGGCGACCGTACCAACACTGTATGACCTGGTATTGAATGGCGAGCTGGAAGGACACTCCATCCAAAAAGGAGATGTGGTTATTTTTGCAAGTGTTGGCGCGGGAATGAATATTAATGCGATAGTTTATAAAGTGTAATGTACGAAGGTAAATTTCCAACGAAAAGATACAAACACACGCTTCGCTTTTTAAAGAATGTTATTTCAAAAGAAGAAAAAATACTCGATCTGGGCGTTCCCAACCCTTTCTCAGAAATTCTCACACAAGAAGGTTTTGACGTTACAAACACCAAAGGCGAAGATCTCGATTTGGAAACGAGCGTTGTAAAAACGGAAGAGTTTGATGTAGTTACAGCTTTTGAAATCTTTGAACATTTGGTATCACCCTTTAACGTTTTAAAAGATATCCAAGCCAAAAAGCTGGTAGCATCCGTACCTTTAAAACTTTGGTTTGCTTCGGCTTACAAAAGTAAAACAGATGAGTGGGACCGCCACTATCATGAGTTTGAGGATTGGCAATTTGACTGGCTTTTGGAAAAAGCTGGCTGGCGAATTGTAAAGCGTGAAAAATTCACCAATCCCATAAAAAAAATTGGCATACGCCCTATACTTCGTAGAATTACGCCAAGATATTATTTGGTTTATGCCGAGAAATTGTAGCTATTGTTTAATCAACTTAAAGCTTCTTGAATTTTTAGCATCCCAAGAGATTCTTACTATATATTCTCCGATTGGTAAATAGGAAACATCGAATAGATTTGCACTCAAATTATTATAGCTTACAATCTTTCGACCATTCGTGTCAAAAATTTGAATGTTGGAAACACCTTCAATTTCATTAAGGCTAAAGGAATTTCTTGAAGGATTGGGATATAGGAAAATAGTGTTTGAATCAGACCCTAACTCTTCAATGGATAGAATTTCACCCAACTGCAAAATCCATACGCTTCCTTTCTGGAATCCAAACTCACTATCACCAAAAGCTCCAACAATAATTGAAATATTGTTATCCGCACTAACATTTAACGAAACAGAATGTCCAAAATAGTCATTTAAATTTAAGTCTCCTTGAAATCCGTTTAGCCCTTCTCCATATTTTTGAAAACTGTCAACAGTTCCATCTGGATTAAGGTTTAAAATATAAAATAAGTTGTCGATGCATCCTACTATTAATTCGGTTTTTCCATCACCATTAATGTCTGGCGCCAAGCTTGTAGATTTTCCAAAACGAAGTTCCTCGGTAAGCATCTCATTAAAATCACCCTCTAATTCGCTTATTTTTTGTTTGGCTGCTACTGTACCGTCAGTATTCATAAACAATATATATACAGCTCCTTTATTTAGTCCGCCATCATCATCTCTATATGCTCCTACCGCTAAATCAATCACTTCATCATTATTCAAATCGCCTATATTTGTAATGGATGAACCAAAATAATCTTGAAACTCCAATTCTAAATTTAAATTGCCATTAGTTGCGCTTATCTTTTGATGACTATTCACTGTAAAGTCAGAATTTAAAAAAAGAATCCAAACTGCTCCTCTTTGCTGTCCGCCATCACCATCTCTTCTTGCCCCAACTGCAATATCTATATTTCCATCACCATTTAAATCGCCTAAATTCGCAATATCACTGCCAAAAACATCCCATACCTCCAACTCTCCCTGAAAGTTTCCATGGATTTGATTAATTTTTTGACTTGAAAAAACTGTTCCGTTAGGATTCAATGTTAATATGTATATGCCACCAAAGCGATGGCCTGCTTCATTATCATATTCTGCACTTACCGCAATTTCAATTAACCCGTCATTATTTAAATCTCCTAAATAACTAATTGATCTGCCAAAATAATCCCACTCCATCATATTTACATTAAAACCACCTTCTTCCTCGCTAATTTTTTGGATCGATTGTATTGAGGAATCCTCATTTAAAAACAATATATAAATAGCGCCCTTATTTTCACCTCCAGCATCATCCTGGTTTGCTCCAATTGCAATGTCGTTTACTCCATCACCATTTAAATCCCCAATTCCTTCTACAGAATGGCCAAACCAATCTTCATTATTTAAATTATAATACGGGTTTATAGTTTCCTCTGAAATTTTATGATGCGTGGCAACAGTATATTGTTGTGAATAAATTAAATTCACAGCAAAAATGAAAAGGATGAAAAATTTATTGGACATTTTGCTTTATTTTTATTTTGCCTAATTTAAATAATATTATTGAATAAAAAAATCTACATAGTAATAACTGCCCACAACGAAGAGAGGTATCTATCCAATACCTTAAAATCGTTGGTCTCTCAAACATTACTTCCAAAAAAAATCGTAGTTGTAAACGACAATTCAACAGATAACACTCAACAAATTATTATAGACTTTTTAGAAAGACATCCCCTCATCTCTTTTGTTAATAATAATTCAAAATCTAAACATGAACCAGGTTCGAAAGTTATTCAGGCATTTCAAAAAGGTTTTGAGACGCTTGATGGTGATTTTGATATCATTTGCAAATTTGATGCAGATCTAATCTTTCCAAATAATTACTTACAAAAAATTGCCGAACATTTTCAACATGAAACAAGTAATGGCATTGTAGGTGGATTTTGCACCATTGAAAAAAACGGCAAGTGGGTTGTGGAAAATCTCACTAATAAAGACCATATTCGTGGAGCATTGAAAGCTTACCGCAAAAAATGCTTTAAAGATATTGGTGGGCTTAAAAAATCCATAGGCTGGGACACTGTGGACGAACTCCTGGCCAGGTATCACGGTTGGAAAGTAAAGACAGATACCTCGCTTCACGTAAAACATTTAAAACCCACCGGGAAAGTTTATTCAAAGTCTTCAAAATACAAACAGGGCGAGGCTTTTTATAAAATGCGTTACGGCTTTTGGCTTACACTTATCGCCTCAGCAAAGCTTGCTTTCAAAAAGAAGAGTTTTTCATTTTTTATAGATTCCATGCGGGGTTATTTCAAGGCAAAGAAATCTAACTTGGAATATCTACTTTCAGAGGAAGAAGGAAAATTTGTCAGAAAACTGCGGTGGAAAAAAATTCGTGAAAAATTGGGAATGCGATAATTCTACATTTAGCAACCATTCTTTAACATCCGAACATTTTATAATTCCTATTTTTGCAAATAAAATCCCCGATGAAATTTAAATTTTTCTTCCTCACAACCATTCTAATTTTCACAACACTTTTTATCTCCTGTGTTTCCGTTCAGGTAAAGGATAACACGGTATCAACCATTTCTTCTGAAATAAAAAAACCAAAAAATATTATCCTTTTGATAGGCGATGGCATGGGCCTCAGCGAAGTTTCCACCGCTATTTATTACAAAGATGGCAATCCAAACTTTGAACGTTTTCATACAATTGGCTTAAGCAAGACTTCTTCCGCTAGCGACTTGATAACAGACTCTGCAGCGGGCGCAACCGTTTTTTCTACAGGTGTAAAAACGTATAACGGTGCAATTGGTGTTGAT
>MDSW01209631.1_pt1 | contig 13406 bp, 14 predicted proteins | sample 811171 | NCBI WGS metagenome assembly MDSW01 (sample SAMN05326641, study PRJNA326480) | marine metagenome | isolation source: seawater | place: Atlantic Ocean: North West | collected 2012 | reverse complement strand
GGCCAAGCCACGGCAATCCTGCGTTATCGCTCGCTCACGTGGAACGACCACGCGACGCTCGCGATGCCTTGTCTTGCCGCGGCTTGGCCGCCGATGCGCCGCCTTATCTCATCACGACACGCCCTTGTCCCGCTTTTTTATGTCAGGCGTTCGAGTGCGCTGCGAATGGGCGCGGGAATGGCGACCGCCTTGCCGCTGGCCCGCTCGACGAATACGTGGGTGAAAGACGCAGTGGCCCGTGCCTGGTCTTCGTCGCCGCAGAATACGGCGAAGCCGTACGTGGCCGAGCGCCCGCCCAGGCGCTCGACCCGCAAGCCGATGGCTAAGTCGTCGGGAAATGCCACCGGCGCATGAAACTCGCAAGACGAGCTGACCACAAAACCCACCACCGGAGCGGCGTGGATATCCAGGCCGCCGTGCTCGATGAGATAGCGGTTGGCCGCAGTATCGAAATACGAGTAATAGGTCACGTTGTTAACGTGCCCATAGACATCGTTATCCATCCAGCGGGTGGCCAGATGACAGAACCAGCCGTAGTCGGCTCGGGTAGGGCGCTCGGGCATGTGGATACAGGGTGGTTAAGCGATGCCCAAGCATACAAAAAAGGCCGGGCGAACCCGGCCTTTGGCGTGGCTTGCGCAACGCGCGCGATCAGCTGTTGACCACTTTCCAGCTGCCGTCGCTCTGACGACAGGCAGTGCCGGTCACCTTGTCGGCGTTGCCTTGGACGTTGGCGTTCATGGTGAACTCACGACACGGCTGATCGCCCTGACGATAGGTGTTGGTGGGCGTCACAGAGTAGGTGCCGTTGGTATCCGGGTTGGTCCAGCGCGAGGTATTGCCCGTCTGGTTGGACTCCAGGGCGCTGCCGAACTGGCGACGGTCGCGGTTATCAAAACGCCCGCCGATATAGTTGCCCAAGCCCGCGCCGGCCAGCGTGCCCACGACCGTGGCGATGGTCGAGCCGGTGCCGCTGCCGATCTGGCTGCCCAGCGCGCCGCCGGCCACGCCGCCCAGCACGGTGCCCGTATCCGAGTTGTTCCAGCCGGAGCCGGCACAGCCGCCGAGCATGGCCACCGACAGCGCGGTGGCAGCGATGATGGAAAGCGTCTTTTTCATATCAAAACTCCCTAATTCAGAGTGTGCCAAGCCGGGGGCCGGGCGATGCGGTATCGTGCGCATCGTCAAAACAGGTATTGAGCATACCGCGTGCTTGACCCGCGATGAATACGCCCGGCGCCAAAAGACGATCTCGCGTCGTTCATTTTGCGTATCGGGATGTGTATCGTCGCCCGAACACCGGCCCCAGCGAAGGATGAGACCGTAATGCGTGCATGGCTGATCGATGACGCCGAACATTCTGATGGCATGAGCCTGGAAGAGATCAAGACCCCGCGCCCCGGGCCGGACGAGATCCTGGTGGACGTAAGAGCCGTGGGGCTGAACCGGGCCGATCTCATGCAGCGCAAGGGCGCGTATCCGCCGCCGCCCGGTTTTGATCCGCGGCGCCCGGGGCTGGAATACGCCGGCGAAGTGGCCGCCGTGGGTAAGCGGGTGACACTGCACAAGGTGGGCGACTCGGTCATGGGCCTGATCGGCGGCGGCGCCTACGCCGAAAAAGTGGTCGTACACGAGCGCGACACCATCCGTCCGCCGGCCTACTACGATCACGCCCAGGCGGCGGCCATGCCGGAAGCGTTTCTGACCGCATATCGCGGGCTGTTTCTGGAGGGCGGCCTGGCGCCGGGCCAGTGGGCGCTGGTGCGCGGGGCCACCTCGGGCGTGGGATTAGCCGCGTTGCAGCTGATTCACGCGCTGGGCGCACGCTCGATTGCCACCAGCCGCAGCCGGGCCCGTCTTGATGAGGTGGCCGCGCGCTTCAAGGCCCAGGGCATGCCACAGGCCTATGACCTGAGCCTGGTCGACGGCGACGACGGTGTGTCCGAGGCGGTTCAGCAACACGCCGGCGGGGCGCATCTGGTACTGGACTTCGTCGGCGCCTCGGCTCTGGCCGACAACCTGGCCAGCCTGCGCCCCGAGGGCCGTCAGGTACAGATCGGTGTGCTGGGCGGCACCAAGACCCAACTGGATATGACCCAGCTTCTGATGCGTCGCCTGTCGATCGTCGCCATGACCATGCGCAGCCTGCCTCTGGAGCGCAAGATCGAGCTGGCCCACATCTTCGACGACCGGCTGCGGCCGCTGTTCGAGGCCGGACGCCTTCGCCCGATCGTCGACCGGACGTTTGACTTCGAAGACGCCATGGCCGCGCAGAACGCCATGGAATCCGGTCAGCACATGGGCAAGATTGTGCTGGTGCGTGACTGAGAGGGACGCGTTCAGCCGGGCTGCGGCTTGGCCTCAGCGGCTTCCAGCGCGCGCCACATGAACCAGCTGCCCACCGAGCGGTACGGCCGCCAGGCTTCGCAGGCAGCCTCCAACGCTTTCGGCTTGGGCAGCTCGGCCAGGCCATAAACCGCGGCAAAGCCTTTGCGTACGCCGAGATCGTGGATCGGCATAACGTCGGGCCGGCCCAGATGAAACAGCAGCAGCATCTCGACGGTCCAGCGGCCAATGCCGCGAATCGCCGAATAGGCGTCGATGAGTTCGGCGTCGCTGTAGTCGGCCAGGCGTGTTTCGTCAGGCAGCTCGCCGGCCGTCGCGGCCATGGCTAACGCGCGCAGGCTGGCTTCTTTATTGGCTGACAAGCCGGCGCCGCGCAGCGTGTCGGTATCGGTGGCCAGAATCGCCCGGGGGCCGGGCGCATCCGCTGCGCCCAGCGCGGCCAGCACACGTCCGTGGATCGTGCCCGCGGCCTTGCCGGACAGTTGCTGGTAGACAATTGCTCGCATGAGCGAGTGAAAGACATCCGGGGCGGCGGTGGTCGAGGGGGCATAAGGCCCGCGCTCGGCGATCACCCGGCCCAGGATCGGATCGACCGCGGCGAGATGGGCTTGGGCCACGGCCGGGTCAAAGCTCAGACGGGTGGGGCGCAGGGCGTCATCGCTCACGAGCTAAATACCCAGTAACGCCTGGGCGATCGGCGTCTCGCCGGCCAGCAGTTCGAAGTGTCGTCCGAAGGTGTTGGGCATTTCCAGTGTCGCCACTAGAACGTCGGCCACGTCGTCACGCGTGACCTCGCCGTAGCGGCCGAGATCCTTGGCGATATCGACCCGGCCGGTGCCAGCGCCATCGGTCAGTTTGCCGGGGCGCACGATCGTATAGTCCAGACCCGACTCGCGCAGGTGATTATCGGCGGCCCCCCTGGCCCGGAAATAGTGTTGCATCGCCTCCGAGCCGTTCTCGGGCGTGTCGGCGTTCATCGACGAGACGATGATGAAGCGACGGATACCCGCCGCCGCGGCCTGGTCGATGATGGAAATAGCCCCGTTGCGATCTACGTCCTTGGTCTTTTCGGCCGAGGTATGTCCGCCGGACCCCGCGGTGAAGATCACGGCGTCGCAGCCCACTAGGGCCTGGCTACAATCGTCTTCGAGATCGGCCACCGTCACTTCGTTGGCACCGAGAGCGCCAAGCGTATCGCGCTGGCCGGTATCGCGAACCATCGCGCGAGAGGTGTGGCTTGAACGTTCGAGTGCGCGAACGAGACGTTGTCCGATCTGGCCGTGTGAACCGACGACGAGTACGTGCATGCTGATCTCCGGTGACGCCTGAAAACCATATCGCAGGCGTGGGTTGTATGTGACAGACAACCATTGCATCCGAACGGTCGTTTGTAACCCGGTATTTTTTCGGGTCGGCCACCGAGCTGCGTCGTTCGAATGCGCTCCAAGACGCTTCGCGCAAAAAAAGACCGGCATCACGCCGGTCTTTGTCAGGTACTTCTCGCCGGCGCGTCAGAACATTTCCGACGGGCCGACTTCGGTATCGCCCGCGTCGTCGGCGTAGCGATTGTTGATCCAGTCGCCAGTGATCATCTGCTTGTAGGTCTTGCCGGGCCCGACCATCGGATACACACCCGCGTCCGGGTCCACCATGACTTCAAGAAACGCCGGGCCCTTGAACGCCAGGAAGTCGGCGATCGTGTCTTGCAGTTCCGCCGGGTCGGCCACGCGTTTGGCAAATTCGAAGCCGTCGGCCTCGGCGGCCTTGATGAAGTCTTTCTTGTGCAGCGACTTGTCCGAGGCCGACAGACGGCCCTTGAAGAACAGCTTCTGCCATTGCTTGACCATACCGTCGCCGTTGTTATTGAGCACGACAACCTTCACGGGCAGGTCATAGGTAGTCGCGGTCTCCAGCTCGCCGATGTTCATGCGGATCGAGGCGTCGCCGTCGATATCGATGACCAGCTTGTCGCGCCGCGCACAGGCGGCCCCGATGGCCGCGGGCAGGCCAAAGCCCATGGTGCCCATGGAGCCCGAGGTCAGCCACAGCCGCGGCTCGCGGAAATCGAAGTACTGGGCGGCCCACATCTGATGCTGGCCCACGCCGGTTGCAATCACCGCGCGCCCGTCCGTGTGATGATTGATGGCCTCGATGACGGCATAAGGCTGGATCAAGGCGCTGTCGCGATCATAGTTCATCGCATAGTCGCGCTTTAACGCAGCGATATGCTGGTGCCAGTCGCCCAGATCACGCGAAAAGCCCTGCTCGCGGCCATAGGCCAGTATCCGCGACAGACTGGGCGCCAGCAGGCCCACATGGTGCCAGGCCACATGTTTGACTTTGTTGATCTCGGAGGCGTCGGCGTCGAAGTGAGCGATCGCGCGGGCGTTGGGCGCAAACGCATGCGCCACGCCGGCTACGCGATCATCAAAACGGGCGCCGATGGCGATTAGGAAGTCACAGTCCTCGACCGCATAGTTGGCAAACGCGGTGCCGTGCATGCCCAGCATGTGCATGGCCAGCGCGTCGGTGGTGTCGAAGGCACCGATACCCATGAGCGTGGTCACCACGGGAATACCGAAGGCCTGGGCCAGGGCCGCCATTTCCGCGGCCGACTCGGAGTTGATGACCCCGCCGCCGGCATAGATCAGCGGCCGCTCGGCGTCGCCCAGCAGATCAAAAAACGCCTGGCATTTGGCATCGGTGAGCTCGCTGGCACGCAGGTCGTGCATGCGCTGACGATAGCCGGGCACCGGCAGCAGGCCTTCTCCCTCGAACGTGCCTTCCCAGTTCTGAACGTCCTTGGGCACGTCGATGACCACCGGACCGGGGCGGCCCGAGCGGGCAATCTCGAAGGCCGTGCGGACGGTAGATTCCAGCTTGGCCGGGTCGGTCACCATGAAGACGTGCTTGGCCGCACTCGACATGATGTTTGAGACCGGGGCCTCTTGGAACGCATCCGTGCCGACCGCGGCCGTGGCCACCTGGCCACAGATCAACACCATGGGCACGGAGTCGGCCATGGAATCGCGTACCGGGGTGACACAGTTGGTGGCCCCCGGGCCGGAGGTGACCATGGCCACGCCCACGTGCCCGGAGGCACGGGCATAGCCGGCGGCCATGAAGCCCGCGCCTTGCTCGTTGGCGGGCACGATCAGCGGCATCGCATCATGGTGCTCGGCGTTGAAACGAAAGATCGCGTCGTACGTCGGCAGGATGGCGCCGCCCGAATAGCCGAATACGGTATCCACGCCTTCGTCGGCGAGTACCTGCACGATCATGTCGGCCCCGCTCATGACGGTGCCCGCCAGGGGATGGCGGTCTGACAAATCACGTTCGCGTTCGGCGTGGGTCATGGCAGTTGTCCTGCGGCCGGTGGAAAAGGCGCGATTATAACCGAAAATAAGGCTTTTCCGGCTGTGTGTCGTGAAAAGACGCGTGGCCGTATGGTGATTGTCCGATGACCGCCCGGCGGCCGGCGCCGCAGCCGAGCGCTCGCGGTGTTTGCGTCGGTTTATCGATGCGCGTATTTTGCCCAGCTTGCCGTAGCGGCCTGCGTGGCCGATATACCCGGGTGGCTATCATGCGACACGTGATCTCTATTCTCATGGCCAACGAAGCCGGTGCGCTCGTGCGCGTGGCGGGCTTGTTCTCGCAGCGCGGGTTCAACATCGAGACGCTGAACGTCGGGCCCACCGAAGACCCGACGATGTCCCGGCTGACGCTGGTCACCGAAGGTACGGAAGACGTGGTCGATCAGATCAACCGCCAACTGTTGAAACTGGTCGACGTTATCGACGTGCTGGACATGACCGGCGATGAACACACCGAAGGCGAGCTGGCACTCGTCAAGGTGCGTCGCGACACCGCCGATCAATCCATCGAGACGCTGGCCGCCGGCTACGACACGCAGGTGCTCAGCGAGGCCGACGGCCTGACGCTGCTGCGTTTCATCGGCTCCGGCGACGAGCTCAACGCCTTCATCGCGCGCCTCGAGGAGGCCGGCCTGCTGGTCGAGCTGGCGCGCAGCGGCGCGGTGACCATGACGCCCGGAGCCGCCGTGCTGCGCTATCGCAGCGCCGACGTGATGGCTGTGGCCGGCCAGGGTTGATCAGGGTTGATCAAGGCACACCTGGGCTGACGAGGCATCAGGCCGTCTTTACATCCGTGCGAGCGCCCGTAAACAAGACATCTCACCCCGCGAGGTCGCCATGCGTCCTCGACCCGAATTCAAGCAGGAGAGACCCATGAGCATGAACGTGTATTACGACAAGGACGGCGATCTGTCCCTGATCCAGGGCAAGAAGGTCGCGGTTATCGGCTATGGCTCTCAGGGGCATGCCCACGCCAACAACCTGAAGGATTCCGGCGTTGATGTTGTGGTGGGCCTGCGTGAAGGCTCGTCTTCGGCCAAGAAAGCCAAAGACGCTGGTCTGGCCGTCGACAGCATCGAAGGAGCGACCGCCGCCGCTGATCTCGTCATGTTGCTGGCCCCCGACGAGCATCAGGTCGCCATCTATAACGAGCAGATCGCGCCCAACATCAAGGACGGCGCCACGCTGGCCTTTGCCCACGGTTTCAACGTGCATTACCAGCTCATTGAGCCGCGTGCCGATCTGGACGTGATTATGATCGCGCCCAAGGGCCCGGGTCATCTCGTGCGCACGACGTACGAGAAAGGCGGTGGCGTACCCAGCCTGATCGCGATCTTTCAGGACGCCTCGGGCAACGCCAAGAACGTGGCTCTGTCCTATGCCGTAGCCAACGGCGGCGGGCGCGCCGGCATCATCGAGACCTCGTTCCAGGCCGAGACCGAAACCGATCTGTTCGGCGAGCAGGCGGTGCTCTGCGGCGGCGTGGTCTCCTTGATCCAGGCCGGTTTCGACACGCTGGTCGAGGGCGGCTACGAGCCGGAGATGGCGTATTTCGAGTGCCTGCACGAGGTCAAGCTGATCGTGGATCTGATCTACGAGGGCGGTATCGCCAACATGCGCTACTCGATCTCCAACACGGCCGAATACGGCGACATCTCGCGCGGCCCGCGTCTGATCACCGACGAGACGCGCGCCGAGATGAAAAAGATGCTCACCGAGATCCAGAACGGCTCGTTCGCGCGTGAGTTCATCGGCGAGCACCAGGCCGGCAGCCCCATGCTCAAGGCCGGTCGTCGCATCGCCGCCGACTCTGAAATCGAGCGCGTCGGCGAGAAGCTGCGCGGCATGATGCCCTGGATCGCCGCCGACAAGATCGTGGACAAGTCGCGCAACTAATACAGCGCGACAGCGAGCGTTTCTATGCAGCGCAAGACGCTGTTACATATCGTGCCCGAGGGCTGGTATGTGATTACGGCGTTGACGGGGATCACACTCCTCGTCAACGCTTTTTTCGGTTTCTGGGCGGCGTTGCCCGGGGTCGCGCTCATCGCGCTGGCCATCGGTTTCTTCCGCGATGCCCCACGCGACGTGCCGGCCGAGCCGCTGGCGGTGATAGCCCCGGTGGACGGCACGCTTCGTCATCGGCGTGAGTGCTACGACCCTTATCTGGATCGGGAAGCGATCAAGCTATCCATCGACGTCAACCCGTTGGGCGCCTATCTGCTGCGCTCCCCGGCCGAGGGCACGGTGCTCGAGCTGCCGCACGACACCCTGACCGAGCTGGGCGCGGCCGCCACCTGGATTCGCACCGACGAAGGTGATGAGCTCATCATGGCGGTGCGCGAGGGCACGCTGTTCGGCCAGCGGCCCTGTCGAAGCAGCTACGGTGAGCGCGTCGGCCAGGGGCGCTGCTGCGGCAGCCGTCGACTGGCGCGCCGGGTCGATGTCTTTGTGCCCATGAACGCGCGCGTGGAAATCGAGCTGGGTGATCGGGTGCGGGCCGGGGCCACGGTGCTGGCCAAGCTCGTGCACAAGGACAAAGGCCGCTGTCGCGGCGCGTTGCCCGTCAACGAGCCGATCCCCGAGTAGAACGCGCGCCCGTCAGACTTGCGTTAGGCTGGGCCGCAACGCGCGGGCCCAACGCCTGGCGTGTTTCATTTACCAATGCCAGAGCCTATGCGCCCATCTGCGGACTCTTCCGAGCGGCCTCGCCTCAAGCGAGGCATCTATCTGCTGCCCAATCTGTTCACCACGGGCACGATCTTCGCCGGATTCTTCTCGATCATTGCCGCTACCCAGGGGCGCTTTGCTGTGGCCGGCATCGCCATCTTCGCGGCCATGCTCACCGATATGCTGGACGGCCGGGTGGCGCGTCTGACCAATACCGAGTCCGACTTCGGCATTCAGTACGACTCCCTGGCCGACCTGGTCTCGTTCGGCCTGGCGTCGGGGCTTCTGGCGTATCTCTATAGCCTACAGAGCCTGGCCGGCCTGTCCGATACGCTCGGCAAGCTGGGCTGGTTGGCGGCGTTTTTCTATACCGCGGCCGCCGCCTTGCGCTTGGCGCGTTTCAACATCACACGCGGCGGTGCGGTAGAGAAGAAAATCTTTCTGGGCCTGCCGAGCCCGGCCGCCGCCGGGGTGCTGGTGGGCTTTGTCTGGGTCGGGGCCGATTTCGGCATCGCCGGTAGTCAGCTCGTTATCCCGGTGCTGGCACTGACCATTGGCGCCGGTGCGCTCATGGTCTCCAACGTGCGCTACAACAGCTTCAAGGATCTGAATCTGGGCGGGCGCGTGCCGTTTCGCTATATCCTGCTCGTGGTGGTCGGGTTCGTTCTGATCGTGATCGACCCGCCGCGTGTGCTGTTCGGCTGTTTCTTCGCGTACGCGCTGTCGGGCCCGGTCATGGCGCTGCGCCGTAAACGCCGGCGCGGGCGTAAGTCCTCGCGCTGAGCGGCCCGCCATGGATGCCGGTGCGCTGCGCGACGAGACACCGTTGATTGCGCTTGGGCTGCGCGTGGCGGTGTTTATCGTCGGCGTGGCGCTTGTGGCCACCATCGTGGCCGAACCGCTGGGCGTGCTGGAAGCTCCGGCGCTCGCGCGGCTGCATACGCTGGTCGCGCCCGGCCAGAGCCTGTGGGCCGGGCTGGTCGACTGTTTCGCCGCCGCTCAGCCAGCGCTGAATCTGGCCGTGTCGGCCGTGTTGTCGAGTCTGGGTACGGGCGACGAGCTGGCACTCCGCGCGGCCGATGTCGTCGCGCTTGTAGGGCTCATCGCCGCGGTCTTGATGCGTGCTCGAAGCGATAACCCGCGCAGGCTGATCTTTGCCGGACTGTTGGTGGCCAGCCCGCTGTTCTGGGCCGCGCCGGTAGTCGTGACCGGCTGGGGGGGGGAACACGGCGGCGCTATTTCTGCTCTATCGCCTGGCGACAAGAGACACACCGAGCGCGATTCAACGAGGCATCGCGGCGTTGTTGATAGCGGCCCTGGTCGTCAACGGGGCCGGGCTGGCTGTTATCGCTGTGTTGCTGGGCGTCATGTTGCACAGCGGATTCTCGAGCGCTCGTTGGCAGGTGCTGGGACAGGCTCGGAACGCATTGTTCTTGTTTCTGGCGTTGGTTGGGCTGCAGCTGACCGATCGGCTTGGAGTGCCCAACGTCAGTCGCTTGATCGACAACCTTCAGGCGATAGTCAATGCGCTGGCGGTGGGCGCGTTGATGGCGTGGCCCGCGCTGGTTAGCGCGATACTGGCCGCCATCGTGCTGTTGGCTGCTGTCGCGATGCGATGGTCACGAAGCGGCGCGGGCATTTTGTTGATCGGCCTGGTCTCGGCGCTGTTGGTCGCGGCCAGTCCGATGAGTGCGATGACTTGGCTCGCGCCGACGGGTGTGTTGCCGCTCTGGCTTATTGCCGACGCCGTGGGCACCGCGCGATCGCCGTGGTTGGCTTATGTCATGGCCTTGTCGCTGCTGTGTTGGGCGGTGGCCCTGGTCGGCGCAGACGTAGCGGCCCTGCTGACACCGGACGTAACAGTCGGTTTCATTGCTGCCGGCGCGGCTTTGGCTAGTCTGGCGTTGGCGGTGGCGTTTTTCATAACGCGGCGTCACCGTCTTGGCGGGGCCGCGCTCGCGCTCGTAGTGTCGCTGGGCGTTTTGACCTTGTGCCAGGACACGAACCGTATGTTTGATACCCGAAACGCACGGGCCTCGGTTGTCTCGGTGCTGGATAACGCCAAGGCGCGCCCGGTGGCCGTGTTGTTGCCGATGTCCAGCGTGTATTGGTCAGGCATTCTGGATCGTCCGGTCTATTCCGCCGCTGACCCGGCTGCACTCTGTCGATGGCGCGAGGCGCGCGAGGACAGGCCCACACCGCTGGTGATTCTGGCCCCGGCGCGTATTTCGGAGCGTCTGGATCTGCATCTGTTGCAACAAACGCCGGGCAGCCCGGCCACATCGGTGGTCATGGCAGAGCTCAAGGGTTGTCGCCAACCCTGAACAAGCAGGTACGCTTGCGCCTATGAACGATGATCTGACGCGCCGCCAGCAGCTCGCCGCGCTTGGTTTGACCGACTGGCGGATCCGACCGGGCGGGGCACTGGATAAGCCGGGAGCGCCGGCCAAGCCTGTCGGGCCGGCGCCGGAGGCCGCCGCCGAGGCGACGACCCCGACGATGGAAGCGGCCGCGTCGCCCGCGCCGGAATCTGGGCAGATCGCGGCCGATGCCGGTGATCTATTGGCCGAGCCGTCGGCGGAGGGCTCGGCTGACAATAGTCCGGCCGCCCTGGACTGGCCAGCGCTGGCGGACTGGTTGGCGGCCCAAGACCACCGCGGGGCCACCCAGCCGGTCTTCGGTATTGGCGCCCAGGATGCCGATGTGTTGATCGTAGGCGAGGCCCCCGGTGCGAACGAGGACGCCCAGGGCGTACCGTTCGTGGGCCGCGCCGGCCAGCTGCTCGATCGCATGCTGTTCGCCATCGGCTGCTCGCGCGAGACCAACGTCTACATCACCAACATCTGCAAATTCCGCCCGCCGGACAATCGCGACCCCACGCGGGAAGAAATCGCGGCCGACTGGCCTGTGCTGGAGCGCCAGATCGATCTGATGCAGCCCAAGCTGGTGGTGGCCGTCGGCCGGATCGCGGCTCAGACGCTGCTGGATTGCAAGACACCGCTGGGCAAGCTGCGCGGGCAGCTGCACCGCTACCCAAGACGCGATCTGGACGTGCTGGTGACGTATCACCCGGCCTATCTGCTGCGCAGTCCGGATCAGAAGAACAAGGCCTGGGCCGATCTGAAAATCATCGCTCGGCATATCGGCTCGCTCGCCGAGCGCGCCGCATGAGCGCGCGCCTGGAGACGGCCTGGAGCATCCGGCGCATGCGCCCGCGCGATGTCGCCGACGTGCTGGCCATCGAGACGGTGTCTTATGCCTATCCCTGGAGCGAGCGCATCTTTCACGACTGCCTGCGGGTGGGCTATCGCGCCTGGATCATCGGCGCGCCGGGCCAACCGGTCGGCGGCTATGCGCTGGCCACGATCGCCGTGGGCGAGGCGCACCTGCTCAACCTGTGTGTCGCGCCCGCCGCACGCGGCCAGCGCCTGGGCGAGCGGCTGCTCGACCAGCTGGTCTCCCAGGCCCGAATGGAGGCCGCGCATACCCTGATGCTGGAGGTGCGGCCGTCGAATACGGCCGCGCGGCGTCTTTATGATCGCTACGGCTTTGTTCATCAGGGCACACGGCCCAATTACTATCCCGGCGAGTCCGAGCGTGAAGACGCGCTGTTGTTGTCTTACAAGGTAGCGCCATGACATCGATGTCCCAGCCGCCGGATGTCGGTCACAGTCGTCGCGCCCAGTGGGGCTGGGCGTTTTACGACTGGGCCAACTCCGCGTTTGCCACCACTGTCGTGGCCGGCTTTTTTCCGATCTTCTTCAAAACCTACTGGAGCAGCAACTACGCCGCGGAAACCAGCACGCTACAGCTTGGCCTGGGCAGCGCGCTGGCCAGCCTGATCGTGCTCTTTGCCGCCCCCATCGGCGGCGCGATCGCCGATCGCGGCCATCACAAGAAACGCGGCCTGGCGCTCGTCACCGCGGTCGCCGTCGTTGCCACGCTAGCGCTGTTTTTCGTCGGTGCCGGCCATTGGCTGGCCGCCATGAGCCTGTTCGTGGTGGCCTCGATCGCGTTTTTCATGGCCATGGTCTTCTATGACAGCCTGCTGGTGAACGTGGCGGCGCCCCGCGATTATGATCGGGTCTCGGCGCTGGGCTACGGACTGGGTTATCTGGGCGGCGGGCTGCTCCTGGCTATCAACGTGGCCATGACGCTCAAACCCGATTGGTTCGGCTTGGCCGACCGGACCCAGGCGGTGCGCTGGGCATTCGCCAGCGTGGCGCTCTGGTGGGCCGTGTTTTCGCTGCCGCTGTTTTTCACCGTTGACGAGCCGTCGTCTCGGCGAGGCGAGCGGCCGATGCAGGCGGTGAAGGGCGGTTTGCGCGATCTGGCGGCCACGCTGCGCGAGATCATGGGCCGGCGCGAGGTCTGGCTGTTCCTCGTCGCTTACTGGCTGTATATCGACGGCGTACATACCATCATTCGTATGGCCGTGGATTTCGGGCTGAGTCTGGGCTTTGGACAGGAAAGCCTGATTACGGCCTTGCTGCTGGTGCAGTTCATCGGCTTTCCCGCCGCTATCGGTTTTGGCTGGCTGGCCTCGCGCTGGGAGACCAAGAAAGCGATTTATCTGGGGCTGGCCGTTTATGGCGGCATCACCGCCTGGGGCTATTTCCTGACCAGCGTCTGGCAGTTTTATGTCATGGCGGCGGCCATCGGCCTGGTCCAGGGCGGCGTCCAGTCGCTGTCGCGCTCTTACTTCGCGCGCCTTATCCCCGAGGCCAAATCCGGTGAGTACTTCGGCATCTACAACATGATGGGCAAGTTCGCCGCCGTCCTGGGCCCGGTGCTGGTCGGCGTGACTGCGGCAGCCACCGGCAGCGCTCGTGCTTCGATCGTCTCGGTGGTGGTGTTGTTTATCGCCGGCGGGCTACTGCTTACACGCGTCGATGCGCGCCGGGCGACGGCGAACAGGTCCTAGGGCGTGTCGTCATGAGATATGACGTCGCATTGCCCGCGCCGGGCGTGTCAGGCAAGGCGCGGGCCGCCGAGCGTGGCGAGCCACGGGCAAGG
>MDSW01195059.1_pt1 | contig 13406 bp, 25 predicted proteins | sample 811171 | NCBI WGS metagenome assembly MDSW01 (sample SAMN05326641, study PRJNA326480) | marine metagenome | isolation source: seawater | place: Atlantic Ocean: North West | collected 2012 | reverse complement strand
TGCGTCATACGCCAGAACATCTGACCCAATCGCAACCCCTAAATTTGTTCTAGATGTTCCTGCATTCGCAACATCTGATAAGTTATTTGATGCAAGCAACGCTCCTGATAAGGGTAACGCCGCCCCTATATCAACAACCGCTGCGCCAGATCCTGCGCCGTCACAGTAAATTATAGCTGATGCGCCGTTTGCTACTGTAACATTTGCACCAGAACCCTGTGAGAATATAGCTGATTGACCTGAGTTATTCTTTACAAAGTACATACGCTTTGCATCATTTGGCGCAACCGTTATGGTATTTGTCCCAGAAGGTGAGCCGCCTAAAACTAACACATGGTACTGTCCATCTGATGCAGAACCATCTGAAGTAGTCAGTGTATGCGTTGTTCCTGAGAGTGTAATGTCTCCGACACCCGCTGCAACACGGTCAATAATATCGAAGTTTGTATTGGTTGACGTACCCCATGTTCCAGATTCGTCACCTGTAGCGATCTTCTTTATACCGCTGTTTGTTGTATAGGTTGCCATGTTTCCTTACCTTTACGCTGCTTCGCCTATCGTTGTCCAAGTTGTCCCTGGGTTTGGTGTTTCTTCTGTCCATGTGCTGCCCGGATTCGGACCCACCGTAGACCAAGAAGTACCCGGTGCAGGAACTATTGTTTCGTAAACTATCACAGAACCAACTAATGCGCTAGTGCTAACACCAGTAACCTCTGCTTTACTGATTGTAGCTACAGTTACTGTACCAACGGATCCAGTTGCAAACAAGTTGTTCCCTGACACAGGAACAACCTGTGACGTTAATACTGTAACAGATCCAACTGTACCCGTTCCGGCTATACCCGTAACCGCAACATTTGGTGCTGTGCCAATGATACTTGGTTCAGTGACACCACCTGTGGCTGCAATACCCGTTGGCGTTACATCAATTCCGGCACCTTCGCTAATCGTAACTGAGCCTACACCACCTGTAGCTGCAATGCCTGTAGGCGGTACGTTTACACCAATTATTATGCTCGTGCCAGATCCAACCGCAGATGTAGCAGATAGTCCTGAGACAACAACATCAACACCACCACCTTGAACAACTGTGGCAGTGCCTACAAAACCTGTGCCTTGTAATCCTGTCAACGGAACATTTTGTTCCGTGACAAGAGTAACTTGTCCTACACCACCTGTAGCCGCAAGACCTGTAAGATTTACAGTGTTATTACCTTGTACAGTAACGCTACCAACACTTGCGGTAGCACTCAGCCCCGTGACAGATGTGGATATATCCTCTCGAACAACAGCAGTGCCAACCTGACCTTGCATTGCAGCAAGGGTAGATTTTTCACCACCCCAAGAGGTTTCACCCCAAGTTAATTCACCCCAACCGTTGAGAGTGTGACCAACACGAACAGGGACCGCTTCATTCCAAGCGCCCTCGCCCCATGTTCCACGTCCCCAACCTGTGATGTTTGTCACGGGAAGACTGCCTTACGCGATACGAATAATCGCGCTACTTGCGTCAGCCGTTGGGAACACAATCTGAAAGTCGCCAGAAGTAGAAGACTTGTTTGACCCAAAGTCTAATACAACAACTGTATCTGTAGTTCCTGATCCTGCGCCTGTTGTAGTGTTATAAATCAATGCGCCACGAGCAGTGATTGTTGCAGAAGTATATGTCTTGTCTGCAAAATCTGTTAAAGCAGTCGTTCCAGAAGTTGTGGGTGTTACGTTTGTCAACGCCCCTCCACCCGCAGAATACGAGCCAGAGTTACTTACTTCGTTGGATGTAGTATATGCTGTGGTAGAAGCATCAAAAGAAGCATTGTTATCATACAATGCAAGCTTAAATGTATCACCTGTTGAGTTTGTAAAATTGTGACTCCCCGTAAGCAATTGTTGCTTAAAAGAAGTACACATAAAGTTTCCAGAAAAGGCCATATTAAAGTCTCCTTATAAGTTCAGCCAGTTGGGGATGACCCGCATCTTTTATTGCGTTGTACACAGTCGTGCGGTCACTGCGGATAGCCTGTCTCATATAATATGCAACAAGCTTTTCAACATGCTTTGAAAAAGCATGAGCTTGATCTCTGATGCCCGGATGAGCATTATCAGAAACCGAAACTATTTTTTCTACACATTGTTCAGCCAACTCTTCAGGAGTAAACCCCCTGTTTTCTGTTGTTCTGACTCCCACAAGTTGTTCGTGTTGTGGAACGCTTACGTCTACCTTAAACATTATTGTTTTGCCCTAATTACTTTTCCTGTTCGATATTCATCTGTTACCTCTTTTGACTCTCCCATCATTTTAAGAGGCAACAAACTTTCTTGAAATCTTTTATCATAATAACCCATCATGTCTTGCTCCCCCTTCATAAAAAGGTAAGCTTCAACTAAAGCACCATATAAAAGTGTTAACTCTGCATTTTGACTTAACCAAGTAGTACCGCTTCCGCCTCCTGCCGTTAAACTGGCGGGTCTATAAAAATAATGCAATTCGGCAGTAAAGGTTGTGTTAGGTGTAGGGGCTAAAATAAAATTATCTACATCGAAAACCGCATAATATCTTGGAGATCCCGTTGTTGTCGAATCGGGAGTGTAAGACTGCAAAAAACTTGGGTCTTTAAAATCAATAAAAAATTTGTCTCCATCGGTTCCGGCAAGGCTTAAGGAAAACGGAGCTAAAAAATCTCCGGGGCAAGCAAGATATTTATTACTAGCTGTACAAGAAGCTGTGGCATTTTTGCGAAATAAGCTAAGTTGCACATTTTTGAGAATACGTTCTTCTGATAATCTTATAAACGTAGGAAGATTATTAACAAAAGTTGTTTCGTCATTTTCAGTGTAATCTTGAATCGCTGTTTTTAATTGATCGTATGTAAAGCTCATATCATCACACTATTGTTATATTTCCTACCATAGCACTATGGTTAGTACATTGATATACTAAGGTCGTATCACTCGGTTCATGAGGCACTATAAATTGTGTCAATCCTGTTGTTGAGTTATAATTTTCGGTAACACCTGTGGTAAAAGCAGAGCCACCATTAGACGTTCTTATTTGCAAGGGATGACTAGATACGTTTGCAGTGTTATCAATAAGGTATGTGTGACCTTTGTAAAAAGTAAAGTTTGGATTGTTCCCCGCAGTAGCTCCAGGGCCAGTAAAAGTATACGCAGAAGAACCGCTTGTTCCTGCTACATATGTCGTTACAGGCCCAGATACTTCGTCGTTTAGTCTAATCCAGTTACCACCGTGCGCGAAATATAGTCCTCCAGTAGCATGAACATGTGCCACCGCACCGTGATAGGTAGAAGCACTTGGTAAATCGCTCAAAGTTGCATAATAAAAAACAATTTTGTTTGCACCAGAGCTTACATCAAATAAACCATTTGAATCTATAATATCAGTAAGAACATTAGAACTGTTACCTAATGCTGCATAAATTTCATTAAAATTGTCGTTTATTTTATCTGCACCTGCACGTAACGTATCCCCTGATCCGTCATTTGCAGATGATCCGATTCCTACTGTTTGCTTTGCCATCTTTTATCCCTCATCAAACGTGTCTGTTGTCGAGTCTAAAGTAATTGAAGTGCTGTCGAATCTTGGAGCAAAAGAAACAGACCCAACTTGTCCCGTTGCAGCAAGACCCGTTACGCTCACAATATTTTCGTTAACTAACACTTGCCCTACCTGACCTTGTAATGCTGTAGTGGTTTCAATTTTACTGGGTAATTCAGCTACACCCGCGGTGGACCAGTTTCCATTGCCAAGATAAGTAATACCGTTTGTTGTCTTAACTTCAAAAGTTTGAACAGGATTTGCTTGATCTGGTCTTGCATCCCGTAAAGCTTGTGCATCTATAACTTTTCTAAAAGGACCTAGCTGCGGCTGTTTCGCCTCAAACTCATCGCGACCAACCAACGCCCCATTCCACTCCCGGCGCATGTCTTTATAGCGGTATCGAAAACCAGATCGATCCGATATAGCAAATGCGTTTTTTCCAGAAGCAAACTTTGTCATTAAGTTGTCCTAAAATACTGATATTGCGGAACTACATTAAAAGACGCTCTATCGCGGTCCTCTGTCATAGCTCTCTCAAACTCTTCTTCATACACAGCTTTCAGTAACTGCAATCTATTTGGTGCTCGTTTTAGCGCAATATAATAAGCTAATCCTGCTGCAAGGCAGGGATAAAAACGAAACGGCATGTCTAGCGTATTTACCTGCGCATCCGCGTCATCCATTCGTGTCAAGGCATCGTAATAAATTACGTCCGTGCTATTTTCAGGAATAGGCCAAATTTTTAAGTTGGGCGTAATCTGTCTATCAAGAAAAAACTGGGACGGACGCCCTTGCGTCGTTTTGTTTGGTATAGAAAGAAAAGTATCTCTACTAACTCGCGTCAAAGCGTAATCAGTATTGTCTCGTCTAACTACTAGGGATAAAACATCAATTACGTCCGTTCCAAGATCATATTCACCGTCAGCTTGTGTCAATGTTTGAGTGCGCTGTTTAATAGTCCATTGGTTCAAGCCACGGTTTGCCCATTCTGCAAGCATAAGATTTAATGAACGCTTTGCAGTTTTGAGGTCATAGCCAGTACGCACCTCTAAGCCACACCGCTCAAAAGCTTCTTCGATGTATTCTGCTACATCAAGCTCAAAATTTTTGCTTCCAGAAACAGCCATTTTACTTCTTCTTCGCCATACCGCCGCCGCGCATCTTTTTAACCATGCCGCCACCGCGCATTTTCTTCATCATCCCGCCGCCACGCATCTTCTTCGCAGCACCGCCACCCATTTTTTTCATAGGACCACCGCGCATTTTTTTCGCAGGGCCATTACGCATTTTCTTACGTGGTTTCATTGCCATTGTTCAATCTCCTATATAGATCTTCACGCTTATTAAAGATTTCTTCTACTTCATACTCTTTAGCATAATCTTCGTAATATCCCAACTTTTTTAGATGTTCCGAAGCCTCATGCACCTTTGAAAGCCGTTGCACAAATATCATAGCATATTCATCCTCAACAAGCTCTTCAAAAGTTTCGTGGTCCAAATATTCATTTGGATCGTCCTCTGGGTGAAAACCCATTAACCAAATGTCTTTTTGAATAAACATCCCATCTGAGATAACTTCATTTAATTCGTCCAAATATTCGTGGAATGCATCAACCTTTTGATAAGATTTATCAACAATAATTACTAAATCAAAGTTGTCATCAAATTGAGAAATGGTGCTATAAAGCACCTGAAAGTTATCGTCATACTTAAAAAGAATAGCAACTTTACCTTCTTGCCAAGCTTTTTTTGCATAAGGACAGGCGGGCAAGTTATTGAAAAGCGGATTTGGTTTTTGCAAAGTGTGCTCAGACCATGCTAATATCTCGGTACAGATATCTTTCTCGTGACCATGATGAAAAGGAGAAGCTGTCATTATTGAGATACCGATCCTGTTGTTCGTTTTCGACGATTTGCTAGAACTTTGCCACAGCCTCGTGCAACTACCCCTTTGGAATTACTTTTCGGGGGCGTCCTCTTGGCCTTTTGACGGGTGATTGCGCCGCCGTTGAAGGCAAATTTGACTTCCGCTTCTTTTGTGTTTTTGACAAAGGTTTTGCCTTTTTTACCTTCTTTTTTCTTTTTTCGGGCTGTGGCTGCTCTTTCGGCTTTCGAGAGACTATTCGCTTTAGCCCTTGGAAGACACCTGTCAGGATTCTTTTTATCCTTTGAAGTGCCGCATTTACCTTTGATTTCACCATCAGAGCCAATCCTTACCCAATCTTGTTTCAACCATTTCTTGAGTTCTCCCATTATCTGCCCTTTCGTTTACCGCCTTTTGACTTTTTAGCGTAATTAGGGTCTTTACAATATTTGGAGGCAGCGAGATTTGCATAAGCGGATGGATATGTATCAAAGGTTCTTTTAGCCCAAGCTTTTCCCTCGGGACATATTTTGCTACCTTTTGATTTTTTTGATGCACCGCCGCCTTTTTTAAAATAAGTCAGTCCTTTTGGTGTTTTAACGTTTGGCATTACAAAATTTTTCCCGCTATTGCTGTTGCTATAATCAATACGGCTATACCCCATAGCCTCATATCAAGCTTATCAAGCTGTTTGTCTATTTTTTTGTACCGCTCATTACATTCTGACTCATGTTTTTCCAGAAGTTTTAAAAGATCATCTGTATTCAATTAACATCTCCATCTTTTTCTTGCTTGCCTCAAACGTGAATTTGGATCTTTTGCAGCTTTGGGGAATTTTTTCATTTGACCCGCAGATCGAGCGCAGAAAGATTTGCGTCTTGCTTTTTCTGATTTTGTCAAACCTTTTTTCTTAGTTACCGCCGTTTTGAGTTTGGAGCCGGGATTTTTACGCCTATAAGCAGCAACGCCCGCCTTGGTCATTCCCGCCCCTTTTTCGGTAGGGCGGAAATTCTTTTTATTACGCTTCGGCATATTATCGCTTTTGCGCTTTTTCTCCTTAGACGACTTTGTTTTTACCTTAGACGCCATAGTCTCACCTTAACTATGGAATAAAGTCATCGCAGTGACGTTTGTAGCAACTGACACATGAATATCACTGGTGAACAAAATGCCTTCATCAGGAATGTTTACCGAATGCGTTTGCGATTGAGAAAAATCAATATCCAAAACCGTTGAGCCGCCATTACCGTCAGTAAGGGTAAGTCTACCCGCACCGCCGCCTGTAAGAACTTGTATCTGTCGTAAACGTGCGCGACCTACTGAGGCCGCGCCTGTCCCCGTCAGACGTTTTGCTTTTACGTCTGAATTAGCCATTTAAGCCTCCTTAACCGAGGTTATTGTTTTGAGCGTACAGAATAGTAACCCTTACTTCACCCGCTGATGTTGCGGCAGAGTTTGTTACAGTCAAACGAATGTCTGCTGTTCCTGTGTCTTCCCATGCTAATGCTGCGCCTGCTTGAGTGGTCGGATATTTACGACCCGCAGTTGTTCCGATAGCAAAGGTGTTAAGAATAGATGTTGCACCGCCAACAGTATCTCCAACACTCAGGTTAGTCGCTCCGCTTGCTGCTGTGATTACATCAATCACACAATCAATAATCTGAGAGTTTGCCGGAATAACTACATCTGTAGTGTCCGCTGCAATTGCACCATTTGATAAATCTGCTGCAAATGTCTGAGACATTACAACTTGACCTGTGTTTTTGATATTTGTACCGAGCGTTGTGCCCGTAGTTTCTTTTATGGTTCCTGCTTTGATAGGACCAGAGAAAGTTGTCGTACCCATGTAGATCTCCTGTCTTGGGTTAAGTCAGCAGCCCCATGCTGCTGTCAGGGATATCTCACTATAACATATAAAATGAAAAAAGAAAGAGCCGCAAAAGCGGCTCTTCCTGTTTAAAATGTATCGAAACTTAGGCTGCGCCTGGAGTTCCAAATACTGTTCTCCAATCGGAAACACCGAAGCTGTAACGCTCACGGGCCTTGAAGCGCATGTTACCTGTATCAAAATCGCCTTCCATAGCTGTTTTGATAGGTGAACGGTTGAAATACTTAAATCCGTTAGGTGCGTCTGTCTTTATGAAATACGCATCTGTGTCAGTAAGGAAGTGGTTAACAACCGCGCCTTGAGGAATCATTCCCATGTTCTTCATTGCGTTTGCGTCGTTATCCGCTGTTCCCGGACGTAGATTTGAGTTTAACACTCGCTCTGCAATAAACTGCAATTCTTTTGGTATGATTAGTTTCACACCGCTGACTGCAATTTTAAGGCCACGCTCATCAGTGAAACCTGCAATATCGATGAGCATTTGCTCCAAAGAGGTTTCATTGAGGTCTGCCGCAGTTGCCAAAATATTACTTTGGTTACCTGACAGAGATGGGTGCGAAGCAGAACAAAGTGCTGCGCCGTCCCCAATAGCGTTTGCACCAGTGTTGAACGCATTGTTCAAGATAGATGCAGCTTTAATTTGCTTTGTTTGAGCCATAGAACGTGCAAGAGCTTTCGTATAACGAGAAGCTAAACGATCATATAGGTTGTCCTCAATTGCTTCCTCTGTAATTGAGAAAGCCAAAGCAATGGTTTCGTGAGTGTAACGAGCAGTGTATGTTTCTTGTGCATCGTCAAAACTGATGGCTCCGCCTTCAGATTTAACAGGTGCAGTTGAAAAACCACCAAGCATCACCTCTTCTTCGAAAGCACGGTCAGATGACTCTTCTTCAAAGATTTCAGAATGCTCATTCTCGTAACGATTATATTCTAACCCAAACAATGCATTTAGGCCAGGTTCTAGCTCTTTTGCTAGTTGTGCGCGTGATATAGCCATACTACGCTCTCCTTATACGCCTGTTGTCGTCGCTGTGGTTTGTGAATCAAACCGCGACGTAGTTGCATTAAAATGAGCGTTGATTCTAACAATCAATGGAATACCCGCAGCAGTAAAATCACTATTTGCTTCGTCATCCATGATACCAACAATACGCAACGGTAATGTCGCTGTAGTGTTGATAGAAGCCACACTCAGTGCTGAGTTTGAATTACCCGTATTGGTTGAACCAGTACGTGCAGATGTGCCCAAAGACGCATTTGCAAAAACAGCCGTAAGGGCTGTCGCACGATCTGTGATCGTTGCGTCAGTTGCTACTTTGTACAACTGATTTGGATTGTCAGCTACAAAAGCTTTAACAGGGTGGTTAGTATCCACGCTGACATTGTTCGAACCGGGCCAGTAGTTTTTAAACACTGGCTTTTTTGAACTTGAATCAACGTATTCTACGCCCATCAGAACACCAAGAGCAGGAGTTGTACCCCCACTTGTCGCTCCCGCATGATCAATAACGCCTGCCGCAGTTGGCACACATAATGAAAATTGGAAGATTGGATTGGTGTTGTTAGAAGCGATTTCGTACTGAGTTACCCCAGTAGAATTTACACCGTTTCCAACAAGCCCGATAGGACGTAAACCAAAGGCGGTATCTTGATTTGCCATTTTAGTTTTCTCCTTAAGGGGCGACCCTAACTTCTACGAGGGCCACCGAAGGTTACACGAGATTGACGATCAGGTTTATTGATCGTCATGGTTGAATGTTGATTCTCTCTCATCATGTCATAGTCAACCGCATCCATTTGATCTCTTGACTTATTGTTAAAATAAGCAGATCTCTCTTGAACCGTCTCAACTGGAATCCGAGCGAGTATCAGTCCGCCTACTCCAAACACACCTTCATATTTACCTGATTCTACAATAGGAGCTTCAAAGTCAGGATATTCGTCCTTACGAACAAGTTCCCAACCCTCTCTCATTTTAGCACTGATGTTTTTCGTATCATCAAATCCTCGCGTTTCGGCTCGAATCCAACGATGCTTAAAGCCATCAGGGGCAGGTGGTGCATCTAACATTGACGGGGGTGCCCACGGACGCCTTTGCGCCGTTTTTTCCCTTGTTTGGTTAGCGCGAGAAGTACGCTTGATTGAATCATTTGTGCTATCAGTCATTGTGTTACTCCTTCACGTATTTCGCATATTCTTCTAGCGGCACACCCAATTTTTTCGCGATTGCGACTTGGCTAGGGGTGAGTCTAACCTTTTTCCCACTGCTGCGCCCAGAATTAGATCTTGATACGCCTGCAACCGTCTGAGCGGGTCGTTTGCTTGCGCTTTTCGCTTCACCTCCAAACGTGTCGGAAATGCGGCGATCAAGCTCAGTATAGTACTCATCGCTCGTGGGGTCAAACCCTTCGTCTTCCACGAGCTTTTTATGTATGCCAAAAGCTGCAAAAGTTTTGGCTTCGTCCTGCCCAAACCACTCATTTCGAGAAGCCCAATCTTGAGCTTTCGGGTCTGGACGTCTGATTTGTTGCTGCGGTGCGGCTTGCATTTGCTGCGGTGCAGCTTGTTGCTGTTCCGCCTGCTGTTGTTGCCTTTCCTGCGCTAATTTAGCTTGGTTGGCTCTCTCATTTTCAGCAGATAAAGCAATCATTTTCTTATTGGCTTCAACAACGGCTGATGTATCTCCCAACTCCATTGCTCTTGCTAATTCTTTTTCTGTTTGCTCCATCTGAGTTGACACTCGGTTAGAGTACTCGGTAACATAATTGCTGTCTAAGGCACTAAATCTTTCCTTTAATTTCGTAGCCTCTTCCTGAACCTGCTTTGCGTAGTTAATTGCCTCTTCTTCGCGACGTTGTGCCTCACGCATTTTCTTTGTGAGCCTGTCAATACGTTTCTGAGTAGAGCTTTCAGCTTTTTCAAACTGATCCTCTTGAACAACTTCTACCTTTTCCGATTCTGTTTCTTGCTCGGGTGATTCAACCTCTACTTCTGTATCGGCCTCCATCTCCATTTCTAATTGAGCCTGTTCTTCTGCCATAAAATCCTCCTAGTAATGCAAAATGTCTTCTGGATCGTTTATTCGAGCCAAAATCTCGTCATCGTTTAAAATACGAACTTCTCCGCCATCAATGGCAAAGCGTGATCCTGCGTATCTTGCAAACATCACCCATTCTTTCTCCGCGCACCAAGGGCCAGAAGGAAACTTTTCCGGGTCTTGGTATGCCAACGGTCCGACTTTCAATACATAGCCGACTTGCGTTGAAATTTGCTGTTGTTCTACAGCAGAATCGGGCAAAAATATGCCCCCTTCAGTTTTTCCCTTACCGCGGTAGGGTAAAACTAAAATTCTCCATCCTGTGGGGTTGGGCATTCTATCTAGAAGTGACCCGCCTATGGCTTCTGGGTCTAAAACTTTAACTGTTGGCTCTTTGTAAGCATCTCCGAGGCTTGCGACGGCCTCTTTTACTCCAGTTAAATCAACTTTTGCGCTCTCAGTCATTGCTTCGCTCCTGTTTATCTAGCAGGCCCTTGAGTTCCTGTTCCACGTGATTCAGGGCTTCCATGTTGCCCATAAGCTCACGATACTGCTCCATCGACTTAACGTTGCCAAACTGCATCAGGTCAACAACACCTTGTCTTCTGTCTTTTATAATGCGAAAAACAGCCTCCGCAACATATATCTCATCCATTCTTAGATATTCCCACCTTTTCTTATATGAGAGATGCTAAGATATTTTGAGACTATATGCAATTATATATTAAACCACTTATATATTTTTTGGGTTTCTTCTTTGCGGTGCTTCAAACCATTGTAACCGCCGTTCACTCTTTTGGTGATCGTTTTAATGGTTTCGTCATTGACGCCTTCGTCACAAATTTCCCACAATTTGTTTCTATGAAAGAACCAAATCGCACTTTCCATGGGGTATTTTGTAGCCACAAGGTCAGGATCTTTCATTATTTCGGGCAAATCCATGTCCGCTGCAAACTGAGAGTAATTATTTTTGCCCGTGCATTGCAAAAAGCCGCGGCCTCGCCACAAATACCCCTGTCCGTCATTACCCATTCTGCCGCCGTAGACTTTATCTGCCAAAGCTTGAGGGTTTCGAGCGCATTTTTCCGCCTCCCCCTCAGTTGGGAAGTATTTTCCAAAGACTTTTAGGATAGATTCTTTAGAATAGTTTAAATTTTCTTCAACATAACGAAAAGTACCACTCTCATGCACCAATTGACCCAAAAAATGAGCGCCACGCTCTGGGTTTAACGCATAATGATTACAAATAGCTTTAGCGGTATTAGGTCCAAACGCGCCATCCGGGTTTGAACCTATTTTTTCCTGTAGTGTTTTAAGTGCTTCACTCATTCACAATCTCCTTCGATCCGCAGACACGCTCATATACCATGTCTGACGTGTAACTTTCAGCCCATTTATTTTCCGTGAAAGTACAAAAGGCCCACAAATCATTCACATCTGCATTCAAAAGATCAATAATGTCCTGTTGCGCAGAAACTTGGCCCTGTAAATTCTCGATATCATGTACAATGTTGCTAATATACCACACTAAACCAACTAATTGCACCGCCATAGCAAAAACTAAGGCTACTGGTATCTTTAAATCACCCATAATTACCTCTTAAAGAATTTTTGTACGCCTCTTACACCAAAAGAAGCTGAAATTGCTATGCCCAGGCTGTAAAAATACCAATCAGGGGCTTTGGAAAGCTGTTCAAAACCTTTATCAACCCATCCTTCTGTACCTGGAATAAACGCCAAAACAAGCGGAATAGACAGGACAATAACAAACCATTCGTCTTTCCAACTCGATTGAGAACCCTGTGCCATAATGCGTTCCCAATCAGCGACAGAAGTTTCTTTACTAAGCATAATCTTAGCTTTGGCTTCCGCTTCAGTCAGTTTTAATTTTGCACTAGCAGCTTGTGCCTGTGATTTTGCATCAAGCCAACTTCCCGCTAGATTGGCTATCGGCCCTATTAATGATTGTAGCATTACTCTCCCTCCATTTGTATGCTAGATTTCTTGCTGTCAGCCTTTGCACTGTAGGCGTTAAATCCCATGAAAGCAGCAACCACGCCACTCGCGGCAATAACATATACACTTGCAATATCTGTGATAAGGCTCGCCGCCTTATCAAAACCCAGTACACTAGCCAACAATATAATAAACGGATAAATAAGCATTCCTGCCAAAGCAAAACCCGTAAACCTACGTTCTGCGTTACGCTTCAGATCCCGGTCAATCATCTCAAGCCTGCGATCCTCTAATGCAAGCTTATTCCATTCTGCCTTTTCAATAACACCGTTGTTATTCAAGTCTGCTTTTTCAAATTCCGTCATTTCAAAGCCCTCGCGTGTGCTACAGCAACCCGTTTATCACGAGTTATTATAACCACTTTTCCGTTTTTGTCATATATTATGTATTTTCCACGCCGCTCAACTAAAATCACCGTTTTATTTCAATACATACCACCTTGGAGTTTTGGTTTGTAACAAGAACTTTTGCTTCTTTTTGAGCTTCTTTGCAGGCTTCTTCACTGGAATAGCTGCCTACATGGTAGTGGTCAAAGCTGCCGCTGATTACTTGTAGCCATAACAATACCCACATTACCAACGCCCCTGCCATTTACCCAAAGCATAAAAAAGTAAAAACAAAAGACCGCCGCTTATACAAAATATAACCGCCCCAATAGCAAAATTTATAGCAGCATCTATCCGTTCCTGCTTTTTGTATAACTCTTGTTTTCTTCTTCGACGCATATCTGCTTCTATTTGCAGGACTTCTTTCCAAGCACTCGGCCCATAGTTAAAACTGATATGATCTTTTATCTCTTGACGCATTTGCTCCATCTTTTTCTTATTGGCAAAGATTTCCAAAGCGGTCTCTTCGTCAGACCCCTTGAACGTCTGTTTCCACCACGGAGGATTCTTCTCCCGCTCTTCAAGATTCGAGAAATCAGAAAAGGCTTTGCCCCATTGGGCCAAAGTTCCTGTCATATCTTGTAAATCTTTGCCCGTAGAAATAGCCGCACGGATCGTCTTATACGCCCCTGTAGCTAGAGCAACGCAACTAACTGGAT
>MDSW01106640.1_pt1 | contig 13406 bp, 7 predicted proteins | sample 811171 | NCBI WGS metagenome assembly MDSW01 (sample SAMN05326641, study PRJNA326480) | marine metagenome | isolation source: seawater | place: Atlantic Ocean: North West | collected 2012 | reverse complement strand
TGAAGTGAGCGACCTGTTCCCCCATGTCGGTGGAATGATTGACGACATTTGTGTCATTCGCTCGATGCACACCAACATCCCCAATCATGAGCCGTCTCTCTTGATGATGAACAGTGGTGAAACTCAACCTACTCGTCCTGCCATGGGATCCTGGCTCCTTTATGGTCTGGGTACCGAAAACCAGAACCTGCCTGGTTATGTAGTCCTTTGCCCGGGCAAACCTGTTGTTGGCCCTCAACTATGGAGCAACAGCTTCCTTCCCGGTATTTTCCAGGGTACGCACATCAACAATTCAAAGATGGACCCCAAAAATGTCATCCGACATATCAACAACACCCAGATTGGGAAAGTGTCACAACGAGAGCAGCTTGACATCCTGAAACAGATGAATGAATTACACCTACAGGCTCGAGGCGGAAAGTCCAACCCACTGGAGTCAAGAATTGAGTCCATGGAAATGGCCTTTCGTATGCAAACCGAAGCGCAGGATGTATTCAACCTAGACAAGGAAACCCAGGCTACGCGAGATGCATACGGCTCAGGACAATTTGCTGATGCCTGCCTCGCTTCCCGACGCCTTGTGGAAAGTGGTGTACGAATGGTTCAGGTCTACTACGGAAACGGGCAACCCTGGGACGATCACGGTGACATTAAAAACCATGCCCAAAAAGCGAAAATGGTCGACCAACCCATTGCGGCACTCATCAACGACCTGAAGCAGCGTGACTTACTCAAGGACACGCTGATTGTCTGGGGTGGTGAATTCGGGCGGACGCCCGTGGCCGAAAATGGCAACGGGCGTGATCATAATCATCACGGCTTCACCATGTGGCTTGCCGGCGGTGGGATTAAAGGCGGAATGACATACGGGCAAAGTGATGAATTCGGGTTTGCGGCAATGGAGAACAAGGTTCATGTCCACGACCTGCATGCCACCATCCTGCATCTCATGGGACTCGATCATGAACAATTGACCTATCGTTATAGTGGTCGCGATTTTCGTCTGACCGACGTGCATGGCCATGTCGTTAAAGACATCATTGCCTAGAGTGATTTTACGACACTCGTCTTTAAAACTTCTCAGCGAATGTTCTCTGGACTGTTTATAATAAAAGCATGTCCTCCCTACGAGTCTCACTCACCGTTCTGTTAAGTATCCTGAGCTTTAACTCACTCTGCGCAGATACTTATGAGTCGATCTCAGTCGAACCTGAAGTGGTCGCCATCACGGGAAGAAATCGGCAGTCTCAACTGCTGATCACCGGTCAACGCCCTGATGGATCGGTCGTTGACCTCACCTCAAAAGCCCAATTGACGATTCAGGATGAATCGGTAGCGGAACTCTCCGAATCTCTGGTCCTTGGCGTTGCTAAAGGAACCACACAACTTCTGATTCAAGTCGAAGGGTTCCAGAGAGAACTGAGTGTTAAGGTCGAGGGCTATACAGACTATCCTTCTGTCAATTTCGAAGTAGACATCATCCCGCTGCTTACCAAACTCAACTGTAATGGTGGTGGGTGCCATGGTCGTCAGGGAGGGCAAAACGGATTTCAACTCAGCGTATTTGGCTTTGATCCGGCAACAGATTACGAAGCCCTTACGCGTCAGGGTAGGGGACGGCGCGTCTTTCCCGGAGCCATTGAGCAAAGTCTGATTTACAGCAAGGGAACAGGAATAGTAGCGCACGGTGGAGGCGAACGCATGAAGCCGGACTCTCAGGACGCCGAATTGCTACGGGAGTGGATTAAGCAGGGGATGCCCTGGGGTAAACCCGATACGCCCACTGTGCAAAAGATTGATGTGACTCCTTCCCTGAGAAGTATGACTCCCCGTTCGCTTCAGCAACTACAAGTCATTGCTACGTACACCGATGGGAGTCAACGCGATGTGACGCGTGCGTCCGTTTACAGCACCAACATGGAAGTCATCGCCGACTGTAGTGCCCAAGGGGTAATCGAGACTGGTAAGCTTGCAGGAGAAGCCGCCATCACTATTAATTACATGGGATATGTGGATGTTGCCCGGGTCGTGATCCCGCAGTCCGGGGTGGAAATCCCGGTGCGTCCGCCGTGGTTCACCAGTCGCAACAAAATCGACGACCTGACATGGAACAAGTGGAAACAACTACGCATTAGCCCATCAGAATTATGTGACGATTCCACCTTCCTAAGACGACTGCTTGTAAAAACAACGGGGACCATTCCTACGGCGGAGCAAACCCGGGCGTTTCTTGCGGATAACTCTCCTGACAAACGGGCAACCGCCATTGAATTAGCTCTCAACTCCGAAGACTTTGTGAATTACTGGACCCAACGGTGGGCCGACATCATGATGGTCAATTCGAAAACTCTTGGTGGCCGAAGTGCTTATACCTTCTATCGCTGGATTCGTCAGCAAGTGGCTCAAAATCGAGCTTACGATGAATGGGTTTACGATATTATTGTCGCCACCGGCAACACCGGCAACGTTGGCCCTGCTAACTTCTATCGCAGCCAGCGGACACCTGAAGACGCGACCAAGGCGATCAGCCAGGCTTTCCTTGGTGTTCGTATGGACTGTGCGCAATGCCATCATCACCCATTTGAAAAGTGGGGACAAGCTGACTTCTATGGTTTGGCCGGCTATTTTAATGGCATGAAACGAGAGACCCTAGATGAGAATCGGGAACTGGTCTACCACCCTGGTCATCAGCCAATTTCGATACCCGTCATTAACCAGGCGGTCAATACGCAACCTCTAGCAGGATCGCCAACAACCGCCGGCAATTCGATTGATCCAAGACCAGAACTCGCAGGCTGGGTAACCTCACCAGAAAACCCCTATTTTTCACGTCTGCTAGCAAACCGAATCTGGAAACATTTGTTGGGACGAGGTCTGGTAGAACCAGAAGACGATTTCCGTGAGACCAACCCTCCGACAAACCCCGAACTTCTGGACCATCTGGTAATGGTTTTGACAGAGAACGAGTTTGATATCAAGCAACTGATGCGAAAGATTCTTAATAGCCACACCTTCCAGTTATCAAGCCGCTCCACTGAATCTAACAAGATTGATGACCAGGCGTACAGCCATTACTTAGTACGCAGATTGCCTGCCGAAGTCATGCTGGACGCAATCTGTCAGGTGACGGGCGTACCGGAGCAGTATGCCGGACACCCTATTGGAACCCGTGCCATTGAACTTTGGGATAATCAACTCCCGTCTTACTTTCTAGACACCTTTGGCCGCAATCTGCGTGAATCACCGTGCGAGTGTGGCAGTAGCGGGGACCCCACGATGGCTCAGGCGTTGCACCTGCTTAATGCCCCGGAGATCGAACGTAAGATTCAAGCAAACGAAAGTTACATCAGGCACCTTTCGAACCGCAATCTCACTAATGACGAATTAATCACTGAAATCAGCTTAAGGACGCTTGGCCGCTTCCCTAACACCAAAGAGAAAAAGATCGGCCAGAACGTGCTAGCGGCAACCGACAAACGCAAGGGTATCGAAGATCTGGTTTGGGTCCTGATGAATTCATACGATTTCCTCTTCGTAAAGTAGTTTTGTAAGACAGGGCACTAGTGGCAAAATAGCAACATTGCTAAAGACCTTGATGCCAGATTCACTTAAAATAAAAACACCGTTTCAAGTATTCGATTTGAGCCAGAGAGGCTACGAGATGTTCAATAAATCCAAACCCCATCGACGAGATTTCATTCGCATGGGATCCATTGCGGGTTTAGGCATGGCTGATATCATGCGTATGCAACATCTCTATGGAAGCGAGGATTCGAGTCGCAGCGATATCAACTGTATCTTCCTGTTTATTGTCGGCGGGATGCCTCATCAGGACATGTGGGACCTGAAACCTGACGCCCCTTCAGAAATACGGGGGGACTTTCACAAGATCAGTACCAACGTTCCGGGAATCCAAATCTCCGACGTGATCCCACAATGTGCGACGGTCATGGACAAAATGACCATTCTGCGTAGCATGACTCATGATGATAGCGACCATGGTCGGGGATTCCATGTCATGATGTCCGGCAAGAAAGCCGGAGCAGGTGATTTCAATGGTGACCAAAACAATAATCAGCACCCCAGTATCGGCAGCATGGTTTCTCATCTGGGCGTTCCAGGCGTCCTGCCACCTTACATCTCATTACCCAACTTTCTCAATAGTGGCGGCCCCTCCTTTCTAGGCCCTGCTCATGGCCCGTTTGTAATTGACTCGGACCCGGCTGCTCCGGACTTTTCAGTTCGTGACATTGCCTTGCCTACCAGTGTGGCAACGCGTCGGGGTCAATTACGTCAATTGGCATTACGTCAAATCAATCAATTGGAAGATGAGGCTGACAAAGTCAGCAAACAAGTCCAATCTTTGGACACTTTCTACGAGAAAGCCTATGACCTGATGTCATCCAAAGAGGCTAGGGAAGCCTTTGACATCAGTAAGGAGCCTGAAGAGTTACGCGAGTCTTACGGGATGACCAGTATCGGACAATGCTGTTTATTAGCTCGACGCATGGTTGAAGCAGGCAGTCGTTTTGTAGCCGTTGAAAACGGCCACTGGGACACACATCGTAAAAACACTTACAGTCTCAAGGATCTGCTTTGTCCCGCTTTTGACCAGGCGGTACCGGCCTTGCTCAACGATCTCGAACAACGAGGCATGCTAGAGAAAACGCTCGTAGTCATCACCACGGAATTTGGCCGCACACCTCGTATTAACCCGTTAGCCGGTCGCGACCACTGGCCTAATGCATTCTCCATAGTAATGGCCGGCGGTGGGGTTAATGGAGGCCACGTCATTGGTGCCACCGACAAACAGGGGGCCGAAGTCACCGATCGACCAATCACTCCCGAAGACATGGTCGCCACCATCCTTTATGGCCTTGGAATTGACCACAAAAAAATCCTCCACACTCCGCTGGGACGGCCAGTACCAACCGCAGATGGCGGCAACGTCGTCCGTGAGTTGTTTGGCTAATGCAAATCGCTAGCACGGGAAAAATATCGATGACAACGATGCCACCCATTAACAACTTATTCTTGCTAGCCACGATCTTATTTACCTTTGGCACACAGGCATTAGCGCAGCCGGTACCTGCCAAAACTCCCGATAGCGTACACCTGTTCCCAGCCGGTGCCCAACGCGGAACAATTGTCAAAGTCCGAGTTGGACTCGAGCAGAGTCCACCGAACACCCAATTCTTCATTCGGGGTGAAGGAGTTTCAGGGAACAGCATTCTGACACAAGAAGTATTTGACGTCGGCCAAGCGTCGCCGCGGCGAATCCCCACCGAAACTCCCATCAATTACCCCCGGCAATGGGATGCCAACATTACGATTGCCGCAGATGCCCCTTTAGGCGTGGCAACCTGGGATACCTTCTGTGCTTCCGGTGGCAGCAGTGGTTCGCTTCCGTTTGTCATCGGCGATCTACCCGAACTTATTGAAGAGGAATCTAATTCCAGCATCGCCGCGGCACATCATATCGATATCCCCGTAACTGTCAACGGTCAAATTCATGGTGAACGTGATCTCGACTACTACGGAGTGGAACTACAGACCGGTCAGGTATTATATGGGGAAGTCCTGGCGAGACGATTAGGGTCAAAACTTGAGCCCACTATTGCCATCTTCGACGCAACGGGAAAACAACATGCGTATCAGGAGGATTCACTCGGTGATGATCCATTATTTGCGTTTAAAGCGAGTGAAGCAGGAACCTATTTCATCCAGATTGGTAATGTCTCATTCCACGGTTCTCCGACGCATGTCTATCGTCTCAACTTAACTCATAAGCCTGTCGCCCCTTATACATTCCCACCCGGGGCTCCAGCTGGGGTTCGTACCAGATTTCGTTTTCTAGCAATGGACGGGGAAGGCGGCATTCTGACGATCAATAAAGAATGCGTGCTCCATGGGGAACCAGGGACGTTCCAGTCGTTTCAGGATGACTCCTTAGCAAACAAACCATTACTTCGTGTCCTTTCCGGAGATGCCAAAGTCATCAACGCTCGCATAGACCGACAGATTCCGGAAGTGGACATTCAGGTAGGGGAGACAGCCAACGGAATCATTCCGCCATTTTCCAAAGATCTCTATAGGTTGACAGTTACCGACAAATCACCTATCGATCTCACTGTTTATGCAGCTTCTCAAAGCAGTTCTGCCTCGCTAATCCTTCTCAATATCAAGGACGCCAACGGGAAACAGCTTCATAAAACGAATTTAAATCCAACAAGTGACTCGATCAAAGCCTATCATCATTTTGCCAATCCTTCCCCAGGCGAGTATTGGATTGAAGTACAAAGTCTTGGCGGGATCCAGTCAAGCCATCGGCTGGGATCATATCAATTAGAAATCAAACATGCCGAGGAAGATTACTCGCTTACAGCCACACGCGACTGCATTACCGCAATCCAGGCGTCGACGTTAGAAATACCCATCCAACTGGAACGCCGCGGAGGATTTAACGGTGACGTAAAATTAACTCTTGGTGGACTACCGGAAGGTATTCTCATTGAGAATGACGTCATTTCGGCTGGTCAAACCCAGACCAAGCTAAAACTAACGCTCCCTGAGGACGAACCCAGTGTACGACACGAAATCACCATTATGGGTGAAGCCCTTATTGACGGCAAAATGCTCAGTCGTGGATTGCGAGCATTGCACCGCGGCGTCGACAGCTTCAAGCAAGCTATTGAATCGCCCTATCGAGATTTCATTGCACTGACTATTGCTCACAAACCGGTCTTTCGTCTTTACTGCGAAGAAGCTTATCAATATGCCCACCGTGGGACGATCTATCCTTACCAAATGACTCTGGAACGCCTGGATGAATTCAATGAACCGGTCATCATCCAGACCTGCGATCGCCAGAATCGCGATATGGATGGGATCGAATTCGTTACGACGGTCATTCAACCTGATACCTCGGTTTTCATGATGCCAATTTTCTTACCGGAGACAATGCACATTAACATCCAGAGCCAATCTCAACTTTACACTCAGGCATACGCAACGTTCATGGACTCCCATGGTCAGCAACAACATGTACTGGTCGTCAGTGAAAAGAGAAATATGATCCGGACCATGCCAACCGTCACAAAGCTATACAACCAGAGTGAAAAACTTGCCGGTAAGCCCGGTGACGATGTGACGATAAAACTGGATATGCAACGTACTAGCAACATGCTCAACGCCATGCAAGTCACCGTAAAAAGTGATCATCCATCAATCCGCAAGTTGTTTACGGGAATCGCGTTCAAGGAAGGCCAACGGAACTTGGAAGTATCCTCCTCCATTCCCGACAATCTGGCCCCGGGACGTTACCCATTCACGCTCGAAGCAACTGGCTCATTGGATAGTAAACCTGACCATATTGTCGTAACCTCTGTCGACCTCGAGTTAATTGTTGAAGGCAATAAATAACTTCTGTTCACTAACGAGACCACCACCTACTTTAATCCCCATTGGAATTTTTCTCATGCTTCGAATCACGCTATCAGCCTTACTCCTAATCACCCTGCTTTTCACAGAGCAAACCCGTGCGGAAGAACATTCTGCCCTAAAGCCCGTCCCCAGGTCTGGTGGCTGGATGACAAGACATGAAAGTTTTAACAAACGAGTCGCTCAAGGCAACGTAGACCTCGTTTTCATTGGTGACTCAATCACCCAAGGCTGGGAAGGTAATGGAAAGGAGATTTGGACCAAGTATTACGGTGAACGAAATGCTGTCAATCTTGGTATCGGGGGTGACCGTACGCAGCATGTCATCTGGCGGCTGGATAACGGCAATTTAAAAGACATTAACCCGAAAGCAGCCGTGATTATGATCGGCACCAACAATTCAGGATCCAACTCATCTCAGGAAATAGCTGAGGGCGTGCAGAAAATCGTCGAGCAAATCCGCAACAAATCACCCAAGACGAAAATCCTGTTACTCGCCGTATTCCCTCGTGGAGCTAACAAAGACGATGGCCGCCGCAAGGTCAATCAGGGTGCCAATACGATTTTCTCTAAGCTAGATGACGGCAAACATATCCATTATCTGGATATTGGCGAAGCTTTTCTGGAGGACGATCAGACCTTGCCTCGCAGCATCATGCCGGACCTGCTCCACCTAAGCCCTCAGGGCTATGAGATTTGGGCAAAATCAATAGAGACCAAGCTGGCGTCCCTGCTGAGCAAATAATTGTGGCCGACTCTCCAACCATCCGCGACCTCAACAACTTCCCATTAGCATGACAAATAGACGACAGTTATTACAACTGGGCATTTCAGGACTGGCGGTAACCGGCATGCGGGCTCTAGCTCCCATGTCGTTGTCGGCAGCAACCACAAGTGCGCTGCCGGCTTTTGGAAAAGCCAAAAATGTGATCGTCATGTTTACCTGGGGAGGCATGAGTCATATCGATACTTTTGATATGAAACCGGAAGCGGGGGCAGAAATACGTGGTTCATTTAGCCGTATTTCCACGTCGATCCCGGGAACTAAAGTGTGCGAACATTTGCCTAAGATGTCTCAGATGCTTCACGAACTGACGGTCGTTCGCAGTGTACACCATACGGCTGGCGATCATCGCAAAGCTGCCTACTGGAACATCACAGGCCATGCGCCGGTCGAAGTCGGTGGTGGCGTTGCAGCGCCGGTTCTCCCATCCCGAAAAGACTGGCCGAGCATTGGAGCTCAGGTTGCTATCGCAATGAAGGACGATCATCGCTATTCCAACAAGCCCTCGTTATCCAGAATTAGACCTGAAGATCTCGAAGATTCTCCCACCGCGCCAGTTCTGGATTGGAGCAAACTCAAAAACCACCACTCGATCAGCTTGAGTACTGACGTCCTAACCCCGGGACATTATCAATGTGGAACATTTAATGCTCAAGACGGTTATTCTAACGATTCAACCGTCGAATTGATCGGGATGATCAGCCAGGTTAGTGCTCGAAAGTGCCCTATCACGCGTTCCGCCGATGGATTACGCATCGATTTTTCTAACGATGTGTCTGGCGACGGGACCGCTGGCGACTGGGGCTGTGACACACATGGTCGTGGGGGCAATCTATGGCTCATCGGTGATGGAGGTCCTAATGAGCCTCGTGCTGGTTTTGGTTGCCACGCCAATAAATTTATCACCTTTAATGTCGAGGAAATTCGCAAGAAGCACTTTAACGGTACAAACCGTGAATTTGTGCTTCGGACTCGTTTTGGGGTTTGTGGAAATCCCGGCGTACACCCCACAGCAGCTGGTACAGGTGGTATCTGGGTCGATGGAAAACTTGCCTGTATCAGTAAACTTCTCGTTCGCGATGACCCTTCCATCCTGCTTGAAGCTCCCATCCATGAAGGAGCCCGCTTCGTAACCATGGCCCTGCTGAATGGAGACAGTTCCACGTTCTATGATGATCTGGTTTTTACTGAACCCACCCTTATCGAAGTCGAAGGAAAGCTTCCAGCTTTACCCCAAGCGAAGGAAGAGACTGAACTGGAAGAACAGGAAGTTAACGAATCTCTTGCTGCTAATTTACCGCGTTGCATCAGCCTTCCGTACCCTCTGGCAGACCGAGGGTTGCTCAATGGGCAATACGGGGGATTTCTGGGATTGGAGTACGACCCTGTTTTCGTGCATCCGGGTGAAGGAACCAAGTTCAAAGGAAAATCTCCTTTAGCCGGGACGATTAACCTGTCTCCTCAGGGGGTCACACGGCGACGAATCGCCACGCGTTCGCTCTTACTAAGCGACCTCAACAAGGATTTGAGATGGGAGGGCCAGGAATCCGGTCCCGCCCTTACCGAAGCATCACAGGAATTAGCATTCAACATGATGCTATCACCCGAAGTACAAGGGGCCTTTGAACTGGGGCGCGAACCTAAATCCGTACGGAGTTTATACGGGGAGCATGTTGCAGGCAAAAGTATCATGCTAGCACGCCGTTTAACGGATGCTGGTGTTCCACTGGTATTTGTTAATGCGGGGGTTGGCGACCTCAACGGTGCTTCAGGTGACAATTGGGATACCCATGGAAACAACTTTAATCGCCTTAAAGATGACCTGCTCCCTCCCTGGGATCATGCAGCACACGCCTTAATGACCGATCTCATTGAGAGTGGACGAATCGAAGATACACTTGTTGTGTTCCTAACTGAGTTTGGGCGAACCCCCCGGATCAATGCAGGGGCAGGTCGGGATCACTTCCCTAGTTGCTACACAGTCGCGTTTGCTGGGGCTGGGGTCCAAAGAGGACGAGCTTACGGGAAGTCAGACGCTACCGCGTCTGAGCCGGCAGAGTTAGGGTGCTCACCAGCCGATATCCACGCCACAATATTTCATGCCTTAGGAATCCCGGCAGGTTTTCAGATTCACGATGCTGAAGACCGCCCGCTGATCATGTGTGATGGCACCCCGCTAAATATCTTTGCTTAGTTCTTGGGCCCTGCATTCTTCTCATGAACAAGCAAATGCCCAAAAACAAACTTGGTGAGCCTCGCAGTTCTGAGATTCGGTCTAGAACAGTTCAGAAATTACCGAACCGGAATTCAATCGGAGGGGTCGATCAAATCGATCCCGAATCTCACTGGCAGGATCAATTCCGAGAACCGAATAGACGGTTGCACCGAAATCTTCCGGTGAAAACGGCTTCTTAACCGGATAACCACCATGAGGGTCCGATTCACCAATTACCCGACCGCCCTGTACACCGCCTCCGGCAAACAAGGCGCTAAAGCAGGGGCCCCAATGATCACGTCCGGCTTTATCGTTTATTTTGGGGGTTCTACCAAACTCACCGATAAGCACGACAAAGGTATCTTCCAGCATTCCGCGTTCCTCCAAATCCTGAAGCAGCGCCGCTAGCCCTTTGTCAACTGGAGGAAGCAGGCGGTCTTTAAGCGTCGGGAAGATATTGTTGTGATTATCCCAATTTTGAGCGTTCCCAATATTAACCTGAACAACGGGCACACCCACCTCTACAAGTCTGCGAGCTAATAACAGGGATTGACCGGTCGTATGGCGCCCATAACGTTCCCGAACCTCGCTGGATTCCTGCTGCACCTGAAAAGCATTCGCGAGTTTTCGACTAGTCAGAATATTATAAGCTTCTTCCTGCTCACTCTTCATACGGTTGCCTACCGCCGACCGTTCGAGTCGGAGCTGCTGCTTATTGAGGTCCGTCAAAAGAGACTGCCTGTCAGTAACGCGTTGTATATCTAATCCGGCGGCAAGTGTCAGACTATCAACCTTAAAGTCGTCCTTATTCGGGTCAGCCGTAATCTGCCAGGGATCATGCTTGGCCCCCAACAAGCCCGCATATTGGCCCGGCCACAACAGTGGAGGTTGCTGCATGTAGGTTGGCAGGTTCACGCCATTTGGAATCCCGTCGTTTCGTGGATTAAAATAGTCATAAGCTCCGGAATAATTTGGCCAGTCGGTTCGGGACGCGATCTTATCAAAAAATGCTCCCGGCTGGAATTGCCCGGTCAGCACATGGTGAGTCGACATCAGGTGATTATTATCTTTATGAGTAAAGCTTCGAACCACAGAGAATTTATCGGCGATCTTCGTCAGCTCCGGCATGTGCTCACACATTAGATAGCCGGGAATCTTAGTTTGAATAGGATTAAACTGTCCTCGAATTTCTGCCGGCGCGTCGGGCTTCATATCCAGAGTATCATGATGACTCATTGCTCCAGTTGTCCAGACAAGAATCATCTTCTTGCCACTCTCCTGACGCTGGACTCCCGACTCAGAATCTGCTGCCGACGCGCGTTGTCGTAGCAGGGAAGGTAACCCCAGCCCAAGCGCCCCGGAATATCCCACCTGCAACACTTCGCGACGTGTCAAACCTTTTGTGTGCGTATGCATCTTACTTCTGCTCTGTGATTCCTAACATTGTCCTCTCTCTATTATATCGACAATCATCAATTGGTTCCTACGGTAATACCCTGAAAATAGTCTCCGGACGCGATATACTGGAAGAACAAAAACAACACTGATAGCAAGGCATATTTAAATAGGGTCAACGCCTCCATGAAACTTCTCGTTACAGTCTTTACCACCGCTATAGCACTGATTCTTTCCACAACGTCTGGGATCGCCCAAGACGAATGGGAGGGTAAAATCGACTCTCACTTGAGTGATGCCAAACTAGAATTACAACAGATTTTTGCGGGTGAGCGCTTTCCAAACATTGTTGTCACGCCTCAAGGAACCATTGTGACAACCTGGGGGACAAGTTCTCTCAAATCCCGTCGCAGTACGGATGGTGGTAAGACATGGAGTGATATCATTGAAATTCAGAAGCCTGGTTTTCAAAGTGGTGGCTTAACTGTCAATGACAAAACCGGACAGGTCATTGTGTTTACGGAAGAGCATCATCCCCCAGCAAAGATCAGTGTCTACGTTAGTAACGACGATGGTGCTGCGTTCCAACCTCTGGAGGCTCGTTTTGGCAAAGACAGTCTTGGCAATGGCCCGGACTTGCACATGAACGATAATGGAATCACGCTCCGTCATAGCAAGTATGCCGGCCGACTGATTCGTCCGTCCCGCTGCTATGCCGGCAAAAACGATCGAAGCCTATGGCCTAAACATTACACCAATGCTGTCTATAGTGACGACGGGGGAAAGACATGGGAAGTCAGCGAGCCATTCCCTGGATTTGGTTTTGGAGAAGCTTGTATTGTTGAGCTTTCAGACGGCACGCTTTATTACAATTCACGACGACATTGGGCACCCGAGGGAGAAAGCCCGCTTCGGCGGTGGAGTGCCACTAGTAAAGACGGCGGTAAGACATGGGATAACGTTCAGTTCGTTAAAGTCCTTCCTGACGGTCCTCAAAATACTAACTACGGTTGTATGGGTGGTCTAACCCGACTACCGGTTAAGGGCCACGACATTCTTATTTACAGTAATTGCGACAGTGACAATGGTCGCAATCGCGGGACGGTATGGGCGAGTTTCGATGGGGGGAAGACATGGCCCGTCAAACGTCGCGTATTTGACGGTGCATTTGCCTATTCGGCAATGACTGCAGGCCGTCCCGGCACGGTTACTGAAGGGAGCATTTACCTTAATTTCGAAGGGGGCCCAAAGGGTGGTTCAACTCTAGCAACGCTTAACCTTGCCTGGATTCTCGGCGGAGAAATAACCGGCGACGGTGAATTCCCTAAGTGGCTAAGACCAGCTACCAAATAGCCTCTATAGCAAAATGCGTTCTTGTTGAGCGGCTAGGAATATTTTGCATTTAGTCGTGGCATTAGTTCATTGGCAAAAAGTTCCATGCTACGCAGCCAGGCTGATTTGTCATCCCAGTCATAGCTCATCAGGCAGAGCGTTCCAAACTCGCCTGTTTCTTCGATCAGGGCGTCAAGTCGTTCTAAGGCGTAATCCACGTCTCCCGCGATGATCTGTTCT
>MDSW01033500.1_pt1 | contig 13406 bp, 6 predicted proteins | sample 811171 | NCBI WGS metagenome assembly MDSW01 (sample SAMN05326641, study PRJNA326480) | marine metagenome | isolation source: seawater | place: Atlantic Ocean: North West | collected 2012 | reverse complement strand
GCCATCAGGCTGAATGATTTGACGCTCTTGTAATCGAAATCAGAAGTATCTGTAGCAATTACGTCTACCTTAATTTCGTCACCCATTCTTAGTCCTTCAGGATACACTGATACTACATCAAATTCTATTCCAAATTCTTCAACTGTTCCTAGAGAATGGCAAGTCCCAGTTATTGTATTGCATATCTGCCAAGTAACTTCAGTATTGGAGAATGTTTCATCCCCCATGTAGGATACAGTCATCTTAGGAGAGGTTTCGAAATCTACAGTATCATATGTTAACGACATATCTCCACCATTACCTTCATCCCAAGTCAACAAAATATCTCCGATTACACTTACAGTGAAAGAGAATTGTCCGACTGCTCCGTTAGGATCAGATAAACTAACTTGCACTATTTGAGGGCCTTCCGTTTGCCATGACATAGTGTAAACACCAATTGCAATAGGAGTTACTGCACCGGGTTCAGAACTAGTAACTTGAGCAAAAATATTGGAATCGTCATCATCAACATCTGAGGAATATAATGAGGTATCCAAAGTAAATGTCTCTCCAATCTTTAATCGGAGATTTTCTAAAGCTGACATATCAAATCGCGGTGCATCATTGATATTTTGGACAATTACTGTAACTGTCGAATCGGTTGATTGAGATTCATCACTTGCTCTCAAAACGATCTCAATTGTTCCAGTGACATCATCATCTAACGTGTCTATGTTTATTGTCTGACCTGTGAGCACTACATCAACAATATTCTCAGGTGTAGTACTAACAATATGGATGTCTAGAGCCGCTAATTCTGATTCAGAAACATCAGCACCATTATTGTCGGTGTCTGAAAGATATTGCGTCAATGCTACAGCGACAGAACCACCTTCACTAATCGTTTGAGTAGGAATAGGTGACCAACTAGGGGCACCGTTAGGAATTACAGAAAAGAAAACTGTGCCGTCATTCTGATCTTCTCCATCAGACAATGTAACTTGAATACCTTGATTTCTAATATTTCCTTGAGCATCGCGATCAACATTTGAAAACTGAACATCCATAGTCATAGCAGAAGCATCCCAAGAAACAAAATTAGGTGAATTACTAGTTACAGTCAGTTGATTAAGAGGTGTTTCAGCGTCAGCAATCAATCCAACCATGGATACGGTTTCAAGAGTGTCTACCTTCACTGTAGGGACTCCAGAATATCCTTGATCTGTTGGAGATAGAACTGTAGGTAATCCATTCAACAATGTAAACGCATCATTAGTTTCCAACCAATCAGAAATCTGACCTCTAGAATCAGTCCAACGACTTCGTATGTCATAATCTCCACTTCCTGCGCTTACAGGAGGGACAACTGTGGCAACATATCGTTCATTTGTACCTTGCCCGACTGTGTTTATAGGAATAGTTACCCAAGATGAATCCCATGAATTATCAGTTGAATGTTTAACCTCTAGCTCTGGAGTCATGGTTTCAAGTGTATCTACTGAATCATTAGGTAAAGCTGTCATATCGAAACCTAAACTACCACCTCTTGGAATAGTTGTACTCGAACCATCAGGTACAGGACGTACAGAGGTAGGTGTTGCATCATGATTGACGGTTGAATCAACCACATTGTTGCTTCCAATTGAATCTACGACAGTAATTCTAGCGCGGAATCTAGAGTCACCATTGTTTTCAATAGTTTCTCCAGTTGAATCCCAAGTTGTAGAGTATGATTGAGTACCCCCAACTGCTAATGTGTTAACGGAAGTGGAACCTAATGAGGTCTCAGTTAGTCCGTCAACCTTGAAAACCTCAATTGTGCCACCATCTGCATAAACATCTGCACCGATATTCTTGATTGAGAGTGTAAGATCAACTTGATCACCAGCAATAATTCCTGAATATCCATCACTACTTTCTGCTGTGAACGAATCTATTGCAACATCAATTGGAGGAAGCATAGAAGAATCAGTAGCAGAAAGTACGTTGTGCCGTGTGGTACCTGTACTCCAATCATCTTGTAGCCAGGCAATTGATAGCATATTTGACATTCCACCGTTTACAGTAGAAACTGGTACGGTCCAAGAGTAACTAGTAGGGGTACTGGAAAGTGTCATAGAAATAGGGCCACTGTTCGTACTATCTACTAACCATTTCTTCCAACAATGTCCTGCTTTGGAACCGTCAGCATAAGGATATGAATTACAAGTATCTTCAGTAACAGCAGCAATAACACGTACATCTGATGTCCCCCCTCCGTTGTATGAGGCTTCTACAGTAATTGTTGCATCAGTACCACTCTGAGTTTGAGAGATAACCATGCTGTAAGAATTAACAGTAGAATCCATGTTGTTTGATTTTCCATTTACTCCAGAGAAAAAGTCGTCATATGTCTTACCATTAGTCATAGCTCCACTCATAAAACAGGCTGACGATGACTTAGCACAATCACCGAAATAGGCTTGAGGTGCACTATTTGCACCATCCGAAGATAGATGACTAATTCTGTTCATAGGCGCTACATTTCCTGCTTGCGCAGTGTAAATATTGCCGTAACTTGCAGGGAGATAAGAAATGTAAACAAATTCATCTGAATTAGCATTCTTCAACGATTTCAAATCAGGACTAGCATAGCCATAGCAGGGTGGACAATTTTGCCCTCCAATGTACTCAGCTAACACCACGTGTCCAGGGCTAGGTGCATCAAGAACGGTAGGCTCCTCAGCAAGCGGAGTGATTTCTTCTGGTTCAGAGAGAGGATCTACGAAACTCCCCATCGACATCAGAACGATAAGTAATGTTAGGGCTACAGAGCATACCATACGGTAAAGCATGAAAATCGGAGTACACAGACGCGTATAATAGTTATTTGATTAAGTTCAGAATCAAAACTTCAAAATTTCATTAGGTTTGAAATGGAGACGGTATTAGCCGAACAACATGGCGGATGCGGAACTAATCGTTCTAAGAGAGATAGGCGGGCGTGTTTACGCCTTCTCACGATCGGGAGGAGAACGCCGAATTCGAGGTATAGGAAGAATTGACCCAGATAGAGAAATAGGAGACTTAGAAATTGGTGATTCAATCAAAATCGGAACTAAATCATTTACTCGCATGTCTCCTGGTTTACATGAGCTTAGAGCTGCTATGAAACGAAGAGCACAGGTAATTACTCCAAAGGATGCTGGATTCATGATTGCCTGGATGGGGATTGGGCAAAATGACCGTGTTCTTGAAGCAGGATTTGGTTCTGGAGGACTCGCTATGCATATTGCTAGAAGTCTTGGACCAGGAGGAACTTTGATCTCAATAGAACGAAGAGAAGAACATGCATCGGTAGGTGCTGAAAATATGCATCGATGTGCAGAGGTATTCCCCGGGATGCCTACTTGGACATTGTTACAACGAGATATAGTTGGTTCATCTCCAGAAATATCTGCATTGGTGGATGAATTAGATGCAGTGATATTAGATATGCCGGAACCATGGACTGCAATTCCAGAAATGAGTAGACTGCTTCGCCTTGGTGGAAGAATTGCATGTTATTGCCCCTCTCCAGATCAAATGGCGAAATCTTGGGCATCATTAGAACAATCAGGATTGACTGTTGAATGGGGTGGAGAATTGATGGAGAGAAGGTGGACTTTGACTAAAAGAGGAGGAGTTAGACCAGGTAATACTCCGATAGGACATACAGCATTTCTTGTGATAGCAGTAAAAGCTCCTAATGAAGAAGAAGAGTAACTATTCTACTACTCTGACTATTTCTGAACAGGAGGGGCAGCGGAATCTGAATGGAGGTGTTTTGTCCTTTGGCAACTTAGACCTAGTTGAACAAAACGGACAAATAGCGGAACCATCAGAACTTGCACGAACTTCTCCCTCTGCAAGAGGGTCTTCTTCTTCCTCCTCAGGTTCGGGTTCTTGAACTTCAGCTGCTTCAACTGCAGCTGCTTGAATTGCCTCGATTGAGGCGCTAGAACGCCTCATTGTCCAACGAAGAGCCAAGACTGCTAACAATGCAAACACATATCCACCAAACATCAAAGAAAGACTGGTTGAATTGTTGATACTATGTCCAGTAGGTAATGAAATTCCCGCAGGAGGAACAGGATCATCTTGGACAAATATCTGAATTGGAGCAATAGATACTGTTCCTGCACCGTCATCTTCTGAGGCAGTAATAGTCAGGTCATAGAGGCCTGATTCTAATCCATTACTAGTTAATGTGAGAGACATAGTAACGGCTTCTCCAGGTGCGATATCGTATGATGGGAGAGAAGAACCAGTAGGCTGAACATTCCAAGTTTTGACGAGCCCAGAATTCAATCCCTTACCCGATAATATCAGAATACCCTTCTTGTGGGAATTACCGGTATTTTCAACTCTAACGACCATTGTCAAACTTCCTTCTTTATCGATAATTAATCCGCCATCTTCTACCAATTCAATATCTAAAAGAAGTGCACCATTAGGCCCTACCGATTCAATGAGAGTAACATCTGAAGACGAAGAAGAAGATATAGAGGGAAGATCTACTGGGCGGGCAACTAATGTCACTAGATGTGAACCTGCAAGATTGGTGGATGTTGAATCACAAGAAATCAATACTTCAATAGAAGAACCAGAAGGAACTACAATACTAGTAGCTGCCAAAGCACAATCTAAACTACTCAATACCTCTAACGAATATTCTCCGGAACTATCTGTTGGGTTGAAAATGTAGCCAGAGAATGTGATTGTTTCTTCATGTTGTAAATTTACAACAGACGGAGAGAGTGTGACTTGAGGTGCTAATGAGCCTTGAACGATATCAAGAGATTCAGTAGAATTGAAACTAGGCCCAGTTGTAGAATAAGCCATCAAAGTTAAAATTCCAATTCCGTCACCCTTGACTTGAACTTCAAAAGAAATAGTTGCTCCTGAATCAAGAGAAAAAGCACTTTCCGAAAGCGCTACTTGAACTCCTGTTGGAATTTCAGCAACTACAATCTCAAAAACTCCAGCAGAGTTTCCTGTATTTGCAATCGTAAAATCAACAGTACTCCACAAAGATGCTAATATCGACAATTGTGTTGAACCTGTGCTCAAAGATGGAATCCCTCTTGGAGTAATAGAAATTGAGGCATTGATTGAATCAAAGACACCTCCATCAGTAGTAGATACTAGTTCAAAATTCACTGGAGAATTTATTGCAACTGCTGATTGTTCTGATTCGATTAAAACAGAAATAGTCGTTATCTCGCCTGTTGCAAGCGAAATCGAACCATTTAGAGTACTCAGAGTAACGCCTGCAGGAACGGATGACCATACCAAAGACGCATCAACTGATTGAGTCCCTTCATTTTCAACGTCAAATGAAAAGGAAGTAGTAGAACCAGGTTCGATTGTAATGCCATTAGTCTGAGGAGCAATAATCCGTAGAGAAGTCCACGGAGAAATATCCAAATCAATATGTCCATTATTTGTCTCATTTCCATCAACAAATATCTGAACTCCAGTTAAATTTACAGAGAATGTAAGATTAGTAGAAGAAAGCCCAACTATTGAGATATCTGAATCCGCAGAAATTGAAACCGTCATGATTTCTGACTCACCTCGTTTCACCTCAGTATCGTGAATAGAAATCGATAATCCATCAATAGTAGATGAAGTTGCAGAAACTGTAAGATCTTCTGTTCCTGTATTTGATAATATTACGTCAACTGTTGAAGACTCACCAGGTTCAATCACTGAAATTGTGGAAGGCATTTCAATCACCATAGAAAGATACTCGCCAATTTCAAAAGAATGTGTTAACACAGTAGTAGTGTCTCCTTCAGCTTCATGAATACTTACGGATAGGTGACAAATATCTCCTTCATGAGCTGATGATAAGATATCCATTTCAAATAACCAAGATTCTGTCACAGATGTATCAATAGTTTCTACACTATCTACCAAACAAGCACCAGTACTAGATATGCTGCCCGGAACAATAGAAGGAGAAATGCCATCTGTGCCAACATCGGTTAGAGCAAGAGTAAGGTTTCCTGAACCACCTGGGATCCAAGTACTATCTGTTGAGAAAGTAGATTCAAACAAATGAGTACCATTTACATCTACAACCATTACTGTACTAACACTATTATTTCCTAATGCGCTAGCAGCATGAAGTCTGAACCCATAAGGTCCCGGAGCAGCGTTATTAGGGATTTCAATACTTAGATTAACGAATGTTGATGACCCTGAAGATAGGTTTCTAACAACTGGATCTTCCCAAGTTACAGACCAACTGGATGCATCAAGACCCTGACTAGGAACTGAACGAGGAATAGAAGTCCCTCCTGATGAAGAATTCTCCCAAGGGTATGAAAGATGACTTGTCTCATTAAATACAGTGGCAGCAGCTGCTTGCTGTAATTCAAGTTTCAATGAGTTAGAGAGAGAAACAGAATCATTTGAACCTACAGGAGTTTCTCCAGTTAATGTAGCATAAATCACACATGCTGCCAAATAACTTCCAGACAAGGAAGGGTGGCTACCATCCGCAGAATATAGACCATAGAAAGTTGAACTAGAAGAAATAGGATTAGAACCAGAATTTTGTATAGAATCGTGAATGTGTTTGAAAGCTAATCCAACAGGGGCAATCCATACATCACGACCTTGAACAGTCATGTTATCTCGGAAATCGATATAACCGTCTTCAAGCCTATCTTGCATCATAGTGAAGTTGGAATAGATTGTAGGATTAGTCACATCTCCATTTCTCCTACCCCATGTCATCATTAGAACTGATTCAGAAGATTCCGATTCTATTTCATTAGCCAACAATATAGCTGCGTCTTTATCTTCAATCCATGAAGTTGTAGATCGATTGTATCCAGGAATTTGACTCTGATCTTGGAGGATAACGTAATCCCAATTCAAATTAGGATTACGAAGAGTACTATTCCAAGAATGACCTGATGTATTCACATTGTTCCAATGATCATCGAATCGCATCCCACCTCCAGTCAATGCTTCAGCATCAGTAACACCCAGATCTTCTAGAATTGTATGCAACGAATTTTGAGAAGTATAACTATTCCCATACATCAGTAAATTATTGATTGTAGTTGTGTTACCTTCGCCGGAGTTGTTTCCACCAGTGTTATTTCCTCCACTACTATTTCCACCAGTGTTATTTCCGCTACTATTGTTATTCTCGGAATTATTCGAACTATTTCCACTTGATTGATTCGCCCAAAAAGCTGCTATGTCTGGTTCAGAACCTACACTTAGCAATATTGTATCTTGAACTGAACCAAAATTAGAAATTTCAATGGGCAAATTGATAGTAGAATTTACTTCAGAATGAACTAAGCCATTGTTTCCTATTCCAGTAGCATCAATATCAGGCAGGTACATTGCACCTACAGAAAGATGAATCTCTAAACTAGATGATGCCCCACTACGATTAACGACAATCCATTGTGTTCCTGATGCAGAAGATGAAGGATTTCCATTTAATGAAATTACTATTTCAATCGAATCACTAGCATATGGAAAAACTTGATTGATTGATGTTTGAGTTAAATTAACCGTCCACTCAGAACCAGCAGAAGAACTGCCTAATGAAACTGTAAAATCATGGATTGAAGTATCATTATTTTCAACTGTCAAAGTAACATTAGTTGATTGACCCGGGGTCAAAACAACTAGATCGCGATCAAGATCTAATAAAACTGAGGAATCTGCCGATACAATGCCGACCAGTGGGCCACAAGAAGCCAACAAGAAAAGGACACAGGCTACTACTGAACCGCGACGCATTACCTACTGGACCGTTACCTTCGCTATGAAGCCCTCGCGAAAATAAGAAAAGGCGAGTATGATTCACAATTGTGCTTTGAATATAGCAATAATATCCTCATCTAACCTTTCCCAAGTGAATTGAGAGGAGTCTTTAGGCACTCTACCGAAGTGACCTCCAGAAGCAGTTGCTGTATAAATTGGGGCTTTTAGTTGAAGATTATGGATAATATGTCCTGGACGGAAATCAAAATTATCACTTACAAGTGATGAAATCTGTTCGTCAGGTATCAAACCTGTTCCAAAAGTGTCTACACGAACACTAACCGGATTCGGAACTCCGATTGCATAAGCCAATTGAATTTCACATTCTCGTGAAAGTCCTGACGCTACTACATGTTTAGCAGCCCATCTAGATGCATATGCTGCTGAACGGTCTACTTTGGATGGATCCTTGCCTGAAAATGCTCCACCACCATGTCTGCCTCTTCCCCCGTATGTATCAACAATAATTTTCCTACCTGTAAGACCTGCATCAGCATAAGGCCCTCCAGGATCAGCAAATCGTCCTGTACCATTTACTACAATTTCAGTATCTTCGGTGATTAAAGAGGCAGGAACTATAGGAGAAATCACATGTTCCATAATTTGATTCTTTATCCAATTCTGTTCTTCTTCTTCAGAACTAAAATCATCAAGCATGTCCTTATGTTGAGTAGCAATTACAATATTAGTTGCACAAACTATTGAACCATTGTCATCATGTAAAAGGGTCACTTGAGATTTTGCATCTGGTCGTGCCCAATCAATAGTACCGTTTTCTCTACATTTTCTATATTGACGCGTTAATGCCTGAGCTAAAGCAATTGCAAGAGGCATCCAACGACCTTGATGACCTTCAAATGATTCAGTTTCATCACAAGCATATCCAAACATCAATCCTTGATCTCCTGCACCCTGAGAATCAATTTCTTGAATTACTCCTCGATTAATATGAGCAGATTGGCGAGTAATCAACTCGATTACTTCACAAGTCTCTTCTGAGCGAGCATCCATTCCAATTTCATGACTTATGTAGCCAATCTTGGCGGCAGCATCTCTCGCAACCTGTACAAAATCTGGATTTTCAACACCCTCAGCTAGTGTAACTTCGCCACCAAGAACGATGAATGCTTTGTCTTCTCTACCCTTAACTAGAGTTTCAACTGCGACCTTTGCATTAGGGTCAACAGATAAGCATGCATCAAGAATTGAATCCGATATTGCATCACATAATTTGTCAGGATGGCCAGAAGCCACCGATTCAGAAGTAAACAACCATCCGCCTTCGTTCATAAGCACGCGACCTAGCAATAGCATTTCAATCGTATGCTTGTAGAAAATATATGAAAAAAATAATTTCAACGATAAGCGTGGAAAGACATTCTCCCCTGATGCACCGTTTGTCGGAATGAACCCCTACCCTCAAACAAGCCCTTGATTGAGGATAGAATTCTCATTGGCAAGGAGTATCTGACAAATCGATTCTTAGGAAATACTACTTCAACTCTGGAAAATCCAAGATCGTGCAACATTCCTTTCATTGCTGCGACATTTGGAGCCCAATAGTTTGTTGAATCTTTGTTGTATGAATCAGATGGGAAGTAAACCATAGATGGTTTCCAACGATGTAAATCATCCATTAATGTCTCAATAATTAGTAATTCTTTGCAAACACCAGCGGCAACTCGTAATCCTGCCATCGGATCTTGTAAGTGGTATAGGACCCCTAAGAACATAACAACATCAAATTCACCCACAGATTCTGGAGATATGTCCATAGCATCAATATCCAAATCTTCAACTTTTGAGTCAAGTACCTCTCGAGCAAATTTGAATCCTTCATTACTGCCCCAACCCGGACCACTCCAGCAATAATGATCAGTAGCTAAAACACGTTCTGCACCATTTTTTTCTGCTTGGAAAGAGAAGAATCCGTCCCAAGCCCCGATGTCTAGAACTGATTTTCCAGAAAGATCTTCTGGAAGACAAACTTGCTTTAATTTAGACATAGAATCGTCGCGTCCTGGAGTAATAATCCCATCTCTCAATGGGATGGAATGAAACCAATCAATTTCATTCATACGTTGAATGAGTGCTTCCTGACCATCCATGGACAGGGCGGGAACCAAACACATTTACCATTTTCCTAATAATTGGACGATTTAATTGACCGAGCGGTTGAAGTCCCTAAGGCTCCCCCTTTGCTTCATGGTCGGACGAGACTCAACAGATTGGTTGCCTACCGCATTTAGAACACACACACTCGGAGATATTGCGATATCAGGATCTGATCTGGAGGGGCAAGAAGTCACTGTTGCAGGCCATGCAGAGATTTCTAGAGGAAGAGGAGGTGTTTGTTTCTTAACTCTCAGAGATGGTACTGGACGATTACAAGCATTCCTGAAAAAGGACGTTTTAGATGAAGAAATATTCCTGTCTATCCAATCGATTTCTAGAGAGTCTACAGTTCAAATTACAGGAAATGTTGCAAAAAAAAGACCACCTAAGGTACCAGAAGGTGAACCTTTACCTCCACCTGAATACGAAATATTTGCTACATCCGCTCAAATTCTATCGGAGGCTCAAACCCCTCTTCCTGTAGGAATTACAGACAAAGTGCATGTTGAATTAGATACACGCTTAGATAACCGTCATCTTGACTTAAGAAGAAGCCATATCAACGCGATGTTTCAATTAAGAAGTAAAGTTCTATCTTACGGTAGAGAACATCTTCTCAAAGAAGGGTTTCAAGAAATCAATACTCCAAAGATTATTGCTAGTGCCTCAGAAGGTGGAACAAATTTGTTTGCAATGACCTATTTTGAGACACCCGCATTCTTATCTCAAAGTCCACAACTCTACAAACAACTAGCGATTTTGGGTGGTCTAGAACGAGTATTTGAGATTGGACCTGCATTTCGTGCAGAAGAACATGATACATATCGTCACCTCAATGAATTTATTTCCTTTGACATCGAAATGGCTTGGGCTGATGACGAAGATGTGATGGGAGTTCAAGAAAGAATGATTCACCATATTTGGAGTCAAGTTGCAACAAGAGATCAAAACTTAATTGACATAATCAACGAGTATAGAATTTCTCAGGAAATGGAACCCATAGCCGTAATTGTTCCCAATCTTCCCTTCCCTAGAGTTAGTTACGATGAAGCCATAGAAATTATCCAATCAAAAGGAGGACAAATCAAATGGGGAGACGATATTAGTGCTTCTGATGCAGACCTAATAGCCGAAGAACATCCCGGATTCCACTTTATTCCAAGATGGCCAATGGAAATGAAACCGTTCTACATTTATCATAATAAAGACGAGAAAGGGGCTACTGGAGAGCAATTAAGTCGTGGATTTGATCTTAATTACGGAAGAGACGAGATGACTTCAGGCGGACAAAGAGAACATAGGGTAGATTTTCTTGAACAAAATCTTAGAGATATGGGATTAGATCCTGTAGATTTTAGTTTCTATACCGACGGATTTCGATTTGGAGCGGCCCCTCATGCAGGTTGGGGACTCGGCGTTGCGAGACTATTGATGGTCCTTACAGGTGCTGGAAATGTACGAGAAGTAGTACTATTCCCTAGAGACAGAAGCAGAGTTACTCCATAAGTAACTACTTCAACAATAGGATACTCGTCAGTGTTGTGGGGCCCGTGGTCTAGGGGTTATGACGTCGCTCTTACAAAGCGAAGATCACCGGTTCAATTCCGGTCGGGCCCACCATTTATCTCATAGTCATCCTCTTGAATGATGTCTTTCCCCGTGGGACCAATGGGTGAGCGTAACGCAACCTTGGCCTCCAGACTTGCTAGAAAGTTAAAGCAAAATGGATGGATGGTTACAACAGCTGAATCTTGTACAGGTGGAATGTTAACTAGTACTTTGACAGATATCTCTGGATCGAGTGAATGGTTCAAGCAGGGTTGGGTTACATATTCTAATGAATCTAAGATGAGCGAATTAGGAGTAGAAAGATCAAAATTTGAAGGAGATTCTGTCCCCGGCGCAGTTTCAAAGGATGTTGCTGCAGCAATGGCAGAAGGAGCTCTCAAACGTTCAGGTGCCAATCTAGCTATCTCTATCACTGGAATTGCAGGTCCAGGGGGTGGAACGATAGCTAAACCAGTTGGTCTTGCATATGTTTGTGCATTTTGGGAAAATCGTTTCCTTGTACGATCAACAAATAGTCAAGGAGGAGATAGATCAATGAATAAGCAACTTTTCGTAAGTTTAGCCTTAGAAACTGCTCTAAATGTATTTGAAACAGAAGAAACAGGAACTCATCGTCTTGATCTAAGAACAAAAAATGATGAGGATGAGGATCTACCTGAACAACTGACTTTGAAGGAGGCTACACTTTCTGCTTTCGGACGTGTTCCTGGTATGGAAGATACCTGGTACGGAGAAGTAATTTGGGCAGAAGGAAATACAGAAGCCACAGTCGTAGAAGAGCTAAGGAAAAAGGACGATGAAGATATTTGGTCCGAAGAATAGAGCGGAATCCTCTTTGAGCCCCTCTGTTCAGCACAGTCTCCATGAGCGACGAGACTTGGGGGGCTCGTCAACGAAGTTTGGCATCAATCCATCTGCTTGAAACTCCAGTAACTCGTAAATTACTAGAACCGTTAGATTCAATCGAACCAATAATCATAGCCGCATTTGAAAATAATGTTACAGGTTTTTTAGATGAGAAAACTATTGAACATTTATTCACAATTTCAGGAATCAAAGCCGTGAATGATACAATTTCTCTTGAAAAAAATAATGCTAGAGTGATTGCTCCAATAAATGAAAAGGAAACAACACCTACTACCAGACCGCACGGTCTTTCCCACTATGATTTAGCAGCTTTCCCCATGGAAGCAAGAGATGTAGATATGGAACTAGAAGTTCATTTCGACATAACTGGGAATAGTATTACGGAAGGAAGAATGAGCGATATTCTGTCTTGCTTCAACGACCGTTTAACAACGATAAAAAAGATGATTATTGATTCTAGAATATTGCCATTTCGACCAACTCAAATTGGCGAGGTATCAATGAATAAACCAAGATATAGAGAGGAAGATTGTTCATTAATTGGAATTGTAAACTCGCCATCATACACAAAGAACGGAGGACACCTCCGATTTACTCTAGAAGACGAAGGTGCAGAAATTGAGTGCATCATGTACAATAGACCTGAATTCGGTGATGAACATCCATTAAGAACGGGACTAATGCCTGACGATGTCATCGGGATTACTGGGCGATTGAAGTCAGAAAGAGGGAGAAGGGACACCTTCATTGCTGAAGACATTCATTTCCCTCCTCTTAGAGAGCATCATAGAAATTCTGCTCCTTCTGACCAAGCTATTTCGGTTGCATTCCTTTCTGACGTCCACCTCGGATCAAAGACTTTCTTAGAAGCACAATGGCATAAAATGGTTGAATGGTTCAATACAGACCCTCTAGCTAAAACAATCCGTTATTTTGTAATTAGCGGAGACGGTGTTGATGGAGTTGGGATATATCCCAATCAAGAAAAAGAACTTGCAATTCCTGATCTATTCAATCAATACGGAGGACTAGCTAGACTTTTGGAACCACTT
>MDSW01141117.1_pt1 | contig 13409 bp, 12 predicted proteins | sample 811171 | NCBI WGS metagenome assembly MDSW01 (sample SAMN05326641, study PRJNA326480) | marine metagenome | isolation source: seawater | place: Atlantic Ocean: North West | collected 2012 | reverse complement strand
TGACAATCTTCGCACTGTTCGTTCCGAAGTTGTATCGATTGTTATGCAACATTTTTCAAAGGCCTACCTGCCTCAAGAGTCGGCCAACAAACCAGAGACGCCTCTAAAACAGCAAGCCTTCAATCCACAATGCGAAGAGATGCTGCTAGAGACATTTTCCAATAAAACACAGATCAAACAAGAGCCGTCAAAATCCACAAGGCCAACCATTATTCAAGTCATCGGCAACAGCTTTCTGAACCCATTTAAGGCATGCCTAGAACAACAACTCTCCACATCATCTCTACAATCAAAAGTCGCCGTAAATTATTTTCCCGTTTCGTGGATGACTGAAAAATGGCATCAAATAAGCTGGGTTTGGCTCACTGATTATGATGATTATCCAATCAAGTGGGGGCAACCCATTACCGTCAAAGATTTACTGAAAGAACATCAACATCGCCTCGCCAACATCAATTATCAACAAGGAATTCCTGAAGCAATGTGTTTTGTTGGGATTTTTGGCCTCAATCGAACAGCGATCATGGATCTCCATCCCAACCAGAAGCCAAATCAACTCGACGACCATGGACGATACATCAAACACTTCCGTGCCAATGGAATTCCAATTATTGAAAAGGAGTCTCAATGCAACCCCGCATTTATCGAACGTCTGACCACAAGAATAAAGGCCTGTAAATTCCATATTGAACAGATCTTATCTGCATTTGATGCAAAACAGATCAGAATTTTTGATGGTCCCTTGATGTCAGAAACGTGTGGCCGCTATTGGATGGGCGATGACTATGTGGACTCAGGAACACAAGCGATTTACAATCAAATCATCTCAAATATCATCAACGAACATCTGAGTGAACATATCAACGATGGGATCATTACTCTCGTTGACAGCAGCCATTATGCCAATAATGGATTTACAAAAGCGGCATTCTCAAAAGGAAGACCTGAAGACGATATGCACCCGCAAGGAACGATTTATAACACTGTGATCAATCCATTCATCAACCATCTGAACCACCACATTTCAACCCGTCCAATTCAAGGGTCCCATTAGGATATGTTGTGCAGGAATCAATGCATCGCTTCAAGAAGTGCAGACAAATCATCAAGGTCAACTTCAATATCTTGATATCCAGGCATCGGATGCGATCCTGGTACTGCTTTTGAAAAAATACAATGATAGTCAATCTTTTTTGCACCACAAATACTTCGATAGCCTTGATCAAGATGGCTCACACAAAAGATTTCACCAACGTGCTGGCAAACGCGTGTCCAAATCAAATTAAATAGGGATGCACCATGAACGCCAACAATTTTACGTGCCTTGGAAAAAATAAAAATCTGATCAGTCAGGCTGAAATCAGACGGATTCAAAAAAACATAATTCCTTGCAGACAAGATCGACTTGACTGCCTTCAAATTAACAATATTTCGATGAGAGGCATCCTCTCTCAACAGTGCCAAACATAGCTCGTCTTGTTGACAAATCGCCAGTGCTTCAGGGGTAGGACTGACATCCCGACACAACCAATGATAAAAATCATCATTGAAGATACGATGTGAAAAGGCAAGTCTAGGAGCAGCATAAGGAAAAGGATCATAGGTTGTGTTTGAAAAAGGAAAGATCAACTTTTTGAAGTGATAAACACCCCAAGGAATATCAATCGTCTGCTGAAGATCAAGATGAGACAAGAATTGTCTCAGCAATGAGCCAGGTAAATTGGGGCCAAAGTAAGTCTTTGAAAACCTGTAATTCTTTACATGCTGCAAGTCCGTCATCGCCCATTGCTTCCATAAGAGGTCATGGACAAAGTGGAAGATATTGGTGTACAACGGACTATACAAAAACAGACAAGATTCTCCCGTCTTGACAGGTTCTTCCATAAAGGGACTTTTAATAATGCGCCATTTGTTTAATGATGATGCAAAAAAACGTCTTGACCCCCTTAGGTTCGCATGCATGGTCGTCTCTTTATATATTTCTGATTTTTTATCGCTCCAAATAATGCCCTGAGGCATTAACACATTCACGTTTTTTAAGACAGCGATTTTGATCTCAGTATGTTGCTGCACAGCAGCAGTAATATACTTTTTTGCAGCAAGATGTTGTGGGTTGTTGGGTTGACTAGCATCACCATCACCAATCAAATGCCCAGGTTTCCATTGCACGGAAGGAAGTTGAATCGTTTCCTTCACATAAGGATCAAGAGAACAATGCTTTAAGCTATCTTGCAGTCCATCATCAAGAAACTGCTGAAGCTTCGCCTGCCCTTCATCGGTAAGCTGATTAATCTCTGAGCGACTGACGGGAATCAAACCTTGATCTAAGACAGGCCTTCTAAAGAAGTTATACCAAGTGAAATCAAAGTTTTTCATCTTTTTATTGACTCACATGATAGAAGCAAGTGACAAAAAGGCTAATGGTTGCTGCCTGCCAGATGTTTTTGATCTTTTTAGCTTAGCAGCGAGCAGACCAGTGCTTGCCAAAGCAAAGCGAATACAGTGATAGGCTTTTGAGAAAGAAAGAGTCCATGCAGGATAAACACTTGCAGCAACAATCACCAGCAAGACGTCGATCGCAACTCCAAGACTTTGTAGAAAAATATTTTAGGGATTACAACAACACAAGTGAACCATCAGATCCAACAAGAATGTCTCAATCGCTACTGATCTATCTCGACGAAGCTCTCACGCATTCTTCCGCCAATGAACATCAAAATCATGAAAAATTGGAATTTCTTGGCGATGCAGCTCTTCGACTCGCCGCCAGTGAATTCATTGACCAAGCCTTTCCCGAGATGAACGTCGGTGAACGCTCGATGTTAAGAGGCTATCTGGTGAGTGATAAATTCTTAGCAAGTGTTGGGGCTGATATTGACATCCTTGATGTAGTGGTGCTTGGCAAACAGGCATGTTTTGACGAAAATGCTTACAATACTTTTCGAGCAGAGTGCACCGAGGCCCTCATTGGAGCCCTTTATCTTCATCATCATTCGACAGAAAAAATCCACACTTTCCTGAAGAACTACTGGAATGAAACTGCCATTGAAATCCTAAAAAATCCCAAGCAATACAACAGCAAATCGGCCCTACAGGAATGGAGTCAAGCCCAAAACTTAGGATTGCCTGATTACCACACAGAAGAACAAAGCAAACAACATGGGGATCCACGCCGCTTTCACAGTCAGGTTCGTCTTGGTGATCAACTCAAGGCAAAAGGCTGGGGACGATCTCGCAAAGAAGCTGAGCAGCGAGCAGCGCAAGCCGCTCTTCAGGAACTGGATGAACTGTGATCGTTGAGAATGCTGCCACAACGATCACAATGAACGGCGTCCTCACGATGACCTTGTCGGCCGCAAATATGACAACGAATTCCCTGCGTCGTTAAATGTTGGTGTCGCACACCTGAATACGTCAAAATCCCGGTTGGTATGGCAATAATGCCGAAACCAAGCATCATCACAACCGCAGCAAGCAAGCGACCAAATCCAGTCTGTGGCACATAGTCTCCATAACCCACCGTGGTCATCGTCACGATCGCCCAATAAACACCGTTTCCAATGGTTTTAAATTGTGTTTCTGGATTGACACTTTCAACAACATAAATGCAATAGCCCAACACCACTTGCAACATGAAAACAAAGAACAAGTACACAGCAATTGTTCTTGCACTGCCTCGTAAGGCCTGACCCAACACTTTCGCCTCATCGATGAAGCGCAGCAATTTGAACACACGTAGGATCCGACCAAACTTGAACACCCAAAGCAAAATCTCACTGCGAAACCGGGGTACAAAAAAGAACAGCAACGTCATCAGATCAATCAGGCCATGAAAACTAAATAAATATTTAAAAGGGCGCTCGCTAACATAAAAATTGAGGAAGAAATCAACCGCAAAAACGAATAAACAAATGCTTTGTAAAACATCAACCCAAACGATGGATGTTCCACGTAATGCGGTGTTAGAAAAAGGTTCTGGCTCATACAACAGCGCAAGCACACTGGCCAGAATTGCCCCAAACACAATGATGTTGTAGACCCGTCCTGACAGGGTGGTGGTCTCCAACACCATGCTTCTCAACCGAAAGCGGAGAGACCGTTTCCGTGGCTCAGCGTTCACGTCGGCTGCAAGTCACGTAATCGCATCGTGACCAGCTTGTCCCAATTGCCTCCTTCAAACAGCACAGCCGCGTTCTCGCCGCTAATGCGCTGCACAAAACCGACATAACCGTTGTAGATCGAGCGAGAGTCCTGAACCATGACGGTCGAGCCTGGGAGGATCGGTGCGGCAGATGGCGCCATAGCTCAAGCCCGAAGCGTCTCCGATCATTATCAGCAGAACGCCCTGCTTTCGTCATGCCTGTTCCCGAAGCCTGGCTCACGGTCGGCAGGGTTGTCGGGGCTCAAGGACTCAAAGGTGACGTCAAAATCAACCCCAGCTCAGACTTTCCCGAACGCTTCACGCGGCCAGGACCTCGCTGGCTCCGCTCTTCCAGAGAGGACGAACCCTTACCCATAGAGCTGATCCGTGGACGTCAGCTGCCAGGACGATCCGTTTTTGTGGTGCATCTCAAGGGAATCGATGACCGCAGCGCCGCTGAAGCACTGATCGGCCGTGATCTGCTCGTACCGTCTGATGACCGCCCAACGCTGGAGGAGGGGGAATTTCATCTGCTCGACTTAATTGGCCTGGAGACCCGCCTGCTCCGTGATGGGCCAGCCATCGGAACCGTCACCGATCTAATCAGCGCCGGCAATGACTTGCTTGAAATCAAGCTCTCCACTGGACGTCACGTCCTGGTGCCATTTGTGGAAGCAATCGTTCCGGAAGTGGTGTTGAACGAAGGCTGGCTCCTCTTGACGCCACCGCCTGGTCTGCTGGATCTCTAATCCCCATCGACAGGACAGGGGCAAACAGGCGATCCTGGGTAGCCCTGATCTGGGTCTGCGTGGCCACCACTCCTCTGATTCCGGTGATCCTCTGTGGAGGAACGGGGACACGCCTGTGGCCGTTGTCCCGCGCCAGTTATCCCAAGCAGTACTGGCCCCTAAGCGGCAATGGCGAGGCAACCTTGCTTCAGCAAACCCAACAGCGTCTGAATGGTCTGCGAGGGCTGGCCTCGCCATTGCTGATCTGCAATGAAGATCACCGCTTCATTGTCGCCGAGCAAATGCGTCAAATCGGCGTCGAACCGAACGCCATCCTGCTCGAACCGATCGGACGCAATACCGCTCCCGCCGTCACTGTCGCTGCCCTGCAGGCCACCGCCCATGGCGATGACCCCTTGCTGCTGGTGCTCGCCGCTGACCATCTGATCCGCGACGCAGAACACTTTCGCGACACGGTGGAAGCGGGCCGGCAACCGGCCGAAGAAGGTCGATTGGTGACCTTTGGCATCGTGCCCACCGCACCTGAGACCGGCTATGGATACATCGAGGCATCTAAGGCATTCAGCAGCGACCAACTGCTTGATGTGCCGATCACCCGATTTGTTGAAAAGCCTGATCAAGCCACTGCCGAACAATTTCTGACGACCGGTCGCTTCACCTGGAACAGTGGCATGTTCCTGTTCCGAGCCAGCGCCATGTTGGCGGAATTGGAACGGTTAGCGCCTGAGGTGGTGAGCTGCTGCAGGGCTGCTTTGGAGCAGGACACAGCCGATCTGGAATTCCTAAGGCTCGAGCGCGAAGCCTTCGCGAAATGCCCCAACATCGCCATCGATGTGGCCGTGATGGAAAAGACCGATCTTGGCTCTGTGCTGCCCCTGGATGCCGGATGGAGCGACGTCGGCAGCTGGAGTGCCCTTTGGGAAACAGCTGATCGCAATGCAGAGGGCAATGTGTTGCAAGGTCGCGTCATCGCCGAAGAGAGTCGAAATTGTTATTTGCGTAGTGAACACCGGCTGGTTGTCGGACTCGGCGTCGAAAATCTTGTCGTCGTTGAAACCGATGACGCCGTTCTGATCGCCGATCGATCCCAGGCCCAAAAGATCAAGACAGTCGTTAAACAACTCGAAGCAGATGGCAGCCCAGAAGGAAAGGCCCACCGCAAGATCTACAGACCCTGGGGGCATTACACCTCTGTTGTGGAAGACAGTCGTTGGCAGGTGAAGCGAATCTCGGTCAAACCCGGCGCCAGCCTGTCGTTGCAGATGCATCATCACCGGGCAGAACACTGGGTCGTTGTGCGCGGCACAGCGGTGGTTGAGCGCGATGGCGAACAGCAGCTGCTCGGTGAAAATCAGAGCACCTATATCCCCCTAGGTTGCCGCCATCGGCTCTCCAATCCCGGCAAAATTCCGGTGGATTTGATTGAGGTGCAGAGCGGCGAGTATCTCGGAGAAGATGACATCGTGCGCTTCGAAGACCGCTACGGCCGCAGTGATCTATTGATGACCAACAGCCGAGCGACGCAGTGAACGAGCGAAAGTCTTGCCTTTAACACCTCGCTCACTCTTCAAAGTGCATCATTCCACAGTGACACTCTTGGCCAAATTTCGGGGTTGATCCACATCGAGCCCGCGATGAGCGGCGATGTGATAACTCAGCAACTGCATCGGAACAACCGTAAGCAAAGGGCTGATCCATTCGCTCACCTCTGGCACTGGCAACAATTCATCGAACAGACCAGTATCAGGCCCTTCTGGCGCCACGCCAATCAGTTGTGCATCCCGTGCTTTCGCTTCTTGGGCATTGCTGAGAACTTTGTCAAAAACCACGCCAGGCACAGCAATCGACACCACAGGGACTCGGGCATCAAGCAAGGCGATCGGTCCGTGCTTCATCTCGCCAGCTGGATACCCCTCGGCATGGATATAGCTGATTTCTTTGAGCTTTAAAGCGCCCTCTAAAGCAATTGGATAGTTAATGCCACGACCCAAGAAGATCACATCTTGCGTTTCAGCGAAGCGATGCGCAAAAGCCTCACAGCGTTTGTCATGCAAATCCACAAGCAGCTGAAGTTGTTCTGGCAAGCGCCGCAATTCGGACACAAGCGTTCCGATCTCGTCGCGGCTGCGGCTGTTGCGGCGAGCAGCGAAGGCCATGGTGAGTCCATAGAACGCCAACAACTGCCCCAGGAAGGTCTTGGTGGCCGCCACGCCCACTTCAATGCCAGCACCGATGTCCAGAATGTTGGGCACCTGACGGGCGAGAGAGCTTTCCGGTCTGTTGGTCACCCCCAACTGTCGAGAGGCATAAGCAGGATCAGGATGATCGTTGCGGCGATGGGCCTCCATCGCCAAAGCGGCAAGGGTGTCAGCTGTTTCACCCGATTGGGTCACGCCAATGGTCAAGGTGTGGGGAGCGAGCGGTGGCGGGGAATAGCGAAATTCACTGGCGTAATGAACCGCAGTTGGGATCCCTGCAAACTGTTCCAACAAGTGAGCGCCCACCAACGCTGCATGTCGACTCGTTCCACAGGCGAGAATCTCAACACGCTCGATGCCGGCATAAAAACTGGGTTCAAACGGCAGTGCCACTGGTGCATCAGCCGGAAGACCCTGCGGCAGATGACGGGCCACCCACAGTTGCGCGGTCTCTGGCTGCTCATGGATCTCCTTGAGCATGAAGTGGCGGTAATCCCGCTTATCAACCATGTGATCCGTCCCAGACAGGACGGATGGCATGCGTTGACGTCGTCGTCCGTTCTGGTCGTAAAGCTCAACTCCTAGTGGAGACAGCAGGGCGACCTCGCCATCCTCCATCGGCAAGATGGTGCGAGTGAAGCCTGCAAGAGCTGGTGTGTCACTGGCGCAGAGAAATTCCCCCTCACCCAAACCAATCAGCAAAGGTGCCGCTTTGCGAGCCACCACCAGAGCTCCGGGTGCTCTGTTCCAAATGACAGCGATGGCATAAGCACCCTGCAACTTGGGAAGCACCTGCTGAACGGCCTCGAGCAACAGCGGCCCGCCCAGCTCACCTCCATCAGACACCAAGACCTGCAGGGCCGCGTCGATCAAATGCGGAATCACCTCTGTGTCGGTTTCCGATCGGAACACCACCCCAGTGGCTTCGAGGTCTTCTCTGAGGCTGCGATGGTTCTCAATGATGCCGTTCTGAACCACCGCCACGGCAGCATCACCGCTCAGATGCGGATGGGCATTGCGCTCCTCCGGCTTCCCATGCGTCGCCCAACGGGTGTGACCAATCCCGCACTGGCCAGGCGCCCCCTCACGCTCAACCCGCTCCGTGAGATTCGCCAACTTGCCCCTGGCACGTATGCAGCGGAGATGCTCATCCGTGGCATCAACCACGGCAAGACCAGCAGAGTCGTAGCCCCGATATTCCAGCTGCCGTAATCCCTCTAGCAGCTGAGGCGCGGCTTCACGAGAGCCGACCAGAGCAACGATTCCGCACATAGAAAAAGCCCGGCTATCGCCGGGCTGAGCTTATGGGTTTTGAATAAATTTTAGAGATGATCAGTACGCCAGTCCCATGCTGCGGCTGGTTTCATCTCCGAGGTAGACCCGAATGCTGAGGAAATCGGTGGGACAAGCCGTCTCACAGCGCTTACACCCCACACAATCTTCAGTGCGAGGAGAAGAAGCAATTTGGCCAGCCTTGCAACCATCCCAGGGAACCATCTCGAGGACATCGAGAGGGCAGGCCCGCACACACTGGGTGCAGCCGATGCAGGTGTCGTAAATCTTGACGGCGTGGGACATGCCCGTTGGTGATCGAAGGCTTGGGGCCAAACGTACCTGCCATAAGCCCCATGCATGCGTGAGCCGTCACCGTTGTTAACGCCGAGTGGCATCGAAATGATCCTGAGGCGTGCCCGTAGGATGCAGCGTCCCGTTGCCACGGCCATGTCCCAGGAAGCGATCCTCGAGAAAGTGCGTTCGATCGTTGCGGAGCAGCTCAGTGTCGACGGCGCCGAAGTCAAGCCGGAATCCAACTTCCAGAACGACCTCGGCGCTGACTCTCTGGACACTGTCGAGCTCGTCATGGCCCTCGAAGAGGCCTTCGATATTGAGATCCCAGACGAGGCGGCTGAGGGCATCACCACTGTCGGAGATGCCGTCAAGTACATCGAAGACAAGCAGGCCTGAGGAACGGAATGGTGGACGGTCTCCATCGCGTCGTGGTCACGGGCCTCGGCGCGGTCACACCGATCGGCAACACGGTTCAGGACTACTGGAGCGGCCTGACATCCGGGACAAACGGAGTGGCGGCTATTTCTCTGTTCGATGCATCGGCACATGCCTGCCGATTCGCAGCAGAGGTGAAGGATTTCAATCCTGCCGGGATGATTGAGCCGAAAGAAGCCAAACGCTGGGATCGGTTTTGCAAATTTGGCGTGGTTGCAGCCAAACAGGCGCTAGCAGATGCTGGCCTCGACATCACAGATGCCAATGCTGAGCGGGTTGGCGTGATTATTGGCTCTGGAGTGGGCGGACTCCTCACGATGGAAACTCAGGCCCATGTGCTGGAAGGCAAAGGCCCGAGCAGGGTCAGCCCCTTCACGGTGCCGATGATGATTCCCAACATGGCGACTGGCTTGGCCGCCATTGCCCTGGGCACCAAAGGACCCAGTTCTGCCGTGGCAACCGCCTGTGCCGCCGGCTCCAATGCCATTGGCGATGCCTTCCGTCTGCTGCAGCTGGGCAAAGCGGATGCCATGGTTTGTGGTGGAGCGGAATCGGCGATCACACCTCTTGGTGTCGCCGGCTTTGCCAGCGCCAAGGCGTTGTCCTTCCGCAATGACGACCCCGCCACCGCCAGCCGTCCTTTTGATAAGGAACGCGATGGCTTCGTCATTGGCGAAGGAGCTGGCGTTCTGATCCTGGAAACCCTCGACCATGCCAAAGCACGGGGGGCAAGAGTGCTCGCCGAAATTGTGGGGTATGGCATGACTTGCGATGCCCACCACATCACCTCACCGACCCCAGGCGGTGTGGGTGGTGCCGAAGCGATGCGCCTCGCTCTGAATGATGGCGGCATCGATCCCGGCGATGTGGATTACGTCAATGCCCATGGCACCAGTACGCCGGCCAATGATAAAAACGAAACGTCCGCCATCAAGAGCGCTCTCGGAGAAAGGGCTTTACAGATTCCAGTGAGCTCGACTAAGTCGATGACGGGCCACCTTCTCGGCGGTTCCGGTGGCATCGAGGCTGTGGCTTGCATTCTGGCTTTAAAGCACAGCGTGGTTCCCCCCACGATCAACCACATCAATCCAGATCCTGACTGTGATCTGGATGTCGTGCCCAACATCGCCCGTGACTACAAACTGGAAACGGTGCTTTCCAACTCCTTCGGCTTTGGCGGCCACAACGTCTGCTTAGCCATCCGACAGATGTGCTAAGCGGAGACTCCGCCCCCATCGGTCAGACTCCCCCGACATTCTTCAATTACCCCTCATGGTCGCAGCGCCCGCTTCCCTCGACACACTCTGCATTAACAGCATCCGCTTCTTGGCGGTTGATGCAGTCAACAAGTCCAAGAGTGGACACCCTGGACTGCCGATGGGTTGCGCCCCGATGGGCTACACCCTCTGGGACAAATTCCTCAGGCACAACCCGAAAAATCCCAAGTGGTTTAACCGGGACCGCTTTGTGTTGTCAGCAGGGCATGGCTGCATGCTGATTTACGCGCTGCTCCATCTCACCGGCTACGACTCGGTGAGTATTGAAGACATCAAGCAATTCCGTCAGTGGGGATCCAAAACACCAGGTCACCCCGAAACATTTGAAACTCCCGGCGTGGAAGTGACCACTGGTCCTTTGGGGGCCGGCATCTCCAACGCTGTGGGTCTTGCCATTGCCGAATCGCACCTGGCTGCAAAGTTCAACAAAGCCGACGCCAAGGTTGTTGATCACTACACCTATGTGGTGATGGGTGATGGCTGTAACCAAGAGGGCATTGCTTCGGAAGCCTGCTCCCTGGCAGGTCACCTGAAATTGGGCAAACTGATCGCCCTCTACGACGACAACCACATCACCATCGATGGCCGCACGGACGTGTCCTTCACGGAGGATGTGCTGAAGCGCTACGAGGCCTACGGCTGGCATGTCCAACATGTGCCAGAAGGAAATACTGACGTTGATGCCATCGCCAAGGCGATCGAAGCCGCCAAGGCTGTCACCGACAAGCCATCGATCATCAAAGTGACCACCACCATCGGTTTTGGCTCCCCGAATAAGGGGGACACCGCTGGCGTCCACGGGGCACCTTTGGGTGAAGAGGAAGCGGATCTAACCCGTAAACATCTCGGCTGGAACTACGGCCCGTTTGAGGTGCCTCAGGAGGCCTATGACCAGTTCCGCCAAGCAGTAGACCGTGGGGCCAGCCTCGAAGCGGAATGGAACCAAACCCTGGCTGCGTACCGCACCAAGTACCCCAGTGAAGCGGACCAGTTCGAGCGGATGCTGCGCGGTGAATTGCCGCAAGGATGGGACAAGGATCTGCCGACCTACACGGCAGATGACAAAGGTTTAGCCACCCGTAAGCATTCCCAAATCTGCCTTGGCGCGCTCGGCCCCAACCTGCCCGAATTGATCGGCGGTTCGGCGGACCTCACCCACTCCAACTACACCGACATCAAGGGCGAAACGGGGTCTTACCAACCCGAAACCCCTGAGAAGCGCTATCTGCACTTCGGCGTGCGGGAGCATGCGATGGCGGCAATTCTGAACGGTATCGCTTATCACGACAGCGGTTTGATCCCCTATGGCGGCACCTTCCTGGTGTTTGCCGATTACATGCGGGGGTCGATGCGCCTCTCAGCCCTCAGCGAGCTGGGCGTGATCTATGTGCTCACCCACGACTCGATTGGTGTGGGTGAAGACGGCCCAACCCACCAGCCGATCGAAACAATCCCTTCACTGCGGGCCATGCCAGGGATGTTGGTGTTCCGTCCCGGCGACGGCAACGAAACCAGCGGTGCCTACAAGATTGCGATCCAAAACCGCAAGCGGCCCAGCTCCCTCTGCCTCAGCCGTCAAGGCATGGCCAACCAAGCCAACTCCTCGATCGACAAGGTCGCTCTTGGTGGCTACATCCTTGAGGACTGTTCTGGCACTCCAGACCTGATCTTGATCGGCACCGGCACCGAACTCGACCTCTGCGTGCAAGCAGCCAAACAGCTCAGCCAAGCGGGTCACAAGGTGCGGGTGGTCTCCATGCCCTGTGTGGAACTGTTCGACGAGCAAAGCGACGCTTACAAGGAAGAGGTTCTGCCTAACGCCGTGCGCAAGCGGATTGTGGTGGAAGCTGCCGAAGCCTTTGGCTGGCACCGCTTCATTGGCCTCGATGGCGACAGCATCACCATGAATCGCTTCGGCGCCTCTGCCCCTGGCGGCACCTGCATGGAGAAGTTCGGCTTCACCGTGGAAAACGTCGTCGCCAAGTCCAAAGCTCTACTGGGCTAAATCGTTCAAACTCGACTCAAACCACCGCTTCCAAATAGAGAAGCTCAACAGAATCAACTCCTCTACCAGAATAGAGGAGTTTTTTATTGCAAGGACGACAAACTTCCCAAGCGACGATCAAAGAGGAATGACCTGAAAAAGATAATCATCATGGATAAAGAACTGACATCGCTCACCACAATGCAGGACAAGCCACGTGAGTCCAATGACTTGTCTTGTTCCCTCTACATGCATTAAGTTCGAGTCCAACATAACGGTGCATTAAAATGGCTCAAAAGTTACCCGATACACTTAAGCCAGTCGGAACTGCTGGCGTTGAAGCTCTTGGCCACAGAGAGTATGTTGGCGGGAAATTTTACGAAATCGGCAAATTACAATTTGACTTCCTAGTCAGCATGGGCATGAGGCCTCGCTCCGTGCTTCTTGACATCGCTTGCGGCTGCTTCAGGCTGGGATTATGGGCGATTCCTTTTCTGAAAAAAGGCCATTACCTGGGCATTGAATTAGAAGAATCTCTCGTCAAAGCTGGATTCGAACATGAGCTGTCTAGAGAGATGGCGCAATTAAAAAAGCCGAACGTGATCGTCAACGGAGAATTCAACTTTTCTTTACTAAACTCAAAGGCTGATTTTGCCATTGCACAATCCCTCTTCACTCACCTATCCCAAGAAGATATGATTCGCTGCCTGAAAAACTGCAAGACAGCACTAAACCAAGATGGAAAATTTTACGTTACATTTTTCATTGGAGAACAAGAGCAAATTTACGACGAGTCGCATGCACATAGTTATACAGTCGTTACCCATCAACTAATCAAACAACTCGGCAGAGAGTGCGGCTATCAAACCAACATCATCGGAGATTGGGGTCACCCACGCGGCCAGCAGATGGTTGAATTTTCTCTGCTGGCCTAAGACCTCATCACGTCAGATTGGTGAATTCAATCATTCCGCCTTATCCAGCTTCACCGGCGTTAGTTCAGCCGCTCCTTTGGCATCAAGCACTTTCTCTAAACCTTCGATGTCTTGATCGGTA
>MDSW01104314.1_pt1 | contig 13410 bp, 9 predicted proteins | sample 811171 | NCBI WGS metagenome assembly MDSW01 (sample SAMN05326641, study PRJNA326480) | marine metagenome | isolation source: seawater | place: Atlantic Ocean: North West | collected 2012 | reverse complement strand
GACTACATTAATTTTTGGTATTTTAATGTATTTTGCAGATACTTTTAAAATTAAAAAAAATATAGAAAAAGATTTAACAATAAAAAGTATTTTAATCATTGGGATATTACAAATTCTTGCAATTATTCCTGGAGTAAGCAGAGCTGGAATAACTATAACAGCTGGTAGATTATTAAATTTTGATAGACACGATTCAACAAAAATATCTTTTTATTTATCCATACCAGCTCTAATGGGGGCAAGCGTACTTTCTTTAAAAGATGCAGTAAATGAAAATCTGGAATTTAATTTTTTTCTTATTATATCAATTATATTATCTTTTATTTTTTCATATTTTACAATTAAATATTTTTTAATTTATACGAAAAAATTTTCTTTAAAATTTTTTGTAGTCTATAGAATTATTTTAGCTATAATAATTTTTTCAATTATATATTATTAGTTTTTTTTTTCTCAGGTAATATTTGTGAAAAAATAACACCAGCGAGAATAAATGCACATCCAATTATATTATTAATATCTAAATATTGATTTAAAATTATCCAAGCTGCTATAGCTGCAAATACACTTTCTAAAGAAAAAATAATTGCTGAAGGGGATGGTGCAATATTTTTTTGGGCATATATTTGCAATGTAAAAGCAATCCCTCCCGACAATACTCCTGCATAAATTATTGATACTGACTCATTTAAAATATTAGCAAAGGATATACTTTCAAAGAAAAAACCAAATAAGAATGAGAATGAAGCTACGACGAGTGCTTGGAGGGCTCCAAAAAATAACGGTATATCAAATATCTTAATAAATTTTCCAATAAAAATTATATGAAGAGCCCAAAAAAATGCACATAATATTACTAAACTATCACCAAATCTTACTGTCGCATTAGAAAAGTCACTTAATAAATATACTCCAGCAACACATAAAGTTGCACTGGGCCATATACTCCAGTGTATTTTTTTTTTATAAAATATAAACAATATTACTGGAACCATCGGTACGTAAAAAACAGTAAAAAATGCTGCATTTGCTATATCTGTATAAAGTAGTGCAGCTTGTTGTACGAATGTACCTAAAAATAAAAATAAACCAATCCAGAAAAGTAGTTTAAAAAATTCAGTTTTGTTATTATTTATTTGCTTAATAATTTTAGAATTTTCATAAATAAGCGCTATTGGAATTATAGATAAAAAACCTATAAAAAATCTAGCTCCATTAAATGTAAGAGGTCCTATTTTATCCATTCCAGTATCCTGTGCAATAAATGTCGTTCCCCAAATAAATGTGCAAAGCAAAGCACTTATAAATGATAAAGATTTAGACATATGTTGGATTAAAAAGCCAAATTGTAGGCAAAATTTTTTCCTAAATTTTCTTTTAATAAATTACAAAATTTAGCAGCTTCTGCTCCATCTATAATTCTATGGTCATATGAAAGTGATATTGGCAACACTGTTCTCGCAAGAAATTTATCCTTTATGAAAATTTGCTTTTTATAGGATCTACCAACTCCAAGAATTGCTACTTCAGGGTAATTAATTATAGGTGTGAAGTAAGTACCTCCAATACCTCCAAGACTTGTTATGGTTATTGATCCACCAAAAAATTCCTTTTTATCTATTTTTAAATTTCTACTAAGCTCACTAATATTTTTTAATTCTTTTGCGATTTCTTTTATTTTTTTTTTATCTACATTTCTAATTTTTGGAACCATTAACCCATGAGGAGTATCAACTGCAAAACCTATATGAAAATACTTTTTTAAAGTTATTTTTCCATCATGAATATTATCAATTGAAGAATTAAATGAAGGGAATTTTTTTAAATTATTTGTTAATGCTTTTGCTATAAATGCGAGAGGAGTAATTTTAATTTTATCTCCAGAAATTGGATCAGTCAATTTTGATCTAAAATCTTCTAGCTCAGTTATATCTGCTTCATCATGGTGCGTAACATGTGGAATCGTGCTCCAAGAATTTGAAAGATGCGGAGCTGCCAATCTTTTTACTCTTGGAATATCAATTACTTCTACCTTCCCAAATTCAGAATGATCAAACTCTTTTTTTATTTTAATTTCTTTTTTTTCACTAAATTTATTTAATTTATTATTTATATAATTTTTTACGTCTTCTTCAGTTATTCTTCCAGATCTTTCTGTACCTTCAATTTCAGAAATATTTGCACCAAGCTCTCTTGCAAACTTTCTTATTTTTGGTGTAGCAAATATTTTTTTTTCTGACATATCTATAACTTTGTAGGCATTGGTTTTTTTGGGTCTATGTTATATTTTCTTATAGCGTCACTAGCATATTTGGTTGGGATTAATTGTTCTTTTGCTAAAATACTTAGTGAATATGCAACAATATGTTCTTTATCGACTTCAAAAAATTTTCTTAAATTTTTTCTAGTATCACTTCTTCCATACCCGTCAGTACCGAATGAATAAAAACTTTTTCTAATAAATGGTCTAATTTGGTCTGAATTTAATCTTATATAATCTGAAGCTGAAAATATTGGACCTTCTGATGAGGAAAGACAATTTTCCAAATGGCTTTTTTTTGGATCCTTTTCAGGATTAAGCAGATTATATCTTTCAACTTCCATGGCTTCTTTTCTAAGCTCATTGTAACTTGTAACGCTCCATACATTGCTATCAATTTTATATTCTTCTTCTAAAATTTTTGCTGCTTCAAGGACTTCTCTTAAAATTGCTCCTGATCCTAATAGCTGAATTTTAATTTTTTTATTTTTGTTAAATTTTTTCAATTTATACATACCCTTTAAAATATCTTCCTCTATATTTTTTTCTTTAGGGATTTCAGGATGGGTATAATTTTCATTCATAGTTGTAATATAGTAAAAAACATTTTCTCTTTTTTCATACATTCTTTTTAAACCTTCTCTAAAAATAATTGCTAACTCGTAAGCATAAGTTGGATCGTAGGAAATACAATTCGGTACCACCGATGACATTATATGACTATGACCATCACCATGTTGTAATCCTTCTCCAGCTAAAGTAGTTCGGCCTGCCGTTGCTCCAATTAAAAAACCTCTTGTTTGATTATCTCCTGCAGCCCATACGAAATCTCCTGTTCTTTGAAAACCAAACATAGAATAAAAAATATATATTGGTATCATTGAAATATCATGATTTGTATATGATGTGCCTGCTGCAATCCAAGATGAAATAGCACCAGCTTCTGTTATTCCTTCCTCTAACACTTGACCTTTTATATCTTCACGATATGAACTTAATTGTTCGGAATCTACTGGCTCATATTTCTGACCTTCGTGAGCATAGATTCCAATTTTTTGAAATAAACCTTCCATTCCAAAGGTTCTTGCTTCATCAGGAATAATTGGGACCAACCTTGGAGCTACATTTTTATCTCTCATAAGGCTTGTAAGCATCCTAACTAGAACCATTGTTGTAGACATTTCTTTATCACCAGTAGACTCCTTCATTTTATCAAATATATCTTTTGGAGGTGTTTTTATAGCTTTTGCGAATGAAGATCTTTCAGGCAAAAATCCTCCAAGTTTTATTCTGCATTCTTTTAGGTATTTAATTTCAGGCGAATTTTCTTTTGGTTTATAATATTCTATATTCTTAACTTGATCATCAGTTAAGGGTACATCAAATCTATCTCTGTAATATAAGAGGTCTTTTTCATCTAATTTTTTTTGTTGATGAGTTGTATTCATGCTTTCCCCTGACTTTCCCATACCATAACCTTTGATAGTTTTAGCTAAAATTACAGTTGGTGTTCCCTTGTTTTGCATTGCTGAGTGATATGCTGCATAAACTTTATGCGGATCGTGCCCACCTCTATTAAGCTTCCATATATCTCTATCAGTCATTTGGGAAACCATATCAAGCAATTCTTTATATTTTCCAAAAAATTTTTCTCTTACATACGCTCCTCCTTTTGCCTTAAATGCTTGATACTCACCATCTACAGCTTCTCCCATCCTCTTTATTAGCAAGCCAGATTTATCTTTGGCTAGTAATTGATCCCAATAAGAACCCCAAATAACTTTTATTACATTCCATCCTGCCCCTCTAAATATTCCTTCAAGCTCTTGAATGATTTTTCCGTTACCTCTTACAGGACCATCCAGTCTTTGGAGGTTACAATTTACTACAAAAATTAAATTATCTAATTTTTCTCTCGCAGCTAATCCTATGGCTCCTAAAGACTCGGGTTCGTCAGTTTCACCATCTCCTAAAAAACACCAAATTTTTCTTCCTTCATCTTTTAAAAGACCTCTATTGATTAAATATTTATTGAACCTAGCCTGATAAATTGACATTATTGGTCCTAGGCCCATTGACACTGTTGGAAATTGCCAAAATTTTGGCATTAACCATGGATGTGGATAAGATGATAGCCCGCCTGGTTTTACTTCCTGTCTAAAACGATCAAGTTCTTTTTCATAAATTCTACCTTCAAGAAAAGCTCTAGCATACATTCCAGGAGCACTATGGCCTTGAAAATAAATTAAATCTCCTCCAAATTTATTATTTTTTGCTCTCCAAAAATGATTCATTCCCACATCGTATAAAGTTGCCGCAGATGCAAACGTTCCAATATGACCTCCAAGTTCAGGGTTTTTTTTATTTGCTCTAACAACCATTGCTGCTGCATTCCATCTAATTAAAGATCTAATTTTTCTTTCTAAATTTTGATCTCCTGGAGATTTTATCTCTTCCTCAGGTTTTATTGTATTAATATAAGGAGTATTTCTAGATAATACTAAATCTGAACCCTCTTTGTAAGAATGATCAATAAGTTTTTTAATTAAAAATTGAGCTCTATTTTTTCCATCTTTTTCTAATACAGCAGAAAGTGACTCTAGCCATTCCTTTGTTTCTATCGGATCAATATCACCGTCTTTTGAAACCTGGATAATAGTCTCATTCTTTTTATCAATTTTACCTGTATAAACTTTTTCTTCTTTTTTTTCTAAACTCTCTTCTGCCTGTTGAATAATTTTTTCTGTATCTGGAGGCAATTTATCTTTATTAGATTTTATTTTTTTATCATTAGCCTCGGTTTGTTTTCCTGAAACTGATATAAGAACATCACCTTTTGAAACTTTATCTCCAATTTTTATATTTATATTTTCAACAGTACCCTCTGCTGTTGAGGGCACCTCAACGCTTGATTTATCGCTTTCGAGAGTTACGATAGAATCGTTTTTTTTTACTTTATCTCCTGATTTTACTAAAATTTCTATAATTTCTACGTTTTCAAAATCACCAATATCAGGAACTATTACTTTACTTGCCATATAGATATTTGGTTAAAATTACTTATAAAAGTATTTAAAAGTTTCATTTTAGACATATTTATATCTTTTTTTGGTCAATCTTAAATGCGTAAATTGTACTATGTTAATAAAGTTAACACATTTTATTATTAAATTTAGCGTATCTAATAAAAATAAAAATATAGATAGTAAATTTTGGATACAAAAGTTACTTTTAAAGAAAAGATACAAAATTCTATAAAATCCTATATAAAATATTTTAGGGACCCATGGCCAAACTGGATAAGGCGCGAAGCTACGGACTTCGAGATTCTAGGTTCGACTCCTAGTGGGTCCACCAAAAGTTTTCCAGCAAAATCAACCTTTATACATGCAAAGACTCTATGTTAATTAAGTTGTAAGATTATGGTAAAATGGAAAAAAAAATTTCTAAAATTGAATTTGAACAACTAAATAAAATTGCAGCTCTATATAAAAAAAATTTATATAAAGATGCATTAATTTTAGCAGATGATAACAGGCAAAAAATTCCTACTTTAGACAATATTCCTTTTTTTCATAATTTAATTGGATTAATTAATTTATCTCTTAAAGATTGGGATCAATGTATTAAAGATTTTGAAAAAGCTCTGAAGTTAAATAAAAATTTTGCCGAAGCACATTTTAACATGGGTCTAGCTTATTATGACATAGGAGAACTAGAAAAATCTTTTCAAGAATTCTTGGAAGCAATTAATTTAAGAAAAGACTTTAAAAAACCTCGTGACGCTATTATTCAAGTTTTAACTTTTTTTAAATCTTCATTATCAAAAAAAGATGTCTTTAGTATTACAAACAATAAATTACAAGAATTGCCTTATAATATCGATTTTTCAAATACTATTTCAGATGAAAAAATTATTAATTTTTATAATCGATGCAAATCAATAGTTTCAAAATATATTAGTGATTTTACTTTTAGCAAAGATCAAATTTATAGAAGAAATAAAGTTGATCTAAATTGTGAAAGACATAAAAAAGTTTTTAATCAATTTAATACTATACCAAAATTTTGCTTTGGGTGCTTTAAAGTAGTAATTAAATTAGAGTCGGTATTAGATTTAATAAAATTATCATTTATTTTTGATCAATTTAAGATTTTAGATAAGTTTGATAGAAAATGTATGATTGATAAAAAATCAAAAATATATAAGGGATATATTTATTGCTCATCTATACAAGAAGTAAAAGATGTTGCAGAGCAGATTAATCCAGTTTTAGATAAAACACTTGGAAAAAAAATTAAATTAGAAACTAAAAGAGGATGTTCTGAATTTGCAATCTCTTACCCGGATTATAAAGAAATTAAAACAGATCACAAAAAAATGATGCCTTATCCAGAAAAATGGTCCAAAAACGAAAAAATAATAGATCAACAAAATTATAAAGATAATTTAGAAAAAAGAAGAAATAAGCAAAAAAGTCTTAATGGAACGACCCTAAGTGATTTTTTGATTATTCACAACTGGATAATGTATGCAAGCTCTATAAATGATTTAAGTAGTCAAAAATTTTTAGATGTGTCTAATGGATAAATAAATAAATCATCTCTGAAACTCTATTGGAACTCCAATGCATGGAACAATTGAGCAACTTTTCAGATCAACATTTCTTTTTTCTCGTTGAAATGTTTTATTGAATCACTATTGTGTTAATAGGTGAAGTTTGAAACGTAAGACTACGGACTCTGAGGTTGAGGGTTCAAGTCCTTCGCGGACCACCAAAATTATGAAAATTTCTTTACAAAAATCTATTATATATTTTTTTTTAATTATTTTTATTTTTTTAATTTTAATTACATTATTAATTTGATTTTCTAATATTTCAGTTCATTTAAATTTCTAAATTCTTCAAGTGCTTCAGGGTTAGCTAACGCTTCTTTATTTTTTATCTTATTTCCTTCAACAATATTTTTTACAGCTAACTCTACAATTTTTCCATTTTTTGTTCTCGGAACATCTTTAACATTAATAATTTTACTTGGAACATGTCTAGGAGAAGCTTCAACTCTAATTTTTGATTTTATTTTTTTAATCAAATCATTATCTAGTTTACAATTATCGTTCATTACTACAAAAAGAATAATCCTAATATCATCATTCCAAGACTGGCCAATAACTATTGATTCTTTTATTTCTTCAAATTTTTCAACTTCAGAATAAATTTCAGATGTTCCTAGTCTTACTCCTCCAGGATTCAGAGTTGTATCAGACCTTCCATATATTATAAATCCACCTGATTTTTTTATCTCAGCATAATCACCATGATGCCATATATTTTTAAATTTACTAAAATAAGCTTCTTTAAATTTCACATTATTTTTATCATTCCAAAATTTTAAAGGTATGGTTGGGAAAATATTTTTACAGACTAGCTCTCCTTTTTTATTTTTAATTGGTTTTCCATTATCATTATATATATCTACATCCATTCCCAAACCCTTGTTTTGAATTTCTCCAGCAATAACTGGATCATAAATATTTCCAAGCACAAAGCATGAAACAATATCTGTTCCTCCAGATATTGAAGAAAGATGGACATCTGATTTAATTTTTTTATATACAAATCTAAAACTATCTTCTGATAAAGGAGATCCTGTAGAACAAATTGTTTTTAGATATTTAAGTTTATATTTTTTTTTATTTAAAATATTAGATTTATTTAATGCATCAAGATATTTTGCACTTACACCAAATAAAGTTATTTTTTCTTCTTCAGCAACTTTTATCAATAAATCATTTTTTTTATACATTGGAGAACCCTCAAATAAAACTATTGATGCCTTTGAGGCTAAAACAGTTACTAACCAATTCCACATCATCCATCCACATGTAGTAAAATAAAAAACATTATCATTTTCTGTAATCTCGCAGTGTAGTTTGTGTTCTTTAACATGTTGAAGTAAAACACCACCAGATCTATGACAAATACACTTTGGCTTACCTGTAGTGCCACTTGAGTATAATATTGCTAACTCATGTTCAAAATCAAATTTTTTAAATTTAAATTTTAGTGGTTTTAATTTCATTATAAAGTTCCAACTAAATATTTTTATATTCTTAAATTTCTTAATTTTTAAAAGTGGTTTTCCAGGATAATTTATTATTATTACATATTTGATTGATTTAATTTTATTAAGTATTAAGGGTAATCTTTCAATTACATTTATCTCTTTTCCATTGTAAAAATATCTGTCACATATAATTAATACCTTTGGATTTATTTGTGAAAATCTTTCAATTACACCATTTGTCCCGAAATCTGGTGAACAAGAAGACCAGATAGAACCTATAGCGGATGTAGCAATAAATGATTCTACCGTTTCAATTAAATTTGGCAAATATGATACAATTCTATCTTTTTCTTTAATTTTAATAGATTTAAAAAATTTAACCAATTTACAGACATTTGTGTTCAACTCTTTCCATGTTCTAAATTTTTTTACACCACTTTCGTTTATAAAAGTTATTGCTTTACTATCATCCTTCTTTGATAATAAATTTTCTGCAAAGTTTAATTTAGAATTTTTAAGAAATTTATTTTTAAAATATATATTAGATTTTATATATTTATCATTTTTTACTCCCTTTATTTCAGCAAATTCCCATATAGAACTCCAAAATTTTTTTGGATTTTTTATACTCCATTTTAGTAATTTGGAATATTTTTGAGTTAATTTAAAATTATATTTTGAATTTAAAAATTTTTCATATTTAAATAAATTAGATGAATTTTTTTGTAACTGTTTAGCTTTCCATAATATTTTTGATTTCATATTAAAATATATATTTAAATATTTTGAATTATGTTACTCTCTTTTTATAAAAAATTTAAAATGAGAACTTTTTCATCAATGATTCGGTCATGTTTTATACTATTTTTGTTCTTTACCAATTACAAGATATGGTAGCTTAAAAAAAAATTATACTAAAGATAGAAATGGATAAAAATAAAATAACAGCTGTTCTAGGACCCACAAATACTGGAAAAACCTTTTATGCAATTGAAACTATGCTTTCATTTGACTCTGGGATGATTGGTTTTCCTCTTCGCTTACTAGCAAGAGAAGTATATGACAAGGTAGTAAAAAGAATAAGCTCAAAACAAGTTGCATTAATAACTGGGGAAGAAAAAATAATTCCTTCTGATGCAAAATATTTTTTGTGCACAGTAGAGTCTATGCCGATAGATAAAAGATTAGATTTTGTAGGTATCGATGAAGTTCAAATGTGTTCGGATCATGAGAGAGGTCATATTTTTACTGATAGATTACTAAATCTAAGAGGAGAAAAACTCACAATGTTTATGGGCTCAAATACTATCAAAAATATAATATCTAAATTAGAAGGTGATATAGAATTTATCAGTAAGGAAAGATTATCAAAACTAATTTTTATTGGGCATAAAAAAATTTCAAGAATAGAAAGAAAAAGTGCAATTATAGCATTTTCAACAGAAGAAGTTTACGCTATTGCAGAATTAATAAGAAGACAAAAAGGTGGTGCTGCAATTGTTATGGGTTCTCTAAGCCCTAAAACAAGAAACGCTCAAGTAAGCTTATATCAATCAGGAGATGTTGATTACTTAGTTGCAACAGATGCAATTGGAATGGGAATAAATATGGACTTAGATAGTATTTATTTTTCAAACTTAAAAAAATTTGATGGAAGAAAATTAAGAAGATTAAATTTATCTGAAATTGGACAAATAGCAGGAAGAGCAGGCAGATATATAAATGATGGAACTTTTGGTATTACAGGTGAGGGAGGACAAATAAATTCTGATGAAATAGAATTAATTGAAAGTCATAAATTTGAAGAAATAAGTATGATTTATTGGAGAAATTCAAAACTAAATTTTTTAAATTCTTTAAATTTATTAAAATCACTAGAAGAAAAACCAAAAAAAGAGTGGCTCAGAAGAATTCACGAGTGCGAGGATGAGAAAGTATTAAAATATTTTTTGAAAGAAAATAATACTCAAATTGACAAAAATAATGAAAATCAATTAAGATTATTATGGGAATGTTGTCAAATTCCCGATTTTGTTAAAAAAAATTATGGACACCACTTAGAAGTTGTTAATAAAGTTTTTGGATTCTTGAATGGAAAGCAAGGAAAAATTACTAACCAATACATGAAAAAACAACTACAACCGCTTGATAAACTTGAGGGAAATGTAGATTCATTATCAAATAGAATTGCAAACGTTAGAACCTGGTCATATGTTTCAAACAAAGTAAATTGGGTTGAAAATCAAGATTATTGGGTTGAAAGAACAAAAAATTTAGAAGATAAATTGTCAGATAGATTGCATGAAGAACTAACAAAAAGTTTTATAGATAAGAGAGCGAGTGTTTTGGCAAAAGGACTTAAACAAGATATTACATTTAAAACTGAAATATTGGAAAATGGAAGAGTTACAATAAATAATCAGTTTATTGGTCAATTAAACGGATTAAAATTAGAACTTGATCTTAAAGCTGGCGCATTAGATACAGATATAAAATCACTTAAAAAAGCTGCAAAACAAAATGTTGAACCAGAAATAATAAATAGAATTAATCAAATTGAAAAATCTAATACAATAGAATTAAAAGATAATTTTAAAATTTATTGGAAAAATTTTCCTATTGCAAAATTATCTCCAGGTAAAGATTATTTAAAACCGGAAATAAATTTAATTATAGATGATATGATAGATGGAAATAATAAATCAAATTTCTCTAAATTTTTACAAAATTGGATAAATAAAAAAATTAATTCAGATCTTAAAAGTTTAACTGATTTAAAAAATATTAATACTTCAAATACCTCAATAAGAGCATTGGCATATCAATTATATGAAAACAATGGAGTAATTAAAAGAGAATATGTAAAAGATTTCCTACAAAAATTAGAACAAGAGGAAAGAAAAATTTTAAGAAATTTAGGAGTAAAATTTGGGAGATATCATATTTTTTTATTTAAATTATTTAAACCAAGTGCTGTTTCTTTAAGAATTGCTCTGTGGAAAAATTTTCATCAAAAATTCTTTGATTTAAAACCACCAACATTTGGTCTAAATTTTTTAAAAGATGAAAAAAATTATTCAAAAGATTTTATGTTATTATGTGGATTTGAAAAGTTTGATAACTTTTTTGTAAGAATTGATATACTTGAAAGATTATTTATGAAAATAATGAATCTTAGAACTGAAAATGAGAAAGGAATTAAGTTAATTCCAGAAATGCTTAACTTGCTAGGATGTAATAAAGAGGATTTTTTAAAACTAATAAAAAAAATGAACTATTCTTCATATACAAAGAATGAAGAAACTTATTTTAAATACAATCCTGTTAAAAATATTAAAAAGCAATTTTCAACTAGAACATTAAAAAATGAAAATCCTTTTAAAATTTTAAAAAATATTAATTTTAAATAATGTTAAATTTTTTTAAAAAAAATAATCAAGAGAATATGAGTGATCCTTTAATTAAAGTAGCAGCTTTATTAATTCATGCTGCCAAAATTGATGAAAACTATACAAAAAAAGAAAAAGAAATAATAAAAAAAGCAATTATTGAGCTTAACTCAAATAATGAAATAGTTGAGGAAATTTTAGTTAAAGCGGAAGAATTAGAAAAAAAATCTAATCAAATTTTAGATTTTACAAAAGAAGTCAAGAATTTGAATGAAGAATCAAAGGTAAAAATTATTGAAGTTTTATGGAATATAATTTATTCAGATGCAAATCCTGATATGTACGAAAATAATTTAATGAGAAGATTGACAGGATTACTTTATCTAGACCCAAAGATTGTGGGAGATATTAAAAAAAAAATAATAAATAATTTTAAATAATGACATATATAGTAAATGAAAAATGTATCAAATGTAAGCTCATGGATTGTGTCGAAGTTTGTCCTGTAGATTGCTTTTATGAAGGCAAAAATATGCTTGTAATTAAACCAGATGAGTGTATAGATTGTGGCGTTTGTGAACCAGAGTGTCCAATAGATGCAATAGTTCCAGATACAGAAAACGGTAATGATAAGTGGTTAGAATTAAACAAAAAATACTCAGAAATTTGGCCCAATATAAAAGAAAAAAAAGACCCACCTAAAGATAGCGATAATTACAAAAATGAAGAGAATAAATTTGAAAAATATTTTAAAGAAAACCTTTAAAAAAAAAAAAATAAAAAAAATAAAAAAAAATCTTACTAAAAAAAAAGTATCAAAAAAAGTATCAAAAAAAGTATCAAAAAAAGTATCAAAAAAAATAGCTAAAAAAAATACAAGTAAGGTAAACGTAATTAAAAAAAAAAATAAAGAAACTACAATTGTTAAACAAGAAAACGTAAAGTCAGTAAAAAATTTTGAACAAAAACCTGAAATAAAAAAAATTAAAATACAGCCAGCTGAAAAAAAAATTTATAAAGTAAAAGATTATGTGGTTTATCCAAAGCATGGTGTAGGTCAAATAGTAGAAATAAAAAAAATAAATATAGGTGGAATAGAAGTTGAGACTTATATTCTTAGGTTTGAAAAAGATAAGGCTAACGGAATGGTTCCAACCAATAAACAATCTTATTTGAGGCCATTAGCTACTATCAATCAAGTAAATAAATGTATAAGTATTCTAAAAAGTAAACCAAAAATTAAAAGGTCAATGTGGAGTAGAAGAGCTCAGGAGTATGAAGCTAAAATTTCTTCTGGTAAAATTTATGATCTTGCTGAAGTGGTAAGAGACTTGAATAAAGGAGATGATTTAATGATTGATCAGTCATACAGTGAAAGACAACTTTTTGAAAAAGCATATGAAAGAATTTTAACAGAATTTCAAATTATCCTTGGCTTAAGTACTCAAGATGCTCAAAAAAAACTTGATAAAGCTTTAAAAAGAAATTTGGAAAACCAAACTCCTAAAGTAGCTCAGAAAATTACACCTACATCTAACGAAGATTTAGAAGTACCAATAGAATAAAAAAAAACGCTTCTCACAACATTTGCTATGAGAAGCGCAATTTATTAAAAAGAATACTAATCTATCTTCTTCTTCTTTTTTTAGCTTTTTTAGCTTTTTTCTTAGTTTTCTTTTTAGCAGCTTTTTT
>MDSW01010039.1_pt1 | contig 13411 bp, 11 predicted proteins | sample 811171 | NCBI WGS metagenome assembly MDSW01 (sample SAMN05326641, study PRJNA326480) | marine metagenome | isolation source: seawater | place: Atlantic Ocean: North West | collected 2012 | reverse complement strand
GTTCTCAGGAGCAGAAGAATTTGTTAATAAATATAAAGATTCTGACACTAAAAATTCAATTATTGGTCATTTTGGACTTGGCTTCTATTCAGCGTTTATGGTAGCTAAAGAGGTTACGATTATTACAAAAAGCCAGAAACCAAATAGTAAGCCTGTTAAATGGGTATGCGATGGATCTCCTCAATTTCTAATGGAGGAGACATCAAAGAAAACAAAAGGAACTGACATTATTTTACATATTGCAGATGATTCTCTAGAATTCTTAGAAGAAAATAGACTCTCTTCTATCCTAAATAAATATTGTAAGTTCTTACCCGTAGAAATAAAGTTTGGAGAGAAAACTGAGAAGATAGATGACCCTAAAGGAACTAAAGATGAAAAAGGAGATATCATCAAAATAGATAAAGTTTCTGACAATATCATTAATAACACAAAACCTGCTTGGACGAAAAAACCTTCAAATTTAAAAGACGAACATTATAATGTATTCTACAAAGAACTATATCCAATGGAGTTCTCTGACCCTTTATTTCATATTCATCTAAATGTTGACTTTCCATTTAACTTAACTGGAATATTATACTTCCCCAAGCTTAAAAACAATCTTGAGGTTCAAAAGAATAAAATTAATCTATACAGCAACCAAGTATTTATTACTGATAACGTAGAAAATATTGTGCCTGAATTTCTAACTCTATTGCATGGAGTCATTGATTCTCCAGATATCCCCTTAAATGTTTCGAGATCTTATCTTCAAGCAGATGGAAATGTAAAAAAGATATCGAGTCACATTACTAAGAAAGTCGCAGACAAGCTATCCAGAATGTTTAAGAAAGATAGAAAAGATTTTGAAGCCAAATGGGATGATGTTAAAGTGTTTATAGAATATGGGATGCTAACAGAAGAAAAATTCTTTGAAAAAGCAAAAGAGTTTTCTCTATATAAAAATACTACTGAAAAATATTACACATTTAATGAGTTCTATGAAAAAATTAAAGAACCCCAAAAAAATAAAGATGGGAAAACCGTTATTTTATATACTAATGATGCAAAAGAGCAGCATAGCTTTGTAAAAACTGCTACAGCAAAAGGGTATGAAGTATTAGAACTTAACGGCCCTTTAATTAGTCATTTAATTAGCAAGCTAGAATCTGACAATACAAATGTGCAGTTTGCTAGAGTTGATGCTGATATAATTGACAAATTAATCGAGAAGGAAGAATCTACAACATCAAAGCTTTCGGAAAAAGAAAAAGAAAAATTAAAAACTATGTTTGAGGAAGCAATCGATAAAGAAAAATTTACAATACAAATTCAAAATATGTCTGTTTCTGACTCTCCTATTGTGATAACACAAAGCGAATTCATGAGACGAATGAAAGAACAGCAGCAGTTATCTGGAGGAGGTATGCAAATGTTTGGCGATATGCCTGAATCATATAATATAGCTGTTAATTCAAATCATATATTAATCAATAAGATTCTCGATGAAAAAACTAAGAAAAAAAGAACTAACTTAATTAATCAGATTCTTGATCTAGCATTATTATCTCAGGGAATGTTAAAAGGAGAAGATCTTACTGAGTTTATTTCTAGAAGTGTCAATTTAATTAAATAATAACGGACTGAAAGTATTTAAATACAGTAATGAATAGATCTAAAGACATTGTTCTAATTACTGGAGGAAGTGGATCTCTTGCAAAGTATGTAGGACAATTCCTTGAGAAAGAATATCAGATAAGATATCTGACAAGCTCAAAGAAGCTAGCAAAAAAAAACTCTTATTTTTATTGGAATATTACAAAAGAATATATTGATAAAAATGCTCTTAAAGACTGTAATCATATCATCCATTTAGCAGGATATCCTATATTAAAGAAATGGACGCCGAAGAATAAAAAACTAATTTATGATAGTCGTGTAAAGGGTGCAGATTTAATTCTAAAAGGCTTTCAGAATGAAGTGACAAAGCCTAAAACTTTTATCTCTGCTTCAGCAACAGGTATCTATACTGAATCAACAAAGGAAGAAATCACTGAAAGCTCTTTAAAAGCTACCAATTGGATCGGAAAATTATGTTGTGACTGGGAAAGATCTGCTAATCAATTTGAAAAATTAGGAGCGCGTGTTGTCCAAATGAGAATCTCTCTAATATTTAGTAACTCATCAGGATTTCTAAAATATACATTGCTATCAATGAAATACGGAATAGGATTAATTATAGGCAAGCCTAAACGAAATATAAACTGGATACATATTCATGATATAGCTAGATTTCTTAAAATAAGTATAGAAGATGAAAAATATACTGGTCCTTACAACATAAATTCTGAGCAAAGTATATCGCAAGGAAAATTTATAAAATTAATCAAAGAAAAGTTATACCCTTACTCTATAATAATTAATCTTCCAAACTATATAGCAAAATTCTTTATGGGAAATAGATTTCAGGTTATAAATACTAACTTAACTATCAATACTGATAAATTAAAAGAATCTGGCTTTACGTATAAATACGCATATATAGAAGATATCATAAAAGAAAATAAAACTTTGTATTAGAGCTTCTTAACTCTATTCAATAATTACACGTCTCTCTACAGAACCATCATCATACATATAAAAAAGAGGCATCCCTTTTGTTTCTTGGATTTCTCTACCAAGAGCATCTTTAATACCAATTAAGCTTCTAGAATTTAAGGTTATATCTAGGACATTACTAATTGGAGAATAAATATAAAATTCATATTCTGCTCTTTGTGGATTAAGCTTAATTGCATCCGAATTCTCTGACCGAATATAAAACTTTACTTCGAGTCCACTAGATTGAAATGGTAAGAATGCCGAATAAATACCATCATTAGCTAACACATCTCCATTTGTCCCATTATCTAACATTATAAAGGACTGAAATTTAGAGTTATAATCACTTGTTGTAACCATTAATTCAACACTATTAGCATTAAAAACCTCTGCCGTTACAACGTTATTATTTACGAGAACATTATCAATATTAGGAGGGGTTAATGAAATCTCGGGGTGATTAAGTAAAAATATTTTTCTTTCATCTATAGTGCTTATAATCCCTCCAAACCCCCAGCCAAAGCTAGCCCATATAGCGTTTTCCGTATTATTATAATATTCATTTATTGAAAATACTTTATTATTATCTTGGTCTACAGCATTGTGGACTAGAGATTGTAAATTATTGATGTTTTGTCGAATTATAGCTGTATCTAATGACTCTTCAATAATTGTACGTAAATGAGCAGTATATATCTTTCTATAATGATTATCATTTAGTAATTTTTCTAGTAGAGGTCTAGCTTCCCAAGGCTGAGGAGCTCCTCCAGGTCCTGTGTATGGCCCTCCTGTATAATAAGGGTCGTATTCGTATATGTTTGAAGGATTCCAGAAATCCCACCCCATAATAGCTCCAGAGAAGCTATTATCTAAATCCCATGGGATCATTTGGAATAGACCATCTTTAGTTTGATACAAATAATAATTATGTATATAATATGTATTATAACAATCAAGGTTTTGGATGACTTGATTAACTGCAAATGCCCAAAGAGTTCTATCTACATTTAATACACTGTCAATATTTATAAAGTCTAAATCTATAGTTTTAATTAGATTAACCAACTCTTTCCATCCATGGTCAGACTTCATGTCATAGCTATTATAATATAAGGTAGTGTCATCCCCCATATAGTATAAGTTTGGTGGCATTGCTGAAGGGGCATTGGCTGTATCACAGAATCTATCAATATTATCACACTTAAATAAAGGTCCTGATTTTTCGTCGAAATGTTTTTCTAGAAATTGTTTATTGATTGACTCATCATTTACATATGTACCAATATAATTTCCTTGAGAATAAAGTTTAACTATATTAGATTCTCCGGTTGGCAAGTACCTTCTATAGATATTACTTGATACAATTTGTTTAACAAATGTTGCATCCATCCAAGCATTGGCAAGCTTCATTTTTTTATAACCTAATAGTTTTTGTCCTCCAATAAAATAATTCATATCAATATTATATGGAACTTTTTGATTTGAATTATCATTTGGTAAGCAAAAAGTTGAATTACCTTTATATCTAACCCCAACACTGTCATATGTTTCCCCATTTAATGTCAATGTAGCAGGAATACGCTCATCTGGATTATAAAACCAGGAATTTACTAAATAATTATGATAATTTGGGTCATAGAAATCTAGATATATACTGCGAAGAGAATCTTCTTCAAATAATCCTCCTGGGCTATCATACATAAGCTGAGGATTAGATAAGACAGTTTGTCCTAAACTTAAGTTTGGTATTAAAAATGTTAGTATAATTAGCTTATATATTTTCATAAAAAAACTACTCTTAATGACAACCTTTTTTATAATTTATTTTTTACAAATATAAATATATTTAGTTGCTATTTAATATATATACATTTGTCTTATAATATATATTTAAAATGAAATGACATATGAAAATTAGAAAAGGAAAGAAGGAAGATCTTCCAGAAATTTTAAACTTAATTAAAGAATTAGCTGATTATGAAAACGCATTAGATGAAGTTCAAATAACTTTAGAACAATTGCAGGAAGATGGTTTTGGTATTCGGCCGTGGTATTGGTTTATAGTAGTAGAGAAAAATAATATGATTATAGGAATGTCATTTTATCATATACGTTATTCAACATGGAAAGGCAAATTCTTATTTTTAGAAGATTTCGTCATAAAAAAAGAATATAGAAGGGAAGGTGTAGGTAGCGCTTTGTTTCAGGCGACAATTAATATTACAGTAGAAGAAAAATTAAATGGTATGACTTGGCAAGTATTAGATTGGAATGTTTCAGCAATTAATTTTTATAAAAAGTATGCAGCAGATATTAGTGGCGATTGGCTGAATGGCAAACTTTCAAAGAACCAACTAAAAAAGTTATATTGCAAGATTAATTAGGCTATATCTTTTTCTAGTATAGATATATCTTGATTTAATTCTTGAAAAAGAGTTTTTATAGCCTTTATGCCTTTATCTCCTAACCCAAGAGAATAGTTGTTCACATAAAGATTAATATGAGAATCTATTACTTCTTGTTTCATTTCTTTACAGTGGGATTTTATAAAATCTGCTGAACATAATCTATTTTGAAAAGCATAATTTATACTATTCTTCAGAACTTTTTCTATCTTTTTCCTGATTAATATTGGAATATCTCGTTTCACCATAATTCCTCCCAATGGAATAGGTAAATTTGTTTTGTTTTCCCAATATTCTCCTAAATCTGATACTTTTTCTAATCCTTTTTGATAATATGTGAATCTGTTTTCATGTATAATTAAGCCTGCATCTACTTTATTAGATATAATATTATCCTCAATTTCTGAAAAAAGGGTTTCAATTGTATTTTTAAACTTTGGATAGGCAAGAGAAAGCAACATATTTGCAGTTGTATATTTACCTGGGATCGCAATTCGACTTTCAGAATTCAACTTAGTCTCAGGTTTTTTTATTAATAAAGGACCGCAATTATTTCCTAAAGCTGAACCCGCATCTATAAGGGCATATTCATTAACAACATATGAAAATGCATGATAACTTAATTTTGTAACATCTAGTTTTTTTTGAAAAGACCATTTATTCAATTTTTCTACATCTGCAACTATAATATCAAAATCTAATCCTTCTGTATCAATTTTTTGATGTACTATAGCATCAAAAATAAATGTGTCATTTGGACAAGAAGAAAAACCTAAAGTTAGTTTCATAATTTAGCTATTATATGAGCAACCTCTCTGTTTAAATTCTCTATTGCTAAAGGTATATCCCAATTCTCTTTATTTCTTTTCTCAACTCTGTTAGAGATAGCCCTTATCTGAACACAAGGAATCTTCAATGCCTGACAAACATGAAAGAAAGAGGCTCCCTCCATAGTCTCTATGTCTGGATTTATCCTATCTATTATTTTAGAAATAGACTTCTCATTACCATGCACTGTATTTACTGTAATTGCTTTTACCTTTTGTAGATCCGTCCTTGGTTCTACTATATAAGAATTTTTAACCTCATTATCCGAAAAATAGCAAAACTCTATCCCATTCTCAAAACCTAATTCTGAGAAGCCATCTTCTATGACCTCAACAACATCTCCTATTTTTAAATTATTATTAAACGTTCCTGCAATGCCCATATTAATAACAAGATCATATTTATTCTCAAGAACCTTCTTGCTAAGATTAAAGCAGGTATTAATCATTCCTAATCCAGAAATAAGCACATCAGAGTTAGGAAAATATTGTCTGGAAACTTCTTGTTTTGTAGCTGATACTAATAGGACCCTCATTTGACAAAGATAAAAAATAAAAGATAGTATATTTGCCAAACATTTATACTTATGAAAGAAAAATATAATACGATTATAGCAAAAAATATTAAGTCTATCTTGTCAGAGATTGGAGAAAATCCAGAACGAGAAGGTCTTTTAAAAACACCCGAGCGTGTTACGAAATCTATGAAGTTTTTAACTGATGGATATAATCAAGATCCTGCAAAAATCTTGACTTCTGCTATGTTTGAAGAAAACTATAGTCAAATGGTTCTAGTAAAAGATATTGAATTATATTCTATGTGCGAACATCACATGCTTCCTTTCTTTGGAAAAGCTCATGTTGCTTATATTCCTAACGGAAAAATTGTAGGACTAAGTAAAATCCCAAGAATTGTAAATATATTTGGGAGAAGATTACAAGTGCAAGAACGTTTAACTGATGAAATAAAAGATTGTATACAAAGTACTCTAAATCCAAAAGGTGTAGCAGTAGTTATTGACGCTCAACACCTTTGCATGCAAATGAGAGGCGTAGAGAAACAACATTCTTCAACTATAACATCTGCATTTTCAGGAATCTTTATGTCTGATGAAAAAACAAGAGGAGAATTCATAAACTTAATTCAATCTTAAAAAACTACTAACATTATGAAAGCATATGTTTTCCCTGGTCAAGGATCCCAGTTTCCTGGTATGGGAAAAGATCTTTATACAGCATCAAAAGAAGCAAGAGAAATATTTAAAAAAGCAAATGAAATTTTAGGATTCTCAATTACTGATATAATGTTTGGAGAAGACCCTGAGAAATTAAAACAAACAAGAGTAACCCAGCCAGCAATTTTTCTTCACTCTGTAATTCTAGCAAAATTATTAAAAGATTCATTTACCCCCAAAATGGTTGCAGGGCATTCACTAGGAGAGTTCTCCGCTTTAGTTGCCTCAGGATATTTGTCCTTTGAAGATGGGCTAGTCCTAGTCTCAAAACGAGCAATAGCAATGCAAAAAGCATGCGAAAAAAATCCATCTACTATGGCTGCTGTTTTAGGATTAGACAATGAAGTAGTTGAGAAAATCTGTAGTGATATTACTGAGATTGTTGTTCCCGCAAATTATAATTGCCCTGGTCAATTAGTCATCTCCGGAACTAATAAAGGTATTGAAATTGCATGCAATAAATTAATCGCCGCAGGTGCAAGAAGAGCTATCCAGCTGCCTGTTGGAGGAGCATTTCATTCGCCACTTATGAAGCCTGCAAAAATAGAATTAGAAAAAATTATAGATCAAACTGATTTTTCTAAAGGAGTGTGCCCTATATATCAGAATGTAAATGCACAAGCAATAAGTGATCCTGATCAAATTAAATCTAACTTAAAAAAGCAATTGACCTATTCTGTAATGTGGACGCAAACCATGCAAGAGATGATTAAGGATGGGCTTTCCTCTGTAACTGAAGTAGGGCCCGGTAAAGTATTACAAGGATTATTTAAAAAGATAGATAGAGAAATATTAACTCAAAGTGCTAGTTTACAATCTGTCGTTTAATAATCTACCACTACTGACCAAATCGTGCCAAGCTCTCTTTGTTTGACACTTACTATACAAATTAGCATGTGTCATATTATGACAATCTGTACCTACAAAACTCACCTGTTTATTTGAAATCAAATGCTCTGCTCTTTTTTTAATTGAGTTAGAGTAATATCCAATCAATGAAAGTAAATTAATCTGGAATAAAACTCCTCTATCTGTAAGTTCATTATAATTCTGCCTAGTATAATAACCATAGCGTTCAGGATGTGCAAGTACTACCTGATAGCCTTCTAATTGCAATCTAAAAATCGTTTCAGAAAGAAGATTTGGTGCTTGAGAAAAAGGGAGTTCTATAAGTATATAACTATCTCCAAAAGTGAGAAATTTAGTTTTTTCTATTTTTTCTTGAAATTCAAAATCAATATAATATTCAGCTGAAGCGTCAACTTTTATATTAATATTTTGTTCTCTTAATGCTGCCCGCACATCAGATAGTCCTGCTAATATTTCTTCAGATGAGTTTTTATACATATCACTCATAACATGAGGTGTTGTAATGACTTTAGTATAGCCTAACTCTTTCATTTTGCTAATTAATTCAACAGTAGTCTGCATATTGGAAGATCCATCATCAAGTCCAGGAATAAAGTGCGAATGAATATCTGTCTTTAAAACTGAAAAATCTAACGGGGATAGAACTTCTTCTTTCTTAGAAAACCATCGTAACATAAATTAACTATATTGTTGAGCGTAATATTTTTGATAATCACCAGAAGTAATATTATCCATCCATTGGGTATTATTTAAATACCATTCTATTGTTTTAGACAGCCCTTCCTCAAACTGCAAAGAAGGCTCCCATCCTAATTCATTTTTTAACTTATTAGCATCAATAGCATAACGCTTATCATGTCCTGGTCTATCCTTTACATAAGAAATTAATCTTTCAGATGTCCCTTTCTTATAATCTAATGCAACATCCATTTTTTGGCATAATACTTTTATTAAATCAATATTAGCCCACTCATTAAATCCTCCAATATTATACGTCTCTCCTTTCGCCCCTTTATGATATATTATATCAATTGCACTAGCATGATCTATAACATATAACCAATCACGAGTAAATTTTCCATTACCATAAACAGGTAAAGACTTTTGATTTCTTATATTATTAATAAATAATGGAATTAGTTTCTCAGGAAACTGATTTGGGCCATAATTATTAGAACAATTTGATACAATAAAAGGTAATTTGTAAGTATTTCCGTATGCCCGAACAAAATGATCTGAACTTGCCTTTGAGGCTGAGTATGGTGATCTAGGGTCATAGGACGTTGTCTCTAAGAATAATCCCATATCTCCTAAGCTTCCATATACTTCATCGGTTGAGACATGATAGAATAATTTTCCTTCAGAATTACTCTTCCACAAATCTTTTGCAGCATTTAAAAGATTAACAGTCCCTACTACATTTGTCATAATAAAATCCATAGGATGTGTAATTGATCTGTCAACATGACTCTCTGCGGCCAAGTGGATCACCCCATCAAAATTATATTTTTCAAATAAAGTATTGATATATCTTTTGTCTGAAATATCTCCTTTCTCAAAAATATAATTCTTTTTCTTTTTAATATCACTTAAATTCTCAAGGTTCCCAGCATATGTTAATTTGTCCAAGTTAACTATCTTATAATCAGGATATTTACTTACAAACAAGCGAACAACGTGCGAGCCAATAAATCCTGCTCCGCCTGTAATTAGTATTGTTTTACCCATCTTATCGTTTTTAAATTAAGTCTCGGAGCAAATATATGCAATTATTATACAATGCTTTGCGTTAATTAGCTACTGAAAATGTATTTTAGCATCCAGATCTACAAAATCAAATAATGAGATTCTTACTTATTTTTTATTTTACTTTTTATTCTTTTGTTGTTTACTCACAAAACAATAAACAAAGCGCCTTTACCTTTACTTACAATCATCAATTTCCAAAAGGAGAACTAGCAAAATATTTTGGATCCAACTCAGCTGTCGGCTGTTCATTCTTCCAAGAAAAAGAAAATAACTTCTTTTACGGAATTCAAGGAAGCTACATGTTTAGTAACAACATAAAAAAAACAAATCTCTTTAATAATATTACGACTTCAACTGGAGCAATAATTGCTGGTGACGGAACCTATGCAAATATTATTCTACAACAAAGAGGTTTTGATGCTTATGTTTTTTTAGGATATGCTTATCACCTTAAAGAACCTAATCTAACTGGAATTTACCTTTCTGCAGGAATAGGATTCTTACAACATCAAATTCTTATTGATACAAAAAGCCAATACATCCCTCAGCTTAATAGCGAAATGAAAAAAGGTTATGACAGACTTCATAATGGGCTGAGTGGTAAATGGGAAATAAGTTATAAATATTACAGTTCTAACGGCAAATTTCAAGCATATACTGGATTAAATATGATTACAGCCTACACTAAAAGTATAAGGCCTTATCTTTTTGACTCTATGCAATATGTTGATGAAAAAGGAAGCTGGGATATTCTAGTAGGAGCACATGCTGGAGTTATTATTCCTATTCAAAGAAAAAATGAAGAAAAATTTCATTATTACTAAATGAAACACATTTATAATATTAGCATTTGGTTTTCGCTAGCTATAATTCATCTTTCAAAATTATTTCATAAAAAAGCAAGATTATGGGTTGAAGGAAGAAAAAATATATTTCATAAATTAAAACAGTCTACAAAAAACAAAAAAGATATCGTTTGGTTTCACTGTGCTTCATTAGGAGAATTTGAACAAGGAAAACCACTTATTGAATATTATAAGAAACAACATCCAAATCATAAAATTTTACTTACTTTTTTCTCTACTTCTGGTTTTGAGGTCCGAAAAAACTATCCTATTGCGGATTGGGTTTTTTACCTGCCAGCTGATACAAAAAACAATGCCAAACGATTTATCAGAACTATTAAGCCTCTAAAAGTTATTTTTATTAAATACGAATTTTGGTTTAACTACATGTCTGAAATTAAAAAAGCAAATATTCCTTTTTATATTGTTTCTGCTATATTTAGAAAACAGCAGGTATTCTTTAAATATAACTGGTTTGCTTCTCAACTTAGGAATGTAACTCACTTCTTTGTCCAAAATAGTTCCTCCAAAAATCTTTTAGAATCAATAGGAATTAACAATGTGACTATCAGTGGTGATAGTCGTTTTGACACTGTAAAAACATGCGCTAATAATCCAGAAAAATTCCCTCTTATCTTTGATTTTAGTCAAGGACTACCAACTATTATATTTGGTAGCACATGGCCAAAAGATGAGAATCTAATTTCTAAATTTATAAAACAACATTCTGAGTACAATTATATTATTGCCCCTCATGAACTTAAAAACATTAATTCTTTAAAAAAACGGACAGGAGGTCTTCTTTACTCTAAGCTAAAAAAAGAAACTATTGGTTCTAGTAACACACTAATTATAGATAGTATAGGAATGCTTTCTTCAATATATCAATATGGAGATATTACATATATAGGTGGTGGATTCGGTAGGGGGATACATAATATATTAGAACCTATAGCATATGGTGTTCCAGTTGTTTTTGGACCTAATTATTCTAGATTTCAAGAAGCTCATGATTTAATAGCTTTAAAAACTGCAGTTAGTATTAATAATTATTCAGAGCTTGTGCAAGCTATTAGTTATTTTGATGATTATGATAGCAATATAAGTAAGAATTATATTCAGGAGAATTGTGGAGCAACCGAGATAATTATTAAAAACATCGATTAATAATAAAGAGATAAAAAAAGACCCCAATAATTATTGGGGTCTTTTTTTAATTAAATTTATAATTACTCAATAATTATCTTTTTCTCAATTGTTCCATCTTCATAAATATAGAAAACAGGTTCATTTCTTCTATATGGTATGTTTTGACCAGCAATATTAGTAATCTTTAGAAGAGTTTTATCACTATTTGTAATATTTGTAATGCTAGTAATACTAGTCATAGTTAAATTAAGATTTACAATACTATCACATCCTACTGAATTCGTTAATATAATTGTATAATCTCCAGAAATATTTAAATAGATACTATTCCATACTACACCCATATTTGAAGTTAATGTATCGTATGATACTGAATTATAATCGCAAGTGCTATCATCTGTATTCGCATTTATATCATAATTACAGGCCATCATATCTATGCAACCGTATATTATAGACAGACATGTGCCATCATCTGTATTAGCGGCTGGGTCATAATTAAACATAGTTGGATCTGTACAGCCATAAATATAAGGTATGCAAGTACCATCATCTGTATTTGCATTTACATTATAATTAAACATTGTTGAATCTATACATCCATAAATGTGAGGTATACATGTTCCATCATCCCATGTTGCATTTATATTATAATTAAACATTGTTTGGTCTGTACATCCATATATAAGATTAGTATTATACATATAATAAATGTCATCAACCCAAAATGAATTGCCTTCTAAAGGAAATAAATCTAAAGATGCTATTTGATTTATTCCATTAGAGAAGCTTCCAATTAATGCGTTATCAATATATACCTCCCATAAGTTATTTGTAATATCTACAGCTATCTTTAATTCAAACCAAATACTTGATGGGTAAGTAGATGTTAATAAATTACTGTTTAAGTTATTTGAAAAAACAATCTGACCATTTGAATTCATGAATACATCTAATGCCCATCCATTACCTGGATTATAGTCTGTTTGGAAATTAAAATAAGCTCCTCCTACATTTGGTGAATTCATAACATTAAACATGGCAGAAAATATAAATACACCTGTATTATATGAGCTTGATGTCCCAAATGGTAATACTATATCTTGTGGGCCTCCAGAAATACTCTCAGATTCAAATTTAATTGCATTTGAACCTCCATTTAAGTTGGCATCTAGAGGGCTATTATTGACTCTTACATCTTCTTTACATACAAATAAAGATGGATCACTCCATGTCTGCCAAATAGGAGAATTATATGCTAAATAATCAAATAATTCATAATTTTCAAAATCTTCAGTTAAAGAACTACTATTTAAATCTAAACATGAATTATCATCACAGGTAGCTAATGGATTATAATTAGATGCTATAGAGTCTGTGCAACCATATATACAGTATCTACAAGAACCATCATCAATATTAGCTAAAGGGTTATAATTAACAGCTGTCGCATCGGTACATCCATGCACACTAATAGAAATATTTCCGCAATGTAAATCTGTACATGTTGTCGTTGTCGTTGTACCTCCACCCCCACCATACCCACCTCCACCTCCAGTAGTAGTAGTTATAATAGATGTTAAAGTTAAACATGCTTGGAAAGATCCTGTTGATGAATAAGTATGTACTGGATGTTTTGAGGCAGATACATTTCCATCTCCAAAATCCCAATGATACGTTGAAGTCCCTTCTTCAGAACCTGAAAAGCTAAAATGAGTATTCTGTCCTTCTATCTCAGAACAAAAATT
>MDSW01007555.1_pt1 | contig 13411 bp, 7 predicted proteins | sample 811171 | NCBI WGS metagenome assembly MDSW01 (sample SAMN05326641, study PRJNA326480) | marine metagenome | isolation source: seawater | place: Atlantic Ocean: North West | collected 2012 | reverse complement strand
CGCTTCCTGCCCAATAAAATCATTCGGAAATGTGAGCGCGGTTTTTAACTGATCTTTTTTATCCGCCAGTGGCGTTGCCCGAAGCGCTGAAATCTCAAAGTATTTTTTTATAAACGTAGATTTCAGCAAAGATTGATAAGCTTCTTCACTTTGAAAAGCAGTCTGTTGCAACCAATCCCTTTCAAAATCTGTAATATCAACTTGCGAGACCGCTTTCACTTCCTTTAAAAAATCTTCGGTGGAAACATTTTTGAATTTATATTTCTCCAAATAGTTTTTGATTGCCGCTTTAAAGGCCTCGTTACCTATTCGTTCCCGTAAAATATGCAATGCCCATGCCCCTTTTTGATAAAACGTAAGCGAACTCGCTCTTGGATTTAACAATGATTCGCCCTTGCCCTCATCGCTCATTGCTTTTAATTGCTCAGCGGTTTGGTACAATTGCCAGTAATAATAATCTTCACCAAAAATATCTTTTTCTGCTAGCAAAGCATAATAAGTCGCAAACCCTTCCTGCAACCAATGGTCTTCCCCTGCTTTTTCCGTAACCAAATTGCCAAACCATTGGTGGGCCAGTTCGTGGGCGTTTACGTTTATGTAGTTTCTATCGTTAAAGCCTATGGAATCTACCACAAACGCTTCGGAGAAAAATGTGGCGGTTGTGTTTTCCATTCCGGCATAAAGAAAATCGCGAACGGGAACTTGCTTGTAGTTTTGCCAGGGATAAGCAACGCCGATTTCAGTTTCCAAAAAGTCAAAAATTTGTTTGCTGTAGCGATACGTGGGTTCTACTTTTAGAGAATCTGAAGGTTTGTAATATAATTCAATAGGGATTCCGGAAGTTGAAACGAGTTCTTTTTTATGGAAATCGCCAATGGCAAAGGCTACCAAATAACTGGACATGGGTTTTTTCATGTCGAAGTGCCAACCGTTTACTTCGTGAACGTTATTTACTTCCTGTAACTTCCCATTTGCTACCACATATTTATCTTTTGGAGCTATTATTTGAAGGTCGAATTCTATTTTATCGTTTACATCATCAATACTTGGAAGCCAATGAGAAGTGTACTTTCCCTGGCCCTGCGTCCAGATTTCATTACCGAAAAAGTAAAGGGTTTGCTTGGGTTTCATACTGTACCAAAGATCTACTTTATAGGTTTTTTCAGCTTCAAAATCACCCGTAAACCAGAGCTTTTTTTCATCCGAGGTTATTTTGAAATCTTTGGCGACCAAATCTTCTATTGTTATGTTTAAGGCATCCATAAAAACGGAATCTGTGTCTTTCAATACTTCAAACGTGACTGAAAACCTTCCCTCAATTTTTTTTTCTACAGTATCAGGACCAATTGATGCTTCAATCTTCAAAAAATCCACAACATCAGTCTGCTGTGCAAATACCGTGAAACTTGAAAAAAGAAAGGCAATAAGAAACTTTTTCATTTTAGTGAAGGACAATTTAATTAGCGAAAGCAAATTACAAATTTTCAACCATTGGGAATCCCGCCTTCGCGGGAATTAAGTATTTTCGTTTTATGAATGCCAATTTCCTGCAAACTCCTATCGATTATCTGAAAGGCGTCGGCCCAAACCGGGCTGATTTGCTGAAAAAGGAGCTTGGCATCCACACTTTTCAAGATTTGTTGAATCTTTTTCCAAATCGCTACCTCGATAGAACACAGTATTATAAAATTACGCAGTTGCAGCAAACCAATGCGGAAGTTCAGATTATCGGGAAAATCACCCACATTAAAACCGTAGAACAAAAACGTGGAAAAAGACTGGTCGCCACTTTTATGGATGAAACCGGAAGTATGGAATTGGTTTGGTTTCGAGGTCAAAAATGGATTCGGGAAAATTTGAAGTTGAATGTTCCCTATGTAATCTTCGGAAAAACGAATTATTTCAACGGAAGTTTCTCCATGCCGCACCCCGAAATGGAATTGCTGGAGGCGCATGAAAAAAGTATCCGTTCTGCCATGCAACCCGTTTATCCATCCACCGAAAAATTAGGGAACAGCGGTATCACAAATAGGGTGATAAATTCGCTGATGCAACAACTGTTTTTGGAGAGCAAAAATAACTTCGTCGAGACCCTCTCAAATACCCTTTTGGAACAGCTAAAATTGGTCTCAAAAAAGGAAGCACTTTTCAATATACATTTTCCGAAAAGTCAGGCACATTTAGCACGGGCACAATACCGATTAAAATTTGAGGAATTGTTCTATATCCAACTGCAATTAATCCGAAAAAACCTGATCCATAAATCAAAAATTAAGGGTTACACTTTTGATAAAATAGGGGATAATTTCAACACCTTTTTTTCCGACCATTTACCCTTCAAATTAACCGAAGCACAGAAGCGGGTCATCAAGGAAATCCGTAACGATTTGGGAAGCAATGCCCAGATGAACCGACTTTTGCAGGGTGATGTAGGTTCAGGGAAAACGATAGTGGCGCTTATGTCTATGTTAATAGCCCTTGACAACGGTTTTCAAGCCTGTTTAATGGCGCCGACTGAAATTTTGTCAGTTCAACATTACAACGGATTAGTTGAAATGTGTAACAAACTGAATACCAGTATTGAATTGTTGACTGGCTCAACCAAAACTTCAAAAAGGAGAGAAATCCACGAAAAGTTGGAAAATGGCGAATTAGACATCCTAATTGGCACCCATGCCCTACTCGAAGATAAGGTGAAATTTAAAAATTTAGGCCTTGCAATTGTGGACGAACAACACCGTTTTGGAGTGGAACAACGCAGCAAATTATGGCACAAAAATGACTATCCACCACACGTGTTGGTGATGACCGCTACCCCCATCCCCCGCACTCTCGCCATGAGCGTTTATGGCGACCTGGATATTAGTATAATTGACGAGCTTCCACCGGGCAGAAAAGATATAAAAACCGTGCACCGTTTTGATGCAAATAGACTGAAGGTTTTTCGCTTTATAAAGGACGAAATTTCGAAGGGCAGACAGGTGTATATTGTGTACCCTTTGATACAGGAAAGTGAGACCATGGATTACAAGGATTTGATGGACGGATACGAGAGTATTGTACGCGAATTTCCGTTGCCAGAATTTCAAGTTTCCATCGTACACGGACAAATGAAACCAGCCGACAAAGAATACGAAATGAACCGATTTATAAAAGGCGAAACACAAATTATGGTCGCCACTACGGTTATAGAAGTTGGCGTAAATGTGCCAAATGCCAGTGTGATGATTATTGAAAGTGCTGAACGTTTTGGTCTTTCACAATTACATCAATTGCGTGGACGAGTTGGTCGCGGTGCCGAGCAGAGTTATTGTATTTTAATGACCAGCCACAAACTTTCGGCAGATGCCAAAACCCGCTTGGAAACTATGGTACGCACTAGCGACGGTTTTGAAATTGCCGAAGTAGATCTAAAACTCCGCGGCCCCGGCGATTTGATGGGCACTCAACAAAGCGGTGTGCTAAACCTTCGCATTGCAGACATCATAAAGGATTCTGAAATATTAAAGATTGCTCGAAGCTATGCGGCACAGACCCTAAAGGCAGACCCCAATCTCGCTTCCGAAGAAAATACTCCTATCAAGAATACCTATGCCCAGCTTGGGAAGTACCGAAATATCTGGAATTATATTTCGTAAAAGAACACCTAAGTAGTTTGATTCCCTTTTCTGAAATCGTCCATTTCCGAAGGCCATTCACAAGCACAATGCCGTTCCCCAATTAATTTTCTTGCCAATTCAATTACTTTTCAATACTTTTAGGTTTATGACAGAAGCCGCTTTAGAAGAAGAGAAAAAGGAGCTCGCCAAGCAGTACAAACAGCTGCTCAAGATCAGTTACCGCACCCTTACCAAAGATGATAAAAAACTGATCCGCAGCGCGTTTGACCTTGCCGTTGATGCCCACAAGGAGCAACGCCGCAAAAGTGGCGAGGCTTATATTTTTCACCCCATAGCGGTCGCTAAAATTGTTGCTTCAGAGATTGGGCTGGACGCTACCAGCATCGCTGCCGCCCTTTTGCACGACGTGGTTGAAGATACTGAATATTCCTTGGAGGATATCGAGCGTATGTTTGGCACTCCCGTGGCCCGCATTGTGGACGGGCTTACCAAGATTGCCCATATCAATATGTCTGAAGATGTTTCCATGCAGGCGGAAAATTTCAGAAAAATGCTGCTTACCCTCAATGAGGACATTCGCGTAATCATCATAAAAATTGCGGACCGGCTGCACAATATGCAAACTATGGACAGCATGCCGCCGGACAAACAGCGGAAAATCGCTTCGGAAACGCTTTACATTTACGCTCCGCTCGCCCACCGCATTGGGCTTTACAACATAAAAACCGAATTGGAGGATTTGGGCCTGAAGTTTACCGAGCCAGATGTGTACGCAGATATTTTAGGCCGAATAAAGGAAAGCAAGGAAGAACAGGACGCCTATATAGAGGCTTTCAATAAAGTAATTAAAGACTCGTTGGATGCCGAAAATTTAGAATACGAAATAAAGGGCCGACCCAAATCCATCTTTTCCATCCGAAGAAAGATGCTTGCGCAGAACGTCACCTTTGACGAGGTGTATGACAAATTCGCCGTGCGGATTATCTATAAAAGCAAGCCCGAAAACGAAAAATTCTTCGCGTGGAAGATTTACTCCATAGTTACCGACCATTTCCGCCCCAACCCAATACGGCTTCGCGACTGGATTTCTTCACCCAAATCAACGGGTTACGAAGCACTGCACATAACCGTGATGGGCCCGAAAGGCCGTTGGGTAGAAGTGCAGATTCGCAGCGAGCGGATGAACGAGATTGCCGAGAAAGGTTTTGCCGCGCACTACAAGTACAAAAACAAGGAAAAGGACGACGGCGGCCTGGAAAATTGGCTGAACAAACTACAGGACACGCTGGAGAATTCAGAAATAAGCGCCGTGGATTTTGTGGAGGAATTTAAACTGAATCTTTACGCCAAGGAAATTTTCGTCTTTACCCCGAAAGGAGACCTGTATTCACTTCCAAAAGGGGCCACAGCTCTGGATTTCGCCTTTCACATTCACACCGAAATTGGGATGCACACCCGCGGTACAAAGGTGAATGGAAAACTCGTCCCGCTGAGCCACGAGCTCAAAAGTGGTGACCAAGTAGAGGTTATTACTTCAGATAACGCAAAACCTACGGCCAACTGGCTCAATTACGCCACCACTGGCCGTGCGCGGTCAAAGATTAAATCGTCACTGAAGGACGAAAAGAAACAGCTAGCCGAGGAAGGAAAAGTAATCCTGGCCCGAAAATTAAAATCGCTGAAATTGAACCTCGATGAAAGCCTACTCAACCAATTGGTGGTTTTCTTTAAGGTGAAAACGAGTTTGGATTTGTACTATCGCGTTGGCGCGGGAATCATCGACAACCAAAAATTGAAGGATTTTGCCGCTTCGCGAAGCAATGCCTTTATCAGTTTCTTCAAAAATAGAATCCGAAAGCCAGACAAGCCGGAGGATGTCAACAAGGAAGAAATCACGGAAAAATTTGACCAACTAGTTTTTGGAAAGAACGAGGACAAACTCGATTATAAAATGGCAAACTGCTGCAACCCTATTCCCGGGGATGATGTTTTCGGCTTCGTAACGGTGAATGAAGGTATAAAAGTACATAAGACCAACTGTCCGAATGCGCTGCAACTCCAGAGCAACTATAGCTACCGCATTATGCCCGCCAAGTGGATTGACAGCACACAACGCGAATTTAAAGCCGTACTCAACATTTCGGGAATTGACACGATTGGTTTGGTAAATGAGGTAACTAAAGTAATTTCAAACAACCTTCATATAGATATGAAAAGCGTCCACTTCGACAGTAATGACGGGGTTTTCACTGGGAAAATAGTTGTAGTGGTGAAAAACAAATCGATTCTGAACAATCTTGTGGACAACATCAAAAAAATAAACGGGATTGATAAGGTTACCCGAGTTTAGAATGAGGGATGATGAAAAAAACGTTAGCGGTTTAACATCTTCGTAAAGAAGTCATACGTCTTATGTCCTACCGTCTTAAGTCCATTTCACGGATGATTTCATTTTCTATCATTTCGCCAATGCCACATCTAAAATTTGAGTACCTTTGCACACTTAATTATGAGTTCAAAAACAGACATAAATAATCAAGAAATTGTAAAGAACGTTTTTACGGGCTTCCTTGAGCAAAAGGGGCATCGCAAAACGCCAGAACGCTACGCAATTCTTCAGGAAATTTACGACCACGACGACCATTTTGATATTGAGTCGCTGTACATAAATATGAAGAACAAAAACTACCGCGTAAGCCGTGCCACGCTTTACAATACTATTGAATTGCTTTTGGAGTGCGGCTTGGTGCGCAAACACCAGTTTGGCCAAAACCAGGCACATTACGAAAAATCGTATTTTGACCGCAACCACGACCACGTTATTCTCGCCGATGGCGAAGTGATTGAGTTTTGCGACCCGCGGATTCACAACATAAAAAAAACCATAGAAGAGGTTTTTAATATTGAAATAACCAACCATTCACTTTATTTCTACGGAAATAGAAAAAATCCCGCCACTACCGATGACGGGAACAATCAATAAAAATTATGGCAGTAGACTTACTACTTGGATTGCAATGGGGCGACGAAGGCAAAGGAAAAATTGTCGATGTCCTAACAAAAAACTATGATATAATCGCGCGTTTTCAGGGCGGGCCGAATGCGGGCCACACTTTGGAATTTGACGGGCACAAGCACGTTTTGCACACCATTCCCAGTGGAATATTTCACGAGGGAACTATCAATTTGGTGGGGAATGGCGTGGTGATTGACCCCGTGATTTTCAAAAGGGAGCTCGATAATCTTGCAAAATTCAATTTAGACCTTAAAAAGAGCCTGCTTATTTCGCGAAAGGCGCATCTTATTTTGCCTACCCACCGTTTATTGGATGCTGCTTCCGAAGCTTCAAAAGGAAAGGCAAAAATTGGCTCAACGCTTAAAGGCATTGGCCCAACTTATATGGACAAGACCGGTCGCAACGGAATACGCGTGGGCGATCTGGAATTGGACAACTGGCAGGAGAAATACCGCGCTCTGGCAGATAAGCACGAAGCGATGATTGATTTTTACAATGTGGATGTGCAATACGATTTGGCAGACCTTGAAGCAGAATTCTTCAAAGCGGTTGAAGTATTAAAAAGCCTGACATTTATTGATAGCGAGGAATATTTACACCAAGCCCAAAAAGATGGCAAAACCATTCTTGCCGAAGGCGCACAGGGATCTTTGCTGGATATAGATTTTGGAACCTATCCCTTCGTAACCTCATCAAACACTACTGCCGCAGGAGCGTGTACCGGTTTGGGCATAGCTCCCGGAAAAATAAAGGAAGTATTTGGAATTTTTAAGGCTTACACCACTCGCGTGGGTAGTGGCCCCTTCCCTACCGAACTTTTTGACGAAGATGGCGAAACCATGGGCCGTGTGGGGAATGAATTTGGCGCAACTACAGGCCGTCCGCGCCGTTGTGGCTGGTTGGATTTGGTGGCGCTTCGCTATGCAGTTCAAGTGAATGGAGTTACCCAATTGATTATGATGAAAGGCGACGTGTTGAGTGGTTTCGACACACTTAAAGTATGTACTGCCTATAATTATAATGGTGAAACAATCCATCATTTTCCGTATAATATTGAAGCCGAAAACGTAACGCCGGTATATACTGAAATGAAGGGCTGGCAGGCAGATTTAACCAAAATGACCGAAGCCTCGCAAATGCCAAAGGCCTTGAACGATTATATCGATTTTCTGGAAAAAGAACTGGAAGTGCCAATCAAAATTGTTTCCGTAGGGCCGGACAGAAAGCAAACCATTCATCGGTAATCAATTTTTTGTTGATATTTTCGTTGCTAATGACAAATAATTCTTTTTTGAAAATATCATCTTTCATAATTGTAGTCATCGTTTTTCTCTTCGGAATTAATCTTTCCGCACAGGAAAAACAAAAGGTGGATATACAGTCCGGTTACCTTGAAATAAGGCCCGAATTTCCCGATGCCGCCATTTACACCAAAGACGAAACCGGGCAGGTGTACATCGTGCACGAAGGTGTGGAAATGTGGTGCGACCAAGCCTTTGTTTACCTAAAAAATAATTTCGTAAAAGCCTATGGCGATGTGCGGATTACGCAAGGCGACACCGTCTCGATGAACAGCAAATACGCTGAATACAACGGAAACACGCAATTTGCTTTTGCAAGCGGTGATGTAGTTTTAACAGAACCGAAAACCACCCTTAAAACAGACACGCTTTATTTCGACAGGATAAAACAACAGGCCTATTACAGGACTGGCGGCACGGTGCAGGACACTTCCAGCGTTTTGACCAGCCGTTCGGGGAGGTATTTTGCCGAAAGTAAAAAGTACCAATTTCTTCAAAATGTAAAAATCGTAAACCCGAAATACACCGTAAACAGCAACCAACTCGATTTTTATTCAGAAACGGGAGATGCGTACCTATACGGCCCTTCCACCATTGTGAGCGAAACCAGTACCGTTTATTGTGAACGTGGTTATTACGATACGCGTGGCGATACGGGCTATTTCGTAAAAAATTCAAAAGTAGATTACGAAAACCGAACGCTTTACGGCGACAGCATCTACTTTGACCGAAACAGAAGTTTTGCTTCTGCCACCAACAATATTAGGGTTCTCGACACAATCAATAAAAGTGTTATCCGCGGTCATTATGCCGAAGTTTACCGCGAAAAGGATTCGGTTTTTATTACGAAAAGAGCCGTGGCAATCACGGTTCGTGACGGCGATTCAATTTATGTGCACGCAGACACACTGCGTGTAACGGGCAAACCCGAAAATAGAATTGTAAAAGGATTTTATCGCGCCCGGCTTTTCAAACCCGGAAAAGTTGGCGACGACCCCACCAGCGGAAAATGTGACAGTATTTACGTCAACGAAAAAAGGGGAATTACAAAACTATTGCGAAACCCAGTTTTGTGGAGCGGCGAAAATCAAATGATTGGCGATACCATCCACATTCTTTCAGATACGATAACGGATAAACTGGATACTCTCAAGGTTTTCAACAATGCTTTTTTGGTGCAAAAAGATAGCCTGGGCTTCAATCAGGTAAAGGGCGAACGGCTTATCGGACTTTTTACAAATAATGAGCTGGACACGGTAAACATCAATAAAAACGCACAAGTAATCTATTATTCCCGAGATGATAACGAGAAATTGGTCGGTATAAACAATACGGTTTCCAGTTCCATTCAAATGTATTTGGAAGAGCAGCAAATTACCGGAATCAGGTTTATAAAAAAGGCAGATGGCAAAGTGTATCCGCCGTCAATGTTGCCTGAGAATGCGAGGATTCTCCCCGGGTTTCAATGGCGGGGCGATGAACGATTGTATTCCGTGGAAGATTTATTTAAAGGAAAACCCGCACCCATACTCCCAAAAATTACGGGAATCCCACTGCCGAAGGACGAGGGCGAATTTTTTGAGGATATTCCCGAAGACGAAATTGAACTTCCCGAAGAGTCCAAACTTTCCCCAAAAGATTTACAAAACCGACCGGACGACCCCAAACCCGAAACTTTGGAAAGCGAGGCGAAGCGGGATTCCGTTCAGCAGAAAGCAAATGATTCCATTCAAACCGGGAACTAATGACTGAGGATTTCTACAAATACCAAGCGCAGACCACGCCACATCCGTTGGCGTTGGAAATTTCGCATGCCGAAGGAAGTTACATTTACGATACTTCCGGCAAAAAGCATTTGGATTTTGTAGCGGGAGTTTCTGCCTGCACGCTGGGGCATTGCCATCCGCGCGTTGTTTCGGCAATAAAAAATCAAGCTGAAAAATATCTGCACGTCATGGTTTATGGCGAATATATTCAAGAACCCGCCGTGGAACTTGCAAAACTGCTTGCCGAAAATCTTCCGAAGAATTTAAACACAACTTATTTAGTTAACAGCGGCACAGAAGCCATCGAAGGTGCGTTAAAACTCGCCCGCCGCGCAACGGGAAGAACGCAAATTTTTTACGCAAATAATGCCTACCACGGAAACACCATGGGTTCGATGAGCGTGATGGGCTACGAGGAGCGCAAAAACGCTTTCAAACCTTTGGTCCCGGATTGCTTCCCTGTAAATTTCAATGGTGAAGCAGACCTTCAAAAAATAACTGCGGAAACGGCTGCTATTATTTTGGAAACCATCCAAGGCGGCGCGGGCTTTATCCAGCCGGAAAATGATTATCTGAAAAAAGTGCGAAAGCGTTGTGATGAAACCGGGACGCTTATGATTTTGGACGAAATCCAACCCGGATTTGGAAGGACCGGCAAACTTTTCGCCTTTGAACATTTCGGCATTGTGCCCGATATTTTAGTGATGGGAAAAGGCATGGGCGGCGGCTTGCCCATCGGTGCTTTTACGGCTTCACACGAAGTGATGGCACTGCTTCAGGACAACCCAAAGCTGGGGCATATTACCACTTTTGGCGGAAATCCCGTAATTGCGGCTGCCGCTTTGGCAACCCTTCAGGAATTGACGGAAACTGATATTGTTCAGCAAACACTTCAAAAAGAAAAACTTTTCAGAAAATTACTGAAACATCCACTAATAATGGAAGTTCGGGGCCGGGGTATGATGCTTGCCGCAATGGTAGAAAGTCCCGAAATCGCTTCCGAAGTAATCCTGGCGTGCAAAGAGCGCGGATTGGTGCTTTTTTGGCTTCTTTTTGAAGGCCGGGCCATCCGTATTACGCCGCCACTGACAATCAGCAATGACGAAATTGAGGAGGGCTGTAAAATACTGACAGACGTTCTAAACTCGCTTCAAAAGAGATAGATGTTGCACAAAGCCTTTGTTTACAGGCATTTATAAACAAACCTCTTGTTGATAAGTCCGTTAACAATAAACGCGGCATAACAATTGAACTTATTTATACATTATTATCTTTAAAATAGAAGAAACCGTTAAACCGTGCGTATGCAATTAAGTTCAAACGAGCATAACAACTTCTCGCTGGAAAGATTCGAATCTATGCTGAAAACCAACAGCGTTCTGTTTTTCGACTCAGAGGAATTTGAGGAAATAGTGCATCACTACCTTGAAAATGGAAAAATTGCACTTGCCAAAAAAGCGACCAAATTAGGGTTGGAACAACACCCGTCCTCCACAAACCTTAAGCTTTTCCAAATAGAAATGTACATTTTTGAAAACAAACTGGACATTGCTGATGAGCTTTTGGATGAGTTGCACCAATTGGAACAAAGCAATGAGGAAATCTACATCCAAAAGGCGAACATTTTCTCGCGTCGCGACATGCACAAAGAGGCTATCACCCTGTTGGAACAGGCTTTGGAGATTACTGCCGACGAAGCCGATGTATTGTCGTTATTGGGAATGGAATATTTATTCCTAGAAGATTACGAAAATGCCAAGCTCTATTTTATGAGATGTTTGGAAGAAGACGAAGAAGATTATTCTGCACTCTACAATATTATTTACTGTTTTGAATTCTTGGATGAATACGAAGCGGCCATTGATTATTTGAATGATTTTCTCAACAAAAACCCGTATTGTGAGGTAGCTTGGCACCAAATAGGCAAGCAGTATTATGAACTGAAGGACTATAAAAAAGCCCTTGCCGCCTTTGATTTTGCCATAATCAGCGACGACCGTTTTATAGGAGCCTACCTTGAAAAAGGAAGAGTGCTCGAAAAACTGAAACGATATGAAGAAGCCATTGAAAGCTACTCCATTACCTTAGGCCTTGACGACCCAACTTCCTACGCATTATTGCGAATAGGGAAATGCTACGAAAAATTGGGCAATGCCGAAATGGCCATCCAGTTTTATACAAAATGTGTGGAGGAAGACTCCTTGCTGGACAAAGGTTGGATCGCCATTACCGATTTTTATATAAAAAACAAACAATATCAAAAAGCGCTTTATTATATAGAAAAAGCTATTAATATTGATAGTGAAAATGTGCTTTACTGGAAGCGTTATGCCAAAATAAACAATAAACTCAACCTTTTTGAAGAGGCGGAAGTCGGTTTCAGAAAGGCGTTGGAATTGGGCAATTATGAACTAGAATCCTGGTTAACGCGCGGTGATATTTTGACCAATCTCGGTGAATTTGAGGCTGCAGTGAACAATTTCAATCAATCTTTGGAATTTTATCCGGAACATGCCGAAATAGAATACCGTCTTTCGGGGCTTTATTTCACCTTGAACGAAAATGACAAAGGCGCGTTTCACTTAAAAAATGCCCTAAAATCTGAGCCCGAATTCTTGATGATTATTGAGGAACTTTTTCCGCAGGTTTACCAAATGCCAGCGGTAGTGGAAATAATCAAACAACACAAAAATCCTTCGCTTTAATTTCTGTATTTTTGGGGTTTTAGCAAAATAGACCTATGCCTCAACGGAATTTTCTTCAGTATTTAGTTATCACCGCAAAAGGCCTCGCCATGGGCGCTGCCGATGTTGTGCCAGGCGTTTCGGGCGGTACCATCGCCTTCATTTCCGGAATCTATGAAGAATTGATAGAAACCATCCACAAGTTGGATCTCGGGTTCTTCAAAATCTGGAAAACGGACGGTTTTTTAAAAGCGTGGAAACATTATAACCTCGGGTTTCTTTTTGCGCTGTTTTCGGGAGTTTTTATCAGCATCATTTCCTTGGCAAAATTGATTACTTGGCTTTTGGAAGTTTACCCAATTATGGTCTGGTCGTTCTTTTTCGGGTTGGTAATTGCGAGTATTGTTTACGTGGGCAAACAAATTACCAACTGGCGATTGGCGGTGATTACGATGATGATTGTTGCTGCCATAGCATCCTATCTAATAACAATCGCAGACCCCGTGGGTTCTCCGGACAGCACGTGGTTTCTTTTTTTCGCAGGTTTTATAGCAATTATAGCAATGATACTTCCGGGTATTTCGGGGGCCTTTATCCTGTTGCTTTTGGGCGCATACACCACCGTTATCGGCATTGTGACCCAATTGGGCGAAGGCATTACAACTTTGGACAGTTCACTTTTTGTGGGTGCCTTGGGCAAGCTTCTAATATTTGCAGTAGGCGCCGTTATTGGTTTAAAAGTTTTTTCCAGAGCTCTCAACTGGATGTTTAAGCACCATAAAAATCTGATACTTGCGGTACTTACCGGTTTTATGATTGGCGCGCTGAACAAGATTTGGCCGTGGAAGGAAGTTTTGCAATACAGATTAAGCCACTCCGGAGAACAAATTCCTTTTATTGAAAAAAGCATATTTCCACAAAATTATGAGGGCAATCCACAAATTTTGTACGCTATAATTTTTGCAGTAATAGGCTTTCTGACCATCTTTTTATTGGAAAGAATCGCCGTAAATAAAGTCGCAGT
>MDSW01042760.1_pt1 | contig 13412 bp, 7 predicted proteins | sample 811171 | NCBI WGS metagenome assembly MDSW01 (sample SAMN05326641, study PRJNA326480) | marine metagenome | isolation source: seawater | place: Atlantic Ocean: North West | collected 2012 | reverse complement strand
GGGGATTATATTTGACAAACCATATCAAAGACACCGATTGATGAATTCGCAGGAAGTGCATGAACTCTCTTCGCTTGATTATTACGAAGGAGAAACCCCCGAACCAGAGCCTGAAAAAGAAGAAAATTGGTGGCAAGATTAGCCATTCAAATGCTGATATATACGCTCCGCCATCGACTTCCCAATACCCGGGACTTCACACAATTCTCTGATGCTTGCATGTTCGATACCTCGTCTACCTCCGAAGTGTCTTAACAGAGCCTGAATCTTCTTCGCTCCAATTCCTTCTATCTCTTCGAGGGGATCACTCAATGCGCCCTTACCTCTTCTCTTACGATGGAATGAATTGACGAATCTATGAGCCTCATCTCGCGCGAAGACAAGGACACGCCCACGACGATCTAGAACGATATCATCTCTATCGATTCTGTGAATTGTCTCTTCACGCTTTGAAAGAGATGCCAAAGGAAGACAATCAATCAAACCATGATTGAGCAATAGGTTGTGAATTTCGTTTAGGTGAACTACTCCGCCATCGATCAGCAGTAGGTCAGGCCATTTCTCTTGTCGCTTGAGCCATCTTTCAACGACATGAGACATCATTCGAACATCATCCATGGACATATCCTTCACCACATAGGTCCGATACTCCTTTTTGTCTGGCTGACCATTACGAAGGCTGATACTTGCACCCACACGCTCCTCACCTTGCAACTGAGCCATATCAAAACAAACAATATTGTCCAATTTTTCCATATCTAGCAATCTCGCTCCGTCGTTTGCAGCCCTCTGTTCCAAATTACCACTCTGTCTGAGTTGATTACGCATCAATTGCGCCTCAGCATTGGCATCTGCCATTCGACGTAATTTGGTCAATTCACCTCTTTGTGGATTCCTCACCTCGACCTTAGATCCTCTGCGTTCAGTTAACCACTCCTCCATCCATTCTCCAATTGGGGATGGAACAAGGATTGTCTTGGGTGGTTTACGCTGAGAATAGTGCTCAGAGAGGACACGACACACGGATTCTGTGACATCTCCTCGATGTATCAGTGGGTACTGCGTTTGACCGACAATAACTCCCTCCTCTGTGGATAGGAGAACTATGGTGCCCAAATCGCCCCTATTGGCGAATCCTATCGCATCACATTCCTGATAGAATCTTGAGTGAATAATCTGCTGAGCTAGTGTTTGCTGCACTGCTGCAATCAGGTCACGACTCCTAGCCGCCGCTTCATATTGCAGACTCTTACTATATTCATCCATTTCTTGTTGAAGATTCTCAATCAACAATAAAGCATCACCATCGAGAATACTCTCAACAGCCTTGACACGTTCCGCATAGTCGTCTGTGTCTGATGATTCGATGTAACCGAAGGGAAGATTGTCACTGACATCACGGATTCCGAAAAAACGTCTGATTAACTTGATGACCTCTTTTGCTGCTTTGGCATCTGAAAAGGGGCCCCATAGCTTTGCATTCTTAGGTGGATTTCTGGTGTATATTATTCTTGGATACTCATCTGAACTCAAGGCGATGAAAGGATACGATTTGTCGTCCTTCAGCATTGAGTTGTAGTGTGGCTTGTGCTCTCTAATGAGTTGCCGCTCAAGGATTAGTGCATCGCTGGGGCTCTTAGTTACGATGAAGTCGATTCGATCCGAATCCCTGACTAGAAGGGGAATCATATCGCGATCAGGATTGGCAGAGAAATAGGACCTGACGCGAGAGCGCAAATCGGTCGCCTTACCCACATACATCACTCTGTCATCTGAGCGACGGAACAGATAGACTCCGGGCTTACGAGGCATCTCCAGACTATCCTGTTTGAGAGCCATGTTGTTGATGCGCCGCAGGTGAACGCCCATGAACCCGTGCCTTTGCTCACATGCCGTGATTCCGGAGGCCCAGCGTCGTATCCTCGCCCGGCTGGCCCAGTTTGGAGACGAGATGAAACAGGCTTGGGATGTACCTCGAGAACACTCCCTCCCCGGCCTCGCCGAATCTTTAGGAGTCGTTAGATCGGCTCTGCACATTCCACTTGCGTCGATGGAGGAGGCTGGTCTGATTACTACTCGTACAGCACATGTAATCGGAGGAGGCTCTCGTCGCAGGACTGTAGTCCACATCACGGATGCCGGCAGGCAGGTGCTCTCTGAGAACGAACCTGAATCTGCCACTAGGATAGGCAGAAGTTACGGGCCAATACCCGATAAGCAAACTCTTCACGGTAGGAGTCAGAACTCAGAAAATTTGGTAGAGGCAATTACTGGAGGAACTAGCATCCTACTTAGTGGCCTTCCAGGAGTTGGTAAATCCAGCTTGGCGAGAGATGTTGCTGAGCGCGTCATAAACAGTGGATGGACAGTCCGTTGGGCCTCATGTTCGATCGATTCGGACGCTTCTGCAATAGGAGAAATGTGGCTAGGCGAGACACTTAGTGATCCCTCGACTATTGTTTCTTTAGCAGCAGGACAGAGAACGCTACTCGTAATCGACGAAGCACAGGAGTTGCACCAACGCCACTCGGGCGGTGTTGCAGATTTGATCGGTTTGGCTGCATCTAGCGATTCTTCCATTCTAGTTGTAGTAAGATCCCCTAGCCCGTTTGGGCCACTACAAGAACTCTCAGAGGTCATTTTGGACGGCCTAGATCCAGAACATGCAATTGAGATTCTACCTAGTGATTTGGACCATAAGCAGGCCTTGAGTGTGGCGGAGAAGTTAGCGGGCCACCCACTCGCATTACACCTGTGGTCTCCCGGCGAGACACTCCCAGAGAGAGTAGAAGCGGTACAGGATTTTGTCGAGACAACCGTGATGCGTAGATTGAGTGAGAATGGAATGGCCACGCTAGATGAACTCTGTATATCTCCCACTCCTCTCGCAATTGAGGAATTGTTTGACGAATCTGGTACTCTGGAACTTGATGAGACCGCCATTCTCAGGTGGATGGGGACAATTGCAGAACCACACCATCTAATCAGAAATGTCAGGAGAGGAACATGGTCTTCCGATCAGGCCAAGTCTATGCACTCCAAGGCTGCCAGCCTTTGGTCAACAAGAGACGGAGCAAGGGCTCGTAGAATACAGAGCCATCACATGATAAATGCTGGAGAGATGGATGCAGATTGGATTAGTGAGAACATTGGAGGTATCGCAGATGAAGACAGTGCGGCTGCCGCTGTGGTACTAGAGCAGGCAATCGAAATCAGTGACTTCGAGCCTCTTAGAGAAGCTGCTGCAGACCTTGCTCTCGATAGGGGAGAAGCCTCAATCGCAGAGAATCATATCTCCGAGTTAAGTCCAGGAGCATCAAGTAAGATGCGTCTAGCAAGATTGGCTAGGATGAGGGGCGATATGGAGGCTGCGATGGAACTTGAATCCAGTGCATTGTCCGAGATGCAACCAGAGGAGCGTGCTAAGGCCACAATCTCCACACTAATCAGACTCCATGACGATCGACTACCGGGAAGGATTCAACAATCTCTGGCAGCCGAACTGATTTCCTTAGCAGACTCAATTGACCTCTCGGACTTGACCGAATCACATAGAGCAGCAGGAAACCTGTCAATAGATCTGGTAAGGCACAGTATCGCACTAGATTTGGGCGACCTGTCAGAGGCCGCAAGAGCTCGTACTTCCATCGAATCCAGCATTGGAGAAGATGCAAGTGCAATCTCTCTGTTGGATCTCAGGTCAAGCCTCTCTTCTCTGACTGAAGGAAAAATCCCTCTAGAGACAATGAATGCTATCCGTAGGATGATAGCGTCGTCTGATGGAATTTACAGAATCAGATTGATTCATGCCACACTTGAGTCCATGAAAGAATATCCTGATTGGTTAGTTGAAGCACACTCGTCAATCGTTGCATTCAGACTCCATGACGATTCGCCTATGCAGCGTAGGCTAAGCGCTCAGAGATGGTACTGGAGAGGTGTATTGGAGCCAAATAATCGCCTCTCTCATTGGAATGAGGCTGTGAACAGATTCAGGATGGCTGAGTGTACCTCAGCAGCCAATCAACTAATTTCGATGATTGCCCGGGAGATTTAGATCTCAGCACCGATAAGCGTCCTAGTCTCAATGATTCCAGGAACTTCTCTGATACCCTTCACGATACAGCGAGTTAACTCCGACTCATCATCCGCCTCTACCTTCACAAACAGGTCATGCGGACCAAAGACAATCCATTGTCCGACGACTCCTTCAATCGCGCTGACAGCCTCCCTAACTGACACCTCGCATCCGGTCTCTGTAGTGATTAGTACGAATCCAACAGCCATTCTCAAACCTCCACAGCAATAAGAGTCTCAGTTTTGATTATACCAGGCAAGGACCTCATCTGACCGATGAGAGTTTGCGCCATCTCCTGCTCGTCATCGAAGTCAATTCTAGCTATGATGTCATACTCTCCGTAAGCGACATGAGTCTCTGTAATACTGTCAATTTCTAACAGCGACAAATAGACCTCTCGCTCACAACCAGGCTCAGCCCTGATTAGTACGAATGCTGTACTCATGAATCTTCGAAGCGAACCGCTCGGTTGGTGTTTATGACCTCTGCTGTGTGATAATCCCTCACTGCTCATCAGCCCGCAAGGGATAACAGTCAGAGAGCGAGCCCGAAGTCATGCATGAACGACAGGACAGCCGTATGGCCGTCATTGTGTTAGTCGCTCTGCTGCTTGCGTCCTACGCGCCTCTGGCGGTAGCAACATCTAGCTCTGGACCCCGTTCCACGACCGTGTGGTCTGGCACTGTGGCACTACCTAGTGGACATACAGTGGAGAGCGGAGAGATTCTAGTTGTTCAGTCTGGCACTACTATACAACTTGGTGATGATCAGAGTATTCTTGTTGCTGGTAGAATTACTATCCAAGGGTCTTCGACAGATCCTGTCATTCTTGAGTCAATCATCGGTAATCACGATGGTATTGTGTTCAACTCTAGCAGCAGTGGTTTGGGTTCGAAGATTGAGAATCTCACCATAACCGATGCTGAGTGGGGGGTCACAATATACGATAGCGACCCGACCCTCAACGATCTCAAAGTGATTAATGCAGACAGGGTAGCCGTTGACTTATTTGATGGCGCTTCTCCACGAATTAACGATTTGGTAATCGATGGAGGAGGCCAAGATCTACACGGAATCTCAACTTCGTGGAGATATGGAATAGGACTCTCAGTTGGGGCATACTCGGCCCCTATAGTGGACGGATTAACTGCTGATGGACTAATCACTAGAGGTGTGAACTATTGGGGCAACTCAGGTGGACTGATTTCCAATCTTGAGATATCTAATGTCACTGGATCAACTCTAGCCATAGCGGCAGGCATCTGGGTCGAAGACTCAATCCCTCTAATTTCTGATTCTATGGTAACTCGTTGCGACAATGGAGTCTATGTTCGGCACATCACTTCCGGCTGGACAACACGACCCAACTTCGTGGGACTTACGGTTGAGGACAGCCAATACCGAGGAGTAATGGTCGAGCAGTACAATCACAGCCAGTTTTCGAATGTCCCTCACAATGCTATCTTTACCGACTTAGTCTTGAGAGGAACCGGAGGGCCCGGAGCTAAGACTCCAGGGCTCGGGTACGCCGGTTTTGAAGTAAATACTAGTGGCGTAAGAGTCACCAACGCCCTAATCGAAGACAATGCGGCTGTAGGCTTCAAGGCATACATGATTGGCCCGTCTACCATCTTGAATGGAATCGAACTCCACAGTAATGGGAGAGTGAGTTCTAGCGCACCGCTGAACGACAGAGCAGGGATGTTCATGCGCAGCGCAAACTGGGCCCCCACAATCAATGACCTCGTCGTTACTAACTCATCCGGCCCGGGCGTTCTATTGTGGAAAGGCGGAGCTCAGGGCGCCGACTGGGTGATTATGGATAATGGTGCTAATGGAGTTGATCTGAGAGAATTCCATCCTGATATCTCCGGTGTCCTCAGTGTAGGAAACACAGGTCATGGAGTTTCAGTTAGAGATTCGAGCAATGTCGAACTGGCATATGTTTCTACATATCAGAATGGACTCGGAGTTTCACTTCCTGAGTTAGGTGCTGGAATTTACTTCGAAGAGTCGAATGATGTGATGAGTGGAGGAAAGAATGTCACTTGCTTCGAGTGTACTTCCATTCAGGATCAGCATGGCATAGTAGTACGCAACAGCGTCGATTTGCAATTATTGTCTACAGAAATCAGAGACCCTGCAAACGGCCCAGCACTCGATATCGATAATACGGGAATGGACCATCATGGCACAGTAATAATCGATGATCTAAGAGTTGCCAGTAACTCTAGCGCCCATGCTATAGAACTCGACGAGGTCGATGGTATTGTCAGAGGAGTTGACCTCAGTGGAGATAATGGTGGTTTGCTCTGGGATGCCGGTGGACAGACCAGCTCCTTCTTTGAGAACAGCTTCATCACTGGAAATACTGCCTCTTGCCTAGACTTGGTTGATCATAGCGAGTTGTTTTCCGACAACATTGCACTTGACTGCGACCCAAGCTCTCCGGCCTCCATGTTGGATAGTTTCGCCAACTTCACCGACTCATGGTTCTCATCCGGATCATCCGACACTTTCGATATGCTCGGCAACAGTCACCTAAGGTGGATTTCCTCTTCTGACTTCGGTACTCCGACATTTACTGGATCAGACAATATTGCCGATGTGATGTGGCCAGTAGAGGTGCATGTGGTGAATCAGAACCTCCTCCATATTCCCCATGCGGAGATCAACATGACATTCGATCTGTATGAGTCTGAACATACTGCCACCATGCCCTATTCAGGAATTGAGATATTCGGGCCATTTATCGGAGAGCGCTGGACTCCGATGCAAGGATGGTCTGACACTAACATGGTGTATACTGGATGCGATTACGATGGTGTGCATAATGACACCATCTCATTTGAGCTAAGCTCGGATCTGGCGATATTCTGCCGCCTTGAGTTACAGAATCAGCCACCATTCATTCTTTGGGATTCACCTGCTGACGAGGATGTTTTAGCAAGCGGAAGCATAGTCTCATTCAATGCCTCAAGCTCATGGGATCTTGATCTAGATGATTTGTCATACTCTTGGACCAGCAATATTGATGGAGACCTTTCGAGTACTTGTGGACCACTCAGTGGAAATGGCTCAGTCTTTGAAGCAAACTCTGGGCCGACAACCTGTCTATCTGATGGAACGCACCAGATTACTCTCGAGGTTTGTGATACTGACAACCATTGCGTGCAAGAAACCAGAGAGATTGAGTTGGTCAATCTGCCTCCTGTCTTATCGGTAGGAACTACTCCAACTATCTCCTCATGGGGCACTCTTTATCTCGGCATTACTGCCAATGTTACAATTCACTTAGCCAGTACCTATGACCCGGAAGGAGACGAATTGACCTGCTGGGTTGAGACCTCGTACGGAGATGGAACGGGACAGCCTCCAGCAGGAGATGCAGAGTGTCTAGACTCTATTATCACCTCATTCCCGGGAGCACCAAATCAGTTCTCAGTCACTGTTTATGCCTCGGATGGAGTCAATATCCCAGTCTCTTGGACCTTCAATGTTGAACTGTTTAACGAGATACCTGTGGCCAGCATGGAAATTATTCGATCGGGGGACAAGTCTTCTGACACAGTTAGATTGGACGGATCAGACACCTTTGATCCAGAGGGAGATGCTGTAAGATTCGAGTTCTGGAGCGACAGGGACGGACTCCTAGCGTCCGGAGTTACTCCTGATTCTGAGATAATCTGGGAAGGCACTTTGTCGAAGGGCGACCACCTGATTACTATGCACGCGAGTGATGATTTGGCTAATCATGCTGGTATGTGGAGTACCACTAGTGAGGAACTTACGGTAACCAATTCTCCTCCTGTGGCAATCATTGCGAGTCCATCTGATGGAATCCTTACTGATTCGGGAGAGCTGCTTGTATTCGATGCAACTGGTTCGGGCGACTGGGACGCTGCTTGCATTGATCTTCCTGATAACGGCAGTGGACTCGTATGCAATCCTTTCACCGATCAGAGTACCGATCTAGTCAGCGTACTTTGGGAGAGTGACAAGATCATTGAGCCAATGGGCAGTGGGTGGACTCTACAGACTAGATTACCAGAAGGTGTCCACCAGGTCACCTTGACTATCGAAGATGGCTCCGGAGCTAGCGATTCGTATCAAATCATGGTCAGGGTCGACGAAGCAGCTCCTGTGCTAGTTCTCGACTCTCCTATGCCTGATATTGAGGTCTACTCGAACTTACCAGTACTCTTCGACTTCCGACAGTCATTCGATCCCGATGGCGATGATTTCACCGTAAGCATCTATTCAGATATTATGTCAGAACCAATTATTGAAGACAAGACCACTGATTATTGGTACAATGACTACCTTCCTGCAGGAGTACATACTCTACGATTCGAACTGACCGACTCCACCGGTATGCAGCGAGTACATTCTCAGGTTCTTACGGTCCTTGAAACCGGGCCAGTCGCTGGAATAGCTGGACTTACTGAAGGTCAGTACATTCCTCCCGGAGAACCCGTAGTGCTCGACGCCTCTGATTCATACGACTACGATTATGATATCGTTCTCTATCAATGGAGCCTATCTGATGGCACTCTTCTCAGTGACAAACAGGTATACTCAGCTACATTCCCACCGGGACCTATTCGTGTCGATCTGCTTGTAAAAGACTCGAGAGGAGCATCCTCATCCATGTCGATCAATCTCACAATTGGCTCCAGTTCACCCCAACTCTACGAACTAGAGGTCAATCCAGTTGTATTCGAAAACGACGACCCTACTCCAGTGCTGATTACAGTCAGATTGGTCGATCCTGACGGGACTACTAATTCTGTCAGAGGAGAGTTGCGTTCATCCGGAGTTTCTCAGGCATTCGAGCTTCGCGATGACGGAGTGGAGGGTGATCAATATGCGAATGACGGCATCTGGACCTACCTATCAATTTGGACACTTTCCGGTTCTACCGCGAGAGTCGAGGTCTGGGCATTGGACGGTGATACAGTCAGCCCCGGACTTGTAGAGATAGTACAGATTGACACGCCAGAGGAAACCAATTTGGTCGACTGGTTGCTAGGAAGCGGCCTCCCGTTCCTAATAGTTGTACTAACTGTGGCGATTATGGCTGGAATTGCGTATGTCGGAACTAGAAGGAGACAGATTGCTAAGGATCTAGATATGATTGAGTCCTGGTCAGGATTCGATCCTAGGGAATTAGACGAAGAGTTTGACGATCAGAATTCTCTATGATGCAAGAGTGACTCAAGAACCCAAGTCACTTATCATCCAGATGACGATGATAGGGGTTCCATGGACCGAAACTTGGACCTACACATCGCCGCCCTGATTTTCATGAGCGGTACACAAGCCCTTGTCTCCGGTTTCGAAGAAGAAGGAGACATTACAACGACGAGTGCCCTGACCCTAGAGGAGGAGGATTCTGAAGATCCGATTCCAGCTCCGGGACCTCTCAATAGGCCGATTCCTTTGCTAATCGAGCAGTCTTAGTGTCAAATCACTGAACCAACCGCTTGATATCTATTAGGCCGTTGGCAATCAACATGAACGCAGGCCCAAAGACTGCAATTGTGGCAATAATGATGATGCTTAGCTCAGGATGTCTGGGCGCAGTAGAAGACATAGTAGATGTCGAGGAAGAAGTCATTGACTCAGTTCTCGATTGGCTTGACAGTGAATATCCCCACCTCGACCTGCCTGAGCGAGAGAGGTCTACACCAGTACTCGAGACTTACGACCAATGTGATCTACTTCTAGCAGATTTACGGGAGTCAATCTACAATGAAATGTTAGTCTCATTAGACCAGCAGTCATACTGGCATTGGGCTGGCCCTGTTTGGCGCGGTGGCGGAGTCATGTTCGAGGAAGATGTTGCAATGATGGATGGAGCACCTGAGTCTGCAGCAGATGACTCTGGCTCCAATACCGGCGGTTCTGCCGATAGCGACTCAGGGCGTGAGGGCGAGTTTTCAGGAACAAACAATCAGGAAGAAGGCGTAGATGAGGCTGACTTCCTGAAGACTGACGGCTACCACATCTACATGCTGAATGGAAACCTTCTGGTAATTATGGGCGTGCCAGAGTTTGGTGAACTCACTCTTGAATCCAATCTTAGCATCCAGGGCTATCCAATGCAAATGATGCTTGAGGGCGACAGACTGGTCATTGCATCATCTGTCTACTATTGGGGCCTCCCTCACGACGATCCACTCAGAGAACTCATGTCTGAAGAGGTTACAGTCAGTTACCCCGGAGAGGAGGAGTATTCCTACACCTACACCCGTGTTCAGAACTTGGTCAAGTATACTGTCGTCGACATCACAGACAGGGGTGCACCTGAGGTCGAGCGCGAATTGTACATTGAGGGCAATTACCACACTGCAAGACTAGTCGATGGGACAATGCGCTCGGTTACTCACCTTTGGACGCACATCGATGGACTCAGGACTTGGGTCTATCTTCCAGAGAATTACTGGGAGGCAGATACCGATGAGCAGAAGATGGAGATTTGGAACCAGAGCATGGAGGAGACAATTGCAGCAAATCAGGCGATTATCGACGATTTGACTCTGGATGACTTCGCTCCCCATCTGTATGAGGTAGGTGAAGAAGGGCTCTTCCAGCACCCTACAACATCCGAAGACTGTGGAGAGTTCTCAGCCAGCGCTGACAGCGCAGGTCGCGGCTTTAGCACGATTATGACAATCGAGCTACTCGGAGAGGAGTCCGAGATGCAATTGGATCACATCACATCCTCATGGGCGCATGTCTACGCTTCACAGGACATGATGATACTTGCAGAACCAGCCAACGACTGGTGGTGGTTCTGGAGGAACTTCGGATGGGAAGATGCAACAAACATCCATGTCTTCGACATTAGTGATCCTTCTGAAACCACCTATGTTGCATCAGGACGAATTGATGGAACAGTTCAGGACCAGTTCTCAATCTCAGAGTACAACGGAGTTATCCGTGTAGCCACTACTGAGGACGCATGGGGTCGCTGGTGGCTAGAAGGAACAGAGGAGTGGACTGGGCCAACTAACAATGTGTTCACACTAGGAGTGTCGGAGAGTTGTACCTGCACTTCTTACTTTACCTATGCCGGCGAAACCATGTGCTCAGTCAGTGAGTGTACTGTCGACTCACCAGAATTAATTCAGCTTGGCCATGTCGGAGACATTGCCCCCGATGAGCGCATCTGGAGCGCTCGTTTCGTTGGCGACAGGGCTTACCTAGTCACATTCGAGATCATCGATCCTCTGTGGGTGATCGACCTAACTAACCCAACAAACCCAACTATCCTGGGCGAGTTGGAGGTCCCAGGAGTTTCCACATACATTCACCCAGTGGACTCAGACACCCTTCTGACCATAGGAATCGGGCCCGGACCAGATGGGCTGGGACTAGACTGGTCCATGACTCAGATTTCCCTATTCAATGTCAGTGATCCAACAAACCCCACACTAGCTGACTCACTCCAGTTGTCTCCTGCCTACGAAGATGACCATTGTGACAATTGGGGATGTGGATGGTCGTGGTCATACTCTGAGGCCACATACGAACACAAGGCATTCACCTATTGGGCTCCAGAGCAATTACTCGCAGTGCCACTGTCAACATACAGGTACATCTACGAACAGATCGAGTTCGAAGACAAGACCTACACATATTCTGGTTACGAGTTTGTTTCAACACTTGAACTGATTAATGTCGATGCAGAGAATGGAACACTATCTACTCATGGAATGGTAAACCACTCTGAGTTCTACAACGATGACGGACTATCTGGTTGGTGGAGTGGCTCGACCAGCATCCGCAGATCAATTTTCATGGGAGACTACATCTACGCTTTCTCAGCCGCCGGAGCCTCTGTTCATAGGACTGGAGACCTCACTTCCATGGTCGAGTTGGAACTACCAGGTTACGATGAACCCGAGGTCTACTATTACGAGACCGAGGAAGAAATCGAGTCTGAAGATTCAGACGACTCAGGTGGATCAGAAGGCGAGTCGGCAACTGTAGAAGGTTGATCAGTCGAACTGCAACACCCTACCCGATGAGCCAGGTGAAGCCACGGGAACCCCTCTCAGCGCCCCTCCGAACTCTCTCTTGTGGACAACTTTACCATCGACGATGGTGTACATTGGCCACCCTGTAAGCTCCATTCCATCATATGGTGTCCAACCCACTCTGGTCCAGGTGTCTGAGTCAGTGATGGTTCGACGAGTTCGTAAGTCTACGAGAGCCAAGTCACCGTCGTAACCTTCGATTAGAGAACCCTTGTTCTTCATTCCATAGACTCTGGCAGGACCTTCGCACATCCAGCGAACAACATCAGTCACGCTGCATTTGCCATTCATCGCGTGAGTCAGCATAAGCGGCAACGATGTCTCCACGCCAGGCATTCCCGCTGGAGCCTTTGGATATCCAACTGACTTTGACTCCAAAGTGTGCGGTGCATGGTCAGTAACAACACAATCGATTGTTCCATCCTTGAGGCGCTTCCACAATGTATCCTTGTCCTCAGTATAGCGAATTGGCGGATTCATCAGTACTCGCACACCGAGTGCTTCGACATCATCTTGATCAAATGTAAGGTGCTGAACACACGCCTCAGTTGTGATTAGATCGCCCTTGTTCTTGTACAACCAGTCCGCTTCTTTTGCACTAGTGAGATGAACTATGTGAAGTCGGTGATCATAATCCTTAGCGAGTGCAGATGCTCGCTTGGTAGCTAGGAATGCACATTCTACATCTCTACACTCTGCATGAGAAGTGATATCGGTACGATGACCGAACTCTGCTATACGCTGCTGGAGGCGATCCTCATCCTCAGCATGAGTTGCAATTATTCCCCCGGTATTCGCGAAGATTTCCTCGAGATGTTTCTGTTCATGAACTAGCAAATCACCAGTACTACTTCCCATGAATACCTTGATTCCACAGACCCCATCCATTCCTTCTACACTTTGCAAATCACTTACATTGTCTCTGGTTGCTCCAACAAAGAAACCATGATGATTCACTGCCTTCTGGCCAGCAAGAGCAATTTTTGCCTCCAGTGTGGTGCGATTTGTAGCGTTAGGAATGTTGTTCGGCATATCTAGGAATGAGGTGACGCCCCCAGCAGCAGCAGCTCTGCTACCGCTCTCCAAGTCTTCTTTTTCAGGCTGACCAGGCTCTCTAAAGTGGACATGAGGGTCTATGGCTCCGGGAAGTAGATGCAGACCCTCGCCATCGATTACTATCTCTCCTTCGAGAGCATCCAGACCTCCTCCGGAGGCAATAGCGGCAATCTTGCCGCCAACCACTCTGAGGTCTCCTTCGACGATACTCCCGCCTACAATCATCGTCGAGT
>MDSW01001258.1_pt1 | contig 13412 bp, 17 predicted proteins | sample 811171 | NCBI WGS metagenome assembly MDSW01 (sample SAMN05326641, study PRJNA326480) | marine metagenome | isolation source: seawater | place: Atlantic Ocean: North West | collected 2012 | reverse complement strand
CGGCTCCTGTGGCGCGGGTGGCTGGACGCAGCCGTTGGCAGCTGCTGCTGCATGGCCCTGCCGATTCGCCTCTGCCGCTGCCCGCTGGTCAGCAACTCTGGGAGGCCCTGCCCCGGGGGGTGTCCTTGTCTGTCGATCCCGATCCTCTGGAACTCTGATCAAGAGGGAAGTTCCGGGAATCCGAAGCCCAGCTGCCGGCGCCGGATCTGCAGGGCTGCACTCAGCAGCAGCAAACCCAGAACAGCGAGGCTGCCAAGTCCCAGACGACTCCAGCGCCAGCGATGAAGCTCAAGCCTGGCCTGATCGCGAGTCGGGAGCAGGGTTGTGGTTTGACCACTGTCGAGGGAGAAGTTGAGGCTCAGCCCAGGAATCTCTTCGACTGAGCCGCGATCCAGGCTCACGGTCAGGTCTTGGCGGATGCCGATCAGCCAGTTCTGCTCGTTTAAAGCGATGGTCGGCACCGGCAGGGCAAGGCCGGTGGTGTGCGCCGCGATCGACACCAGGCCGTTCACAGACTGCTGCAGTTGCTCGGCGGACAGAACACCACTGCTGATCCTTTGGCGTCCAGGTGTTGGATGTTGGATGCTCCAGGTCGGCAGGTCTTGTTTCAGCGTTGCTTCGAAGCGTTGCTGCCACGGCAGCAACTGACCGGAGTCGTTCTGCACTTCCCACGTGAGCTGCAGGCGATCGGCACCGAGCGTGCTCAGATTCGCCTCAATCCGCATGCAGCCACTCAACAGCAGTGTGAGCCCCAGCAACACTGCGGCAACGACGGCCGCGAACCCGATGGCCGGTGAACGCGTCGGTCCCGTCGGCGGTGGTGGCGGTGGCTCAGGTCGACGTGATCGCCGTCGCCTGGATGTCGCCGGTGCGGCGTTGCCGGTGGCGTTCATCTCCAGGTTGGGCAGGCGCATCGACCAACGCTCGGGTCTCGCCAGGCTTGGTGACTCGAGGATGGCCAACAACTGCTTGGCCTGCTGACGCAGCTCCGGATCGCGGCTGCGAGACAACACGCGGCACATGTCGAGAGCCTTGTCGTCGTCGCCTCTGCCCATCCAGGCCGTGATCATCAAAAAACGCACCCTGGCGCCGTCCGGATCCGGCAGCGGATGGGTGTCAGCGAGGGGGCTTAAACGGTCCAGGCACTGGCTGTAGTCACCTCGCTCGAGGGCCGCTTCAGCGGCCCGCAGATCCAGCGGCGCCGGTTGCTCCTCCACGGCTCAGCTGCGTCCCACCACCATCGTGCCAATCCCGGCGTCGGTGAACACCTCCAGCAGCAACGCGTGGGGAACCCGTCCATCGATGATGTGGGCTGCTGCAACACCCTGCGCCAGGGCGCGGATGCAGCATTCCGTTTTTGGGGTCATGCCACCGGCGACGACGCCGTCGTGAATCAGTTGACGAGCCTCCGGCAATCGCAGTTTTCGAATCAGTGAGCTGGAGTCGTCCTTGTCCTGCAGGATTCCCGGGGTGTCGGTGAGAAGGATGAGTTTTTCCGCTTCCAAGGCAGCCGCCAGTTCGCCGGCCACCGTGTCGGCATTGATGTTGTGGGATTGGCCATCAGGCGTGGCGGCGACGCTGGAGATCACGGGCAGATAGCCCTGATCCAGCAGTGGTTCCAGCACATCCGGGTTCACCCTTGCGACATCACCCACGAGTCCATGGCTGCCTTCTCCCCATGGCCGAGCCTCCACCAGGCTGCCGTCGCTGCCGCTCAAGCCGACGGCCCGCGCCCCCAGCTGATTGAGGCCATTCACGATCTGCTTGTTGACGCGTCCGACCAGCACCATTTCCACCACATCCATGGTGTCGGCGTCGGTGACCCGCAGCCCGTCCCGGAACTCAGCGGGAATCTCCAGTCGTTTCAGCCATTGGTTGATTTCGGGGCCTCCGCCATGGACCACGACCGGTTGGACTCCCACGCAGGCCAACAGGGCGAGGTCGCGGAAGACCGCCTCCCGCAGCTCGGCATGGGCCATCGCCGCGCCGCCGTACTTGATCACGATGCGGCGACCGGAAAAGCGTTGGATGTAGGGCAGGGCCTCGCTGAGGACGGAGACCCGGAGGGCATCGTCCCCGGTCTGGATGGGATCAGCCATGGACAGCTGGAATCAGGAGAAGGTCGAGCTGGTCGTCATCCAGGTTGACCAGCTTTGCTTCCATGCCTTTGGCAAAGAATCGCCCCAGGCGTTCCTGCTTGTCCTGCCAGCGGTCGTGAGCCACGGCGTTGCATGCGAAGCGGAGCCGAAGTCCGTAGCCGTTGGAATCGCTGAGCTCTTCGATCTCCAGCAACTGGGGAGGATTGTCCTCATCCCAGAGCTTGAGGGCTTCCAGAGAGGATTCAAGGTGGGCCTTCTGGCCGTAACGCCAGCGGGTGACATCACCAAGCAGCTTGCCCAGCTCCTCCGGTGCCTGCTCACGGTCCTGCTTGAGGGCGTCCTTGGGTGTGATCCGGCGGGCTGGAGGCAACTCCGACGATTTCAGGGCCAACCCTCCCAGCAGGATGGGGATCCCATAAAAGATTGTGGGCAGGCTCAGGTTGGCGCTACCGGTGGCGTAGGCAACGGCGCCGACCACGGTGAGCGCACCTCCGGCAACCGTGACCAGGCTGCCTGGGGAGAAGAGGTCGTTCATGAACGCCTTGGATTGGACGTCATTGTGACCCCCCAGCCATCAGGATGGGTTGAAGCTCAGTCGCCCCAGCCTTGCCCGAGTCTCCAGCGGATGATTTGCAGCGTCTGCTTCAACAGTTAGATGAGGACCGTGCCTGGCTGCTTGAGCAGATCGATCGCGGTCGTTGGCCTGAGTTGCGACTGGATCTTGCCGCCCTCGAACGCGAGCTCGGCCAGATGCTGAGCCGCGCCTCGGAGATCCAGGACGACGCTGGCCGAGGGTGAGATCAGAACGGGATCTCGTCGGTGTCCGGCACCAGAGGCGCTGCATTCCAGCTGGCGGCTTCAGGTTCCGCCTGGGCCGGGGGAGCGGCCTTCGTTGCCGGACGCTGCGAGGTCGACGGGGCAGCGGCAGGGGAGCCACCACCGCTGCCAGCTCCGATCGGGTGCAATCGGGACAGGGTGAATTCGGCACGCTTTTCCTTCGTGCCGTCCTGACGGGGAACGGTGTTCATGCGCAGGCGGCCTTCCAGCATCAGTTTCTGGCCCACCTGCACCCGGTTCTGAAGATCCTGGGCAAGGTTCCCCCAACCGACGACCTTCAATTCGCCTGCTGCGTCGTCGGGCCGCAGACCATCAAATTTGACGGCCATCTCGGCGATGGGCGTCTGGTTGTCCTGGGTGTAACGGACCGTGGGGGCTTCGATGACCTCCACTTCCAGCACACAGTGGTTCATGTCCCGTCGCATCAGGTGGCGCCATCCTGATGCAAGCTCGCGGTGATGACCAGCAACGAATCTGGCTTCTGAGTGGAACCGGGGAGGGTCCTCGCTTGACCCGCCGGTTGCTTGAGCTCGGTTGGCGGGTCCAGGTCAGCGTTGTCACCCCAGCGGCGGCCCTTGCCTATGCCGGGATTCCCGTGGAGCAGCTCCGTGTTGGCGCCCTCGCTGGCCAACAGGGCATGGCCGCTGTGCTGGAGCGAGATGGACCGTTCCGTTGGGTGGTGGACGCCACACACCCCTTTGCCACGCAGGTGACGCATGACCTGTCGGCTGTCTGTGGTCGCCTTGGGCAGCCCCTGCTGCGGCTGGAGCGTCCATCCGAATCTGGTGGCGATGCCCAGCTGTTGGCTGATGCCGACGGCCTACGAGACCACCCATTGCGAGGTCGGCGGCTTCTACTTGCTCTTGGGGCCCGCCATCTGGCTTCGGCGGTGGCGGCTGGAGAGGCGGCCGGCGCCAAGGTGTTCGCTCGGGTGCTGCCCTCTGCCGACAGTCTTTGTCGTGCCTTGGCGGTGGGGTTGCCGGCCAATCGGCTTGCGGTTGTGAAACCGTTGCAGGGCCCTTGCCCCGGCGGGTTGGAGCAGGCGCTCTGTCGCCGCTGGGACATTACGGATGTGCTCTGCCGCCAGTCCGGTGGCGACACCGAGAGACTCTGGAGAGCGATTGCGTCGGATCAGGGTCTGCGGCTCTGGCTCCTGCAACGGCCGAAGGAGCCTGCCTGCGTTGAGACTGTGCTTGGTGAACAGGCGCTGTTGCAACGGCTGAATCATGCCCCCGACTGACACGGTGATCTTGGCGCTCACGACGGAAGCGGATGAGCACAAGGCGGGAGCTCTGGCTGATCTGCTGTTGGAGCGAGGCCTGGCGGCCTGCGTCAGCTTGACGCCAGTGCAGTCCCGCTACCGCTGGCAGGGCCAGCTCCAGCATGCTGCTGAGGTGCAGCTCCTGATCAAATCAACAGCTGAGCAGCTCGATGCGCTGCGCCAGCTTGTGATGGACCAGCACAGCTACGACACGCCGGAATGGCTGAGCTGGTCTGTGCAGAGCTCCGAGGCTTACGGCAGCTGGGTGGCCGCCAGCTGCTTCAGCGATACCTGAGGCCGCGCCCCGAGTTGCGTGACCACTTGACCGGCACAGAGTGCCCCGAGTTGACCGCAGCGTTCCAGGCTGTCGCCCTGGGTATAGCCGTGCAGGAACCCGCCGGCGTAGAGGTCTCCAGCGCCTGTGGTGTCGACCAGGTCGCCCAGGGTGAAGATGCCGATGTCACAGCGTTGGTCGCCACTCAGCACGACGGATCCCTGGGCTCCACGGGTGAGGGCCGCCACCTTGCAGCAACCGCTGACCTGCTTCACCGCAGCCTCGAAGTCGTCCGTTTCGTACAGGGACAGGATCTCCACGTCGTTGGCAAACAGCACATCCACATGGCCGTTCACCAGGTCGAGAAAACTCTCGCGGTGGCGCTCCACGCAGAAGCCATCGGAGAGGGAGAGGGCCACCTGGCCGCCGGAGTCCCGGCAGGCTTCTGCGGCGGCGATGAAGGCGCGTTTCGCGGCGGGGCTGTCCCAGAGATAGCCCTCGAGATAAAGCACCTTCGACTCGCGCACGATCGAGAGATCGAGATCCTCCGGCTCAAGCTGGGTGGAGGCACCGAGGAAGGTGCACATGGTGCGTTCCGCATCCGGTGTGACGTAGATCAGACAACGGGCTGTCGTGGCTCCGCTGGTCGCTGCCGGTGTGTCGAAACGGGCTCCGACGGCGCGGATGTCGTGGCTGAAAATCTCGCCCAGCTGGTCATTGCGAACCCGACCGATGAACCCGGCGCGACCGCCGAGCTGGGCAATCCCCACCATCGTGTTGGCGACGGAGCCGCCGGAGGTTTCCAGGCCTGGTCCACTCGCCTTGTAAAGCGCTTCAGCTTGAGGCTCGTCGATCAGTGCCATGCCTCCTTTCTGAAGCCCATGCTTTTGCAGAAAGGCGTCGTCGGTTTGCACCAGCACATCCACGATGGCGTTGCCGATGCCCACCACATCGAGGTTGGTTGAGCTCGGGAAGCGCGCATCAGAGGCCATCGGCTCTCCATCTCCAGGAAGGGCCCCGCAGTATCGCTTCCGGCCTGGATCAGGCGCTCAGCAAGGCGCGTTTGGGGCCATGAATGGGATCTTCCACCACGATCGTCTGGTCGCGGCTGGCGCCAAGCGACACGATCGCAATGGGCACTTCCATCAGATCCGCCAAGAAACGCAGGTAGGCCATCGCAGCCTCTGGAAGATCCTCCAGCTGACGGCATTCCTCGGTGGAGCATTGCCAGCCCGGCAGGACTTCGAAGATGGGACGACAGCGCGCGAAATCGTCGGAACTGCAGGGGAAGTGATCGATGCGTTCGCCATCGAGTTCGTAGGCCACGCACACCTGAATCTCATCCAGTTCGTCGAGCACATCCAACTTGGTGACGGCCAGACAATCGAGGCCGTTCACCTGAACGGCGTAGCGTCCGATGACGCCGTCGAACCAGCCACAGCGGCGGCGCCGGCCCGTCGTGGTGCCGAACTCCCCTCCACGTTCGGTGAGCTGATCATTGAGTTGCCCACTGAGTTCGGTGGGGAAGGGGCCTTCTCCCACCCGTGTGGTGTAGGCCTTGGCGACACCGATCACCCGATCGATCAGGGTTGGCCCCACGCCGGCGCCGATGCAGGCTCCGCCTGAAACGGGGTTGGACGATGTGACGTAGGGGTAGGTGCCATGGTCGAGATCCAGCAGGGTCCCCTGAGCGCCTTCGAACAGGATGTTTTTGCGAGCCCTGGCGGCCTGATGGATCGCCCTGGTGCAGTCGACCACATGGGGAGCAAGCCGTTGGCCATAGCCGAGGTACTCGCTGATCACAGCGTCGGGATCCAGCGGTTCAACGTCGTAGATCGTTTGCAGCAGCTGATTTTTTTCGCTCAGTGGACCTTCCAGCCGCTCCCTGAGCCGTTGCTCATCCAGCAGGTCGATGACGCGGATTCCACTGCGCTGAGACTTGTCCGCATAGGTGGGTCCGATGCCCCGGCCGGTGGTGCCAATGCGACGTGAACCGCGCTGCTTTTCCATCGCCTGATCCAGCAGGCGGTGGTACGGCATGGTCACGTGAGCCGTGGAGGCGAGCTGGAGCCCACCGATATCGATGTCGTTCTCGATCAGCATGTCGAGCTCGCCGAGCATCACCTTGGGATCCACCACGGTTCCGGATCCGATCAGGCAAATCGTGTCCGGATACAGGATCCCTGAGGGGATCAGGTGCAGCTTGAGCACCCGCTGATCCACCACGATCGTGTGACCGGCATTCACGCCGCCCTGATAGCGGACAACAACGTCTGCAGATCGACTCAGCAGATCGGTGATCTTGCCTTTCCCTTCGTCACCCCATTGAGCTCCGATGACGACAACATTGGCCAAGGACACTGCGGCCCGAAGCCGCGAATCTGCACAATCCGCGAGTCTCTCAGACCTTGTGTCTCTACGTCAAAAAATCAGAACAGCGATGTTCAGCTGCCCCTGACGGCAGTGCGCTCAGCTTTGATCAGCTCCTTTTCAAGACGATCATGCAGTGCTTCTGGAAGCGGACGGTTGGCGTAACCGGCGTAGTGAGCGGCGAGGGAATTGAGTGCCGTCTGCATCGTTGTGAAGGAGGTCAGGCCATTGACGCGGGGCTTCGGCCTGTAGCGGGACATGTAGTCGTTGATTAAGGCGCGAGCCTCCTCTTCGGCCTGAGCGTGGCCTTCCGCATCTTGGGGCTGGTCAATCACGTCCCGAAGGCTTTTGGCGACGGCCACCGTGTCTTCGACGTAGTCACCACTGAGACGCGCTTCGGCATCGCCGCTGCAGGACGTGAGCAGCAGGCAGAGTCCGAGCCCGCAAGCGATGGCTGCCCTGGACAGCGATTTCAGCAGGCGGGCCAGGGCGGTGAACATGGAACCGTTGATGTTGGCCAGGACTTTAGGGGCGAAGCTCGCCCATCAGCGTCCCGATCACCTCGGCGTGAGGCATTTTTTGGACCTCTCGGGTGGCTCGACGCACGAGTTCCACCAGGCCTTCCGAGGCATCGCGACCCACCACGATCCTCCAGGGAATTCCGATCAGATCAGCATCCTTGAATTTCACGCCCGCCCGTTCACTGCGATCGTCGAGCAGGACATCGATGCCTTGATCGAGCAGATCTGTGTAGAGGCCTTCCGCGAGCGACGTCTGCGTGTCGTCCTGGATGTTGGCCACCACCACGATCACTTCGAACGGGGCAATGCTGGCGGGCCAGCACATGCCTGCTTCATCGTGATGCTGTTCCACCGCCGCTTGGGCCAGGCGTGAAATGCCGATGCCGTAGCAGCCCATCCAGAAGGCCTCGTCCTTGCCGGCATCGTTGGTGAATCGGCTGTCCAACGCCTCGGAATACTTGCGACCGAGTTGGAAGATGTGCCCCACCTCGATACCGCGCTTCTCGGTGAGTCGAACGGTCGGATCGTGGACACAGCGATCGCCGGCGCGGGCGTTGCGCAGATCGATTCCACCGGGGACCTCAGCCAATTCACTCCAGCTGGCGACCACCCGGTGTTGGTCCTTTTGGTTGGCTCCGCAGATGAAGCGGCCCAGTCCTCGGGCCGTGCTGTCGGCCAGCCGCAGAAAGCGGGGAGTCCAGCTGCGGGCTCCTTCCAAACAAGCATCGTCGAGGTCTGGCCCGATGAATCCAAGCGGCAGAGCCGCCAGACCCTGACGGCTGACGTCCTCCACCTCCAGGGCTCGACAGTCGAGAACAGGCTGCTGGCACTGCTGGGTCAAGGCATTCACCAACTTCACCTCGTTGAGCTCCTGATCACCTCTCAGACTCACGAGCACGGGTTGCTCACTGCCGTCCTCGAGGCGTGCCAGACGCAGAAGCACTTTGACGATCTGAGATGGATGCCAGCCATGGGCATCGCAGAGCTCATCGATGCTCTTGAGTCCAGGCGTTGCGATCAGCCCGCTGGGAGCGTCATCGAGATCAACGGCCTCAGCCGGCATCGAAACGGCTTTTTCCTGATTGGCCGAGTAGAGGCCGTCCTCGCTGATCAAGATCAGGTCTTCACCGGCTTCCGCGGTGACCATGAACTCCTGAGATGCAGCGCCGCCGATGGCGCCGCTGTCGGCATCAACAGGAACAGCATCCAGGCCGCAGCGTTCGAAGATGCGCCGGTAGGCCTGATCCATCACCGCATAGGTCGACCGCAGGTCCTCTTCGTCGGCATGAAAGGAGTAAGCGTCTTTCATGATGAATTCCCGTCCTCGCATCAGGCCAAAGCGGGGCCTGATCTCGTCGCGAAATTTGGTCTGGATCTGATAAAGGTTCACCGGCAACTGCCGATAGGACCGCAACAACTCGCCCGCCAGGCTGGTGACGACCTCTTCATGGGTGGGACCCAGCCCGAGTTCCCGTCCCTGGCGATCCTCCAGGTGAAACATGATCCCTTCGCCAGCTGTGTAGCCCTGCCAGCGGCCACTGCGTTGCCACAACTCTGAGGGGTGGAGCTGGGGCAACAGGGTTTCCAAGGCACCCGCCTTGTTCATCTCATCGCGAACGATCGCCATGATCCGCTGAAGCACCCGCCACATCAACGGCAGGTAGGCGTAGATACCGGCACCAACGCGACGGATGTATCCACCTCGAAGCAGAAGTTGATGCGATGGGATTTCTGCGTCAGCAGGAACATCCCGAAGCGTCACCAGCATCAGGCAGGAGACGCGCATGGTGTTCAGCAGAAAGGAGCCGAAAAGTTATCACCGACAAATAGCGGTGCCGATCATTGAAGTGTCTGATTGCCCCGAAATCCGCTGTGCGACCTGAGTCTCGGCTGCTACCGTCCAATGAGTCCAGGTAGTCCTAAGCACGTCTCATGTTCCCTCGGTCGATTGAATCTGGTGGTGGTCAAGTTCATCAATCGGCCGATATTTCAGTTGATCCGGTTGTGGCAGCGTCACAGTCGGAGGCTCTTGTCGGTATCGACGATGTTCAGAAATCTCTGAATCGCTCAAGAGCATCTGTGTACCGCTATACCAACACTGATCCTCGCAATCTCAATCCTCCGTTCAATCCTCGCAAGCTCAATCCTGAGTACCGCAGCGATCAAAAAGATCCTCTTCTTTTTCACCCCAATGAGGTGGCCCGATTCGCCAAGGATGTTCTGCGGATCAAGGAGGTCACCGTTGAGGTTCTCAATTCCCCCTCAACAGCAACGCAGCAGATGCTGGGGTCCATTCTCGATGAGCTGAAATTGATCCGATCCCATCTCGAGGCCACTGAGGTGGCACCCTCGGATTTGGGGGCCGCACGCCGAGACCGCCAGGAACGCCCAGCCGCCTGATTCAATGCAAGCTGGTCTGGATGGTGTCAGTATTGAATTATCAACACTCTTTTGAGAAGCGGGACTGAATCCTTCCAGTCTCCACTCCATGCCAACAGACACGGCTCCCCTTCCTCAATCCGAGGACTCCCACAGTCCTCAGGACGCTGACGAACCTTTCAGTTTCAGTGCCCCTTCCACGGCCCTGTCCGGATTGGCCATCGCTCTCCTCAGCGTTTCGGTTCCCGTGATCGCCGTGGTGGCTGAACGCGCCGTACCCACACCCGGCCTGTCACAGACGGCCCTGGACAGTCATGGACCTACGCCCTCTGCCACCGTCACCCTCACCAGGGCTGGTGAATCTGTTGGTGGAGATTCCCGCTGGAAGCAGGAATAAGTACGAGTATTCGCCGGAAGCCGGCTTGATGGTGCTGGATCGCGTGTTCCACGCCGCGATTCGCTACCCCTTCGATTACGGATTCGTACCCAATACGAAAGCCGATGATGGGTCTCCCCTCGATGCCATGGTGATCATGGCGGAGCCGACCTTTGCCGGCTGTTTGATCAGAGCCCGTCCGATCGGACTGCTCGAGCTGCAGGAAGACGGTCGCCCCGACCCGAAACTTCTCTGTGTTCCCGAGGCCGATCCACGTCAGGCCGGCATCAGCAGCATTCGCCAGATCGCGTCCAGCCAGCTTGAAGAAGTCGCCGAATTCTTCCGTACCTACCGAAGTCTTGAGGGGCGGGTGATCTCCATTGGAGGTTGGAGGGATGTGGATGCAGTTCCTGCTTTGTTGCAAGCCTGTATCGCTGCAGGGAGATGATCCTTTGCAGAGCCGCGATGGAACGGCCGGATGCTTGTAGGTTGGTGCGCACCTGAGCTTCCGAACGTCCCGTGCCCACCATCCGATACGAACAGGAAGGCCAGCAGGTGGGTTGCATCGAAGGGGCCAATTTGCGTCGCGCCACCCTCGACTCCGGTCTTAACCCCTACAAGGGTCTCAACAACCTCAACAACTGTGGAGGTGTCGGCCAGTGCGGCACCTGCGTGATGGAGGTGGTTGAGGGACTGAACAATCTGTCTCCCCGCAGTGACGTCGAAGAGGTCTATCTGGCCGATCGTCCCGCCAATTACCGCTTGAGCTGCCGCACCACCGTCAATGGTGATGTGACGGTGAGGACCCGCCCTGACGACGGAGCCGGTAAGGGCTCCAACAGCCTTGTGGGCGCTGTGAAATCGTTGTTCGGCCGCTGATCTTGTCCGGGTCCGTTCAGGTCTTCAGCTATGCCCGATGCAGCACCTGTCGCAAGGCCCTGAGCTGGCTGAAGGATCACGGGATCGCCCATGAGGTCATCGACATCACGGAGCATCCCCCCTCTCGCCAGCAGCTGGCTGATGCCCTGACCCAGTTCGGAGACCGCAAACCGCTCTTCAACACGAGTGGTCAGAGCTATCGGGCTCTCGGTTCCGCCGTGGTCAAGGCCATGTCGGACGATCAAGCCCTGGCCGCTCTGGCCGCCGATGGGAAGTTGATCAAGCGCCCTTTCGTGATTCTCACCAGCGGAGATGTTCTCGTTGGCTTCAAGCCCGAGGTTTGGGCTGAGCATTTGGGGGGCTGAAACTCAGGCCATCCAGTTCGCGGATCAGATCGTCCACACCGCCCTGGTCTCTGAGTTGCTGGAAGCTGGACCGTTTGAGATCCTCCAGCAGCGAGGCCAGCAGTTCCTGACTGCGTTCCAGAACCGGGCCTTGTTCGAGCGATCGGGCCAGCTCCTCCCAGAACCGATTGAATGTTTCGTTGCTGAGGTTTTCCAGGGCGGGGTCCCTGCGTTCGAGTTGGTTGCCGGCTCCTTTGGAAAGGTCCAGGAGGGAGTCCACCAGGTTGTCCGCCAGTTGACGGCTCAACGCTGATTCCGCCTGCTGAACACCGGCCAACCCTCGCAGCGGCTCCGGAATCACCGTGCGTTCCAGGCTCTGCTGCAGCAGGTGTCCGCCAAGAGCGGTCAGCTGCGGACGCATGTTGGGTCCCACCTGGCTGAGAAGCAGTGGAATCCAAAGCCGCAACAGCTCCACAAGTTCACGTTCCTCGTTTTGCTCGGTGCCTTGATAACTGCAGAAGCCACGGATGCGTTGTGGCAGCCGTGGGGAACGGATCAGCTGCTGCAGGGCATCCACCACCCGAACCGTGATCACCTCGAACAGTTCCATTGCCAGTAAGGCGACCACACCGCGGCTGATCACGGCTCGCAGCGGCTCCAGCTGAATCAGCCCAGCTCTGGACAGCCTTTCCGTCACTGGGATCACCCGCAGTAGACGAGCAAAGGGCAGCAGCAGGGGAAGATCGATCCAGCGCCGCAGCAAGGCGTCCCGCCAGCGGATCGTTGGATATCGACGCTTCAGACGCCAGGCGCGCAGAACGATGTCCAGCAGGAACAGCAACTGGAATGGGGTGTCGATCCTCCAGCCCAGATCGGTGGGTTGTCCGCTCTCATCGATGCTTCTCCAGTAGTTGATCTCCACAAGGGGAATGATCTGCTTCAACCAGAACTGCCGTTCCACATCCCAGCTGGTTCGTTCCAGATAGGGCTGGCTCAGGAGAAGGGCCGCTGCGTCTTGGGCAGACTCCATCTGCGCCCGCGAACGAAGTCGGTTCTTCAGCTTCTCCAGGGTTCCTGCATGTCCAGAACTGAGAAACGGATTGGTTTCGATCAGCAGGTCGGTGAGCGTCCGTTGGTTCTCCAGCATCTCCTTCGCGTTTGACGCGGAGAGCCCGTCGTTGACGATCACGCGATCCATCGCGTGGAACTGATCGAGATAGGTCTGGGTGTCCTGATGCGGACGGATTCCCTTCACCGGGTCGTAAAGAGGTGTGAGATCCGGCAGCCATGGCAGCGGAACCACAAGCGAGAAGGACGGAACCGGGTACAGGTTGCGCTGCAGCCAGAAATGTCTCAGGGGGACGTAGCTGACATCAAAAATCACCCAGCCGAGATTCACCGCAGCGATCACGGCGATCACCTGATCCCACCGCCTCCAACCACGGGCCCCGACGGAACGGTTCAGACCTTGCCAGCGGGGACGGATCATCGGCGTGCCGGCCAGGAACTGACTTCAGCCTGCCTCTATGGTGAAGCATCTTTTTGAATCCAGGCCCGTTGGCAGTCGAGCAACAGAATCGCTCAAGACTTCATCCGTTCTGGGATTTCTGGGGTCCGGTTCTCTTCACCTTCGCGCTGTATTTCGGCATACGGCAGTTCGTTGTTGAAGCGCGATACATCCCCTCCGGCTCGATGCTTCCCGGCCTGCAGATCCAGGATCGGTTGCTGGTTGAGAAGCTCACCTATGTCCCCCGTTCGCCGGAGCGCGGAGAAATTGTCGTGTTCAACTCGCCCTATGCCTTTGATCCGGCCCTGAGCTCCTCCGAGCGGCCTTCTCCCTTGCGTTGCATGCTCGTGAATCTGCCGTTGATCGGTTTGATCCCCGGCCTCGGTAATCCCGCATGTGACGCCTACATCAAACGGGTGATTGCCATCGCTGGCGATCGGGTCTCCGTCAATCCCAAAGGCGAAGTGGTCCTGAATGGACAGAAACTGGATGAGCCGTATGTCCGTCAGTACTGCAAGGTCGACGAGCAGGGCATGAGCCCTTGCCGCACCCTGAATGGAACGGT
>MDSW01033315.1_pt1 | contig 13413 bp, 10 predicted proteins | sample 811171 | NCBI WGS metagenome assembly MDSW01 (sample SAMN05326641, study PRJNA326480) | marine metagenome | isolation source: seawater | place: Atlantic Ocean: North West | collected 2012 | reverse complement strand
ACCCCAGTCATTATTAGGGTTATACCTATCAAATGCTATTACTTCATATCCTTTTTGAACAAGAATTTCTGTTAAATGTGAGCCTATGAATCCTGTTGCACCGGTTACTAACACTGACTTATTCATACTCATCTCAATTTTCCTCTAAGAACGTTTTGTATGTCAAACTAATCCCGTTTTTTAATGAAGTGTTATGCTTCCAACCTAATTTATTTATTCTTGTGCAATCTAATAGTTTCCTTGGTGTTCCGTCAGGCATTGAATCATCAAATTTTATTTTACCATTATATCCGATCTCTTTTGAAATCAGAAGAGCTAAATCTTTAATACTAATTTCAAGTCCAGTGCCTAAATTTATATGGCTTAATCCTTGATCATAGAAATTTTTAAAATCTGAATTCATTATGAAGATAGCTGCATCAGCCAAATCATCAACAAAAATGAATTCTCTAAGTGGCGCTCCAGTTCCCCAAAGATTTACAGAATCTGTATTGCCTTTCTTAGCTTCATGAAATTTCCGAATTAGGGATGCAAAAACATGACCCTCTGAAAGGTTGTAATTATCATTCTTCCCGTACACATTTGTAGGCATAACTGAAAAAAAGTTGTTTTTATATTGATGATAATATGATTCACACATTTTAATACCAGCAATTTTTGCAATCGCATAAGGCTCATTAGTGTATTCTAGTTTATCCGTTAAAAGATACTCTTCTTTCATTGGTTGCTTGCAATCCCTAGGATAAATACATGAAGAGCCCATAAATAACAATTTTTTAACATTTACCTGACTTGAGAAATGAATTAAGTTTGATTGAATTTGTATATTTTGATATAAGAAATCAGCCCGAAGAATATTATTAGCATTAATGCCTCCCACCTTAGCTGCACAGGCGAATACATATTCAGGCATCTCTTTTTCGAAAAAACTTTTTACAAGATCTTGGTCTAATAAATCAAGATCTTCGTGTGAGCGTGTCAAAAGGTTTGTATAGCCTTGATTCTCTAATTTCCTTAAGATAGCAGATCCTACCATACCTTTGTGACCTGCAACATATATTTTTGAATTAAGATTAATATCCACGTTTTTTTACCTTTTTAAAATCATGCTTAATCATAATTTTTATTAAATCTATAAATGATGTTTGAGGTTCCCATTCGAGCTTCTCTTTTGCTTTTGAAGCATCGCCAATTAATAGATCAACTTCGGTTGGTCTAAAATAATTTTTGTCTACCTCAACAATAGTTTTTCCATCAGAAATATTTATTCCAATTTCTTTCTCATTTTTGCCTTGCCAATCAATATTTATATCTAACTCCTTAAAAGCAAGCTCAACAAACTCTCTTACAGAATGAGTTTCACCGGTTGCTAAAACAAAATCTTCTGGCTCATTTTGTTGAAGAATTCTCCACATACCTTCTACGTAATCTGGTGCATAACCCCAATCTCTTTGAGCATTTAAATTCCCGAGGTAAAGCTTATCTTGGATTCCCATTTTTATTCGAGCTGCAGCTCTTGTTATTTTTCGGGTAACAAATGTTTCTCCGCGCCTTGGGCTTTCATGATTAAATAAAATCCCATTGCAAGCATATAGATTATATGCTTCTCTATAATTAATTATAATCCAATATGCATAAAGTTTTGCTACGCCATATGGTGATCGAGGATAAAATGGGGTACTCTCTTTTTGGGGTATTTCTTGAACTTTTCCAAAAAGCTCGCTAGTGGAAGCCTGATAAAATTTTGTTTTAAATCCCGATTCCTTAATTGCATCTAAAAACCTCAAAGTTCCTAGGGCATCTACTTGAGCCGTATAATCTGGTATATCAAACGAAACTTTTACATGACTTTGTGCTGCTAGATTATAAATCTCAGCAGGCTCAACTTTTTCTATAATTCTATTAAGATTGCTAGAATCTGTCATATCGCCATGATAAAAGAAAAATCTATCTTTTATGGATTCATCATTAATCAAGTGATCTATTCTAGCTGTATTAAAAGAGCTACTGCGCCTAACCATTCCATGAACTTCGTAATTTTTTGAAAGAAGGAGTTCAGCAAGATATGATCCATCTTGCCCATTGATTCCAGTTATTAAAGCTTTTTTTGCCATTTTATACCTTAAATTAATTATTTTTTTTCAGTTGATCGCTTGCTTCACTTAATATTTTAGATATATCTAATATACTTTTCATTGATGATGGATCTTTCATTTCAGTGCTGAGATTTTCTAAAAAAAACTTTAATTGGTTAGTTAGGGGAAGACTTGGGTCGTATTTAATTAACTTATATCCTTCATCAATAATATTCGCGATATTCTGATCTAATTTTATTTTTTTTGAATAAAATTTTAATGGTTTATTTTTTTCAGAATCTTCAAATGAAATCATTCCATCAGACCCAACAATAACAATTCTATGTTCCTTAAATGGATGAATCCAGCTCAAGAAAATATGTCCTTCTACACCATTTGGATATTTCAATTGGGTGATTGTTAAATCATGAATATTTCTTTGAAGAAAGATGCTTCCATTAACAATAACATCGCTAGGAAAACTTTCAACTAAATACTGGAAAATTGAAATATCATGCGGCGCAAGACTCCAAAATACATTTTCATTTTGTCGTATTTTCCCAAGATTTAAACGATTACTGTAAATATATTGCAAAGTGCCAATTTTTCCGGATTGAATTAATTCTTTAATTTTAATTATTGCCGGATGAAATAATAAAACATGACCAACCATTAAGTTTAATCTGTTTTTAATTGCTATGTCTACAAGCTCTTTTGAATGTTTATAATCTAATGAAAGCGGCTTTTCAACAAGGACAGGCTTTTTGCAAATTAAGATTTTTTTTGCTAATTCATAATGTGTCGATGGTGGAGTTGCAACAATAAATCCATCGAAAGAATTATCAGATAATGCTTTTTCAATATCATCAAATAAAGCTATGTCGCCGTGATTTGAAAATTTAGATAGAGCAGAATCAGATGAATCAACAATCGCACCAAGGCATCCTAATTCATTAAGTGTCCTTATATGATTTTCACCCCAAATCCCCGCTCCAACTACACAAATTTTTTGCTTCATTATACCTAAGCCTTAACCACTTTATTTGATTGATCTACTCTGCCACGAGTATCAACAATTAATTTTGATTCTTTTTTAATTAATTCATAATCAAATGAATCATGATCTGTTGCAATTAAAACTAAATCAGCTTTATTCAATGATTCCTTGCTTAGTTCATGCTTAGGTATATCAATATTATGTTTTCTGGTAATGGGTATATTTTTAAAAAATGGGTCACAATATGAAACATTTGCTCCTTTATTAATTAGTATATCTATCATTTCAAGTGATGGCGACTCTCTCAGGTCATCAATATTTTTTTTGTACGACAAGCCTAAGACTAATATTTTACTATTATTTATTGCTTTTTGATGCATATTCAGTGCTTCTGAAATCTTATTAATTACATATTTTGGCATTGAAGAATTAATTTCTCCAGCAAGCTCTATAAATCTAGTATTCATTCCAACTTCTTTTGCTTTCCAAGTTAAATAAAATGGATCAATTGGAATGCAATGCCCTCCCAATCCAGGTCCGGGATAATAAGGGGTAAAGCCAAAAGGCTTTGTAGAGGCAGCCTCTATTACTTCATAAATATCTATATTCATTTTATCTGCTACAATTTTCATCTCATTAACAAGACCAATATTTACTGCTCTGTGTATATTTTCTAATATTTTTGTCATTTCTGCTACTCTAGGCGATGAAACAATTACAGTTTTATTTATTATTTGCTTGTATAGCTCAGATGTGATTAGCAAACAATTTTTTGTATAACCGCTAACAACTTTTGGAATATTCTTTGTATTATATTTCTTGTTTCCAGGGTCTTCTCTTTCTGGAGAGTAGCCAACAAAAAAATTGCTCCCAATCTTAAATTTGGATTTTTTTTCAACAAATGGAACAATTTCTTCTTCAGTTGTACCGGGATAAGTTGTGCTTTCTAAAATAACTAGCTGATTTTCAGCTAGATAATTATCTATAGACTTTAAAGTTGATTTTATATATCCTAAATTAGGTTCATTATGGATTCCTAATGGAGTGGGAACACATATAATTATAACATCCATTGATGATATTGTTTTAAAGCTGGATGTAGTCCTAAATCCATTTTTTGAACAATCTTGAATTCTTCTATTTGTAATATGCTTAATATATGATTTACCTTTTTTAATCATATTGGTTTTTTCTTTATCAATATCAAAACCAGTGGTCTTAAAATCTTTTTCGCTAAAACATAATGCTAATGGAAGGCCTACATAGCCAAGACCAATTACTCCAATTTCAGTATCTTTAGATTTAATTTTATTTATTAATGCTGTGGCGTTTTTGTTCATGATTATTTTCTATTTGATTTGATTTTATTTTTTTGTTTTTTGTTTTTTTATCGAACTAAAGAAAAGAACAACTGATAGAATTAGAGCTACCAAGTAAATAATTAATATTGGACTATATAAAGAATAATACCTTATATAATAGGGAATGAAAATAACAAATAAAGCGCTGAAAATTGCAGTAATCCTATAATCAAAAAGGACATCTCTACCTTTCTTTTTTACAAAATTTTTAACTTTTCTTATTTTTCTTCTTTCATTTACATTACTATTATTTATATATGATCTCATAAAACCAAAAAGTATTCCTAGGCCTAATCCCATTATAATTGATAAAACAAATTTTATTTTTAGTTTTTTATTTGATCTGTATAATGGTACTTGAGGAAAATCAAGTACTTTAACAACGCTAACCTCTTGAACTTCTTCAATCTTTGCTAATTCTAACTGCTGTTTTAAAGTCAAAAAAATACCTTTTTGGATTTCAACATTTCTTTCTAGCCTTTCTTGCTCTAAAAGCAAAGCGGGTGATGATATTTGCCGATTCTGTTCATTAAATTTTTGAAGTTTATTTTCTGATGTTTCTAGATCAGCTTTAACTGAAGAAATTCTATCTTGAATAAATTTTGTCTTTTCATTTACAGTTTCACTTTTAAAATACCTATTCAAAGATTCTAACTCTTTCAAAACTTCATCAGCGAGCTGCTTTGTGAAAAGTGGCTCGCTAGCAGTTACTTCAATAATACTAAAATTGCTTATTGGATCTTTTTTATAATCAAACATGGACTCTAAAGTCTTCAATGATTGAGTAATTAATTCATCCTTTGTTCTGAATTTTTTTATATTATTTTTATTTAATATTTCAAGCAGGGTTAAATCCTTACCATGGTATTCAGTAAAAAATTTCTTTTCTAATATTTTTTCAGCAAAAGTCCTGCTCTTAAGTAACTCAGGATATAAAGATGGGCTTGATAGATCGATTTGGTTGGAATTTGTTCCTATATTAACGCCAAACTGTGAAGCTAGCCCAGTTAAGCCTGAAAAATTTCCTACATTATTGCTCTGGGGTAGTAAAATAGTTGCTGAACTAATATACTCAGGGGTTTGAATAAATTGAACATAAGTAAATGTCATAAATGCAGATACAAATGTGGTTAAAATAATTACTTTTAATTGTTCAGCAATCGTAATCATAATATCTGCAAGCGAAAAATTATTATTATCAATAAAGTTTAATTTTGGAGTAATAGTTTCAGTTTGATTATTAAATTCTGGTTCATTTTCTGCAATTACTTTATTTACGATATGATGTGGTACTTGATTTCGAGCTTTCCAATTAGAAACAGCTTGTGGAGTAGTATCAAGAATTCTAGCTATTTCAGCTAATGAATTAACACCATTTGCATTCATAATATTTTCTAATTCAATAAAATCCATTTAGCTACCGCTTGAGCTACTCAACTGTTGTGATAATACTAGTATAGTCACTGTTGTTGAAATAATTGATAGGGTTGAAGTTGCAAAAGCAGTTAAATCAAATGGTGCTTTTGATTCTTTTTTATTAATAATTACTCTTGAGCCATCTTTTATTTCAGTAGATCGAAGAAATCTCTTAGGGGCAACTGTTCCATTAGAGTAAATCACAACGATGTCATTTTTATTTCCATTTGGCATGACCCCGCCAGCAGATCGTACGTAATAATTTAGGTTCTTATTTTTTTGATATTCAATTAGTCCTGGGTTATACACTTCCCCTTCTACAAAAACAGATCTTGTTGCTTCTTGAACATAAATACTATCTCCTGCAATTAAAGGCAAATCATAATTTTGCCATGCAACACGAATCCATTTGTTTTGCGAAATTTGCTCGCCAGTTTTTTCAATTATTTTATTGTTACTTTGTGAATCTTGAAAAAGTTCTTTTTTCCTGAAAATTGAGATACCGCCATCAAGAGCAATGGGTGTCAACCCACCCGCTCTACTAATTAATGACTTTAATGTTTCCTTGTTAGATAGGAGAGGGTAAGATCCCGGAATATTTACCTCGCCTAAAACTTTTACAGGTTCCTTTTCAAAGTAATTGAGATTTGCATGCACAACGACTAGATCGAGATTTTGTAAAGAATAATCTTTCAAACCATTTTTTATATTTTTCAAATTAATTTCAATAACTTTTTCATATCTACTATTTGGATCTCTACGTATTAATTCAGCTCTAGTTTGATAAACTGATTTCCAAAAAGTTGAATCGGAAAAGTCGCCACTTAATCTTATTAGATCGCTTAGTTTCATTCCTTTAAAATAAATATATTCTCCGGGCTTTTTGACTTGGCCAATAATTTTAACTTTATTTTTTGATTTCCCAACTGATGAGATATTTATAATATCCCCATCAACAATTTTGGTGGTATCTGCATTTGATACATCAATATAAAAACCGAAAGAAAGATTATTCTTATTATCTCTATCCTTTACTGGTATTAATCTTTCAATTCCAATCAATGATGACGAGTTAGATTTTATTCCACCAGAAAAATAAATTAGTTCATTTAAGGTCTCGCCAGGCAGGCTCTCATAAATAGCTGGCCTAATCACTCCGGAGTCAATTTTTATAGAAGAAATTCTTGATGGTACAACTAATATATCATCATCTCTAAGCTGTATTGCTCTTGGAAGATTGCCATTAATTAAATATTCATATAGGTCAATATATACAGGTTTTTCATTGTATCGTTTTAATGTTATTTTTCTCAATGAGCCTGTAGTGTCGACTCCCCCAGCTTGTATTAGACCAGTGATAACATTTGAAAAAGGATGGATTGGGTATACACCAGGATATCTTACATTTCCGACAAATGTTACATTTATGCTTCTTAATTCTCCTAATGAAACATCTATATAAGTCGTTGGTTTTGAGCCTTTAAGGGTAGAAAAAACTTTTGAGAATTGAGTTTTTAAATAATTTTCTCCCTCCTCTATTGATTTACCCAATAAATTTAACAAACCTACTTTGTCATCATATATTGTTCCATTTTTAGCTATAATATATTTTTTTCTTAATTGAGTTTCTCCCCATAGCGAAACAATCAACTCATCTCCTGGTCCAAGTAAATAATTTGGAGGTGGAGGAAGATTTTCCCAAAACCGTAATGTATCTCGTTTTGTAAAAAAATTATAGCCAAAGAAATTATTAGAATAATAGACGGTATCAGATTTAGTATTATTAATAATTGATAGGCTAAGATTATTTCGTTTTTCAAAATCAAATTCATTATCGTTTATTTGATTTATATTAATTTTATTATCCTGCATAGCTTTTTCATATTCTCTTTTCATTTGCTGTAATTCCTGAAGGGATTGGGAATTAGCAATTGAAAAGAGCCCAAGGAAAAGCATTGAGAAGAAAAATTTGTAATTATTAAACATTATAATACTCCCTATACCATTTAATAAACTTTGGGATTCCCTGATCTAAGTTTGTTTTTGGTTTAAAATTTAAAAGTTCTTTAGATCTTGAAATATCTGCAAAGGTTTCAACCATGTCTCCTAATTGCAGGGGTAGAAATTCAATCATAGCGCTTTTTCCGATATTGCTCTCAATAATCTGAATTAAATCCATAAGTTTTACTGTTTTATTATTTCCTAAATTGAAAATTTCATAATTATAGTTTTTTCTTATAGCGCTAACTGTGCCAGAAATAATATCATCTATATAGGTAAAATCTCTTCTCATCTGACCTTCGTTAAATAGTTTTATTTTTTTATCTTTAATAATTTTTTTTACAAATTTAAAAATTCCCATATCTGGTCTATACCAAGGTCCATATACTGTAAAATATCTAAGTCCGGTTGTTGGAAGATCGTATAAATGTGAATAAGAATAAGCAATTAGTTCATTTGATCGTTTAGTTGCTCCATAAAGCGAAATTGGCTTCTTTGCTCTATGAGCAGTATTAAATGGAATTTTTTTATTCGCTCCATAAACCGATGAGCTTGATGCATAAATCAAGCCTTCTACTTGGTAATCTTTACAAAGCTCAATGATATTTAAAAAACCAACAAGATTTGAGCTCATATACTCATGTGGATTAGTAAGGCTATATCTTACACCTGGCTGCGCTGCAAGATTAATAACTCTTTGGGGTTTATATTTATTAAAAACTTTTTGAATATCCTCTTTATTTGCAATGTCTGCTTTTATAAAATCAAAATTTTTATAGGATTTTAGAAGATTAAGTCTGTCTTTTTTTAATTTAATATCATAATAATTACTAATATTATCGATACCAAAAACCTCAAAGTTATTTTTCAATAAATAGTGGGCCAAATGATATCCAATAAATCCCGCTGCACCTGTAATTAATAGTTTCAACAATTATACCTATATATTGATTTATTTGAATATTTAAATTTTTTTATTATTGATTCTCATTAAAATACACATATTTTTTATAAAAATACACAAAAAGTTAATAAATATATTACTATTATAAATAAAATTTGTATATTTGTTGCTAATAAAATATAAAAAATCAAATTATTATTAAAAATTATCATGAAAATTTTAGTTACAGGAGGTTGTGGATTTATTGGAAGCAACTTTATTCTCAATCAAATTGGTTCAACATCTAATAAAATATTAAATATTGATAAGATTACCTATTCTGGCAATATTGATAATTTGACATCAATTAAAAATGAAAAAAATTATCAATTTGCACAAATTGATATTTGTAATAAAAAATCAATTTCTGATTTATTTACAAAATTTAGTCCTGATATAGTAGTTCATTTTGCTGCAGAATCACATGTAGATAGGTCAATTGATTCTCCTATGCCATTTATTGAAACTAATATTGTTGGAACTGCAAACTTGCTTGAAGCAGCTACTTATTACTGGAAAATAAATCAGAAAAGGGAATTCAAATTTATTCATATTAGCACTGATGAGGTATATGGATCACTTGGTGAAACTGGTTTTTTCACCGAGAAAACACCATATAACCCAAAATCGCCTTATTCTTCTTCAAAAGCATCATCTGATCATCTTGTTAGATCATGGAACCATACATATGGATTACCTACAATTATTACGAATTGTTCTAATAATTATGGCCCCATGCAGTTTCCAGAAAAACTTATTCCATTAATGATAATCAATTGCTTAAATGATAAACCATTACCAGTCTATGGAGAAGGAGATAATATAAGAGATTGGCTCTATGTATCAGATCATTGCAGAGCTATACAAAAAGTAATAAATAATGGTAAAATTGGAGAAACCTATAATATTGGTGGAAACAACGAAATCAAAAACATTGACATCGTAACAACTATTTGCAATATTTTAGATGATTTAAATCCTAAAAGTCAAAAATCATCCTATAAAGATTTAATCACTTTTGTTAAGGATCGACCAGGACATGATTATAGATATGCAATTGATTCTTCAAAAATTCAAAAAGCACTTGAATGGAAACCTATTGAATCTTTTGAAACTGGTATTTACAAAACCATTGAATGGTATATAGAAAATCAACCCTGGTGGAGAAAAATACAAAAAAAGCATTATAATCAAGAAAGATTAGGGCTAAAAAACACCTAAATCAATCTTTGATAAAATATAATGTCACAAAAACTCATACTCCTCCGTCATGGAGAAAGCAAATGGAATCTCGAAAATAGATTTACCGGTTGGACAGATGTAGATTTAACAAAAAATGGACAGAGTGAAGCAAAAAATGCAGGCATACTGCTTTCTAAATATAATATTGAATATGATTTCATATATACTTCTTATTTAAAAAGAGCTATAAATACGCTTAAAATATGCCTAAAACAGCTACAAAAACCTGCTAGTGAAGCAATTTACCATTGGAGGTTAAATGAGCGGCATTATGGAAGACTTCAAGGTTTAAATAAGTCTGAAACTGCTAAAAAATATGGAGATAGACAGGTCCTATTATGGAGAAGAAGTTTTGATATTCCACCTCCTAAAATGGACATTAATGATAAATGTCATCCAAAATACGATATTTTATATAAACATATTGATTCTCAAAAACTTCCAGACTCTGAATCTTTAAAGGACACACTAGAAAGAGTTAAGCCTTTATGGAATGATAAAATTTTCCCTAAAATCAAAAGAAGAAGTAATGTTATGATTGTAGCTCATGGAAATTCTTTGAGAGCTATTGTGAAAATGTTGAAAAATATATCTAATGAAGATATTATTAAATTAAATATCCCAACAGGGGTTCCTTACATTTTTGAGTTTAATAAAAACAATGATGTTAAAAAGGATTATTTCCTGGGAAACAAAAAGGAAATATTAAATAAAATTGAAAATGTTTCTAAACAAGGGCGATCAAAGGATTAAGAATATTTATTTAATAAAGAAATAATTTGATATTGTTCTTTTTCATCTAAATATGGGTGCATTGGTAGGGACAATATTCTTTTTGAAATTTTTTCAGAAATTTGGAAATCTCCCTTGCTATAGCCATATTTTTCGTACGCTTTTTGTAAATGAGCGGGAATTTTATAATAAACCATAGATGGAATTCCTTCTCTCCTAAGAGAATCTATTACTTTGTTTCTATCCAATTTGTCAGGAATAAGAATTGAATATTGAGCCCAAGATGAAAAATATTTACTAGGAATAAGAGGAGGAATAAACATTTTGTGTATGTTATGTGTATAATATTGCGCTACTTTTTCTCTTCCACTTAGTTCATCATCGAAAATTTCTATTTTTTCTAGCAAAACAGCAGCTTGAATAGTGTCCAAACGTCCATTTATTCCAATTCGTTCATTTTCGTATTTATCTTTTCCTCCTCCATGAATGCGTATCGATTTCATTTTATTAGCTAATTCATCATTATTTGTAAAAATTGCACCACCATCGCCATAACAACCAAGCGGTTTGGCAGGGAAAAAAGATGTTGCAGCTACATCTCCAAATGAGCCTACTAATTTTTTTCCTATTTTTCCACCAAACCCCTGAGCAGCATCTTCAATAATCAAAAGATTCTTTTCATTGGCAAATTCCTCAATTAATCTATATCGCGCTGGTAAACCAAAGAGGTCTACTGGGATGATTGCTTTTGGATTTAAATTTTTTGAAATAGCGCTATTATAAGCTTCTTTGAGACCAGCAGGGTCTAAATTAAAAGTTCTATCATAAATATCACAAAAAACTGGAGTAGCCCCAAGCAAGGCAATGACTTCTACTGTGGCAATATACGTAAATGGTGTAGTTATTACAGCATCTCCAGGGCCGATACCCATAGCCATCAAAGGTATTAAAAGGGCATCTGTACCAGAAGAACAAGAAATGCAGTGTTTTGTATTGACATAATGTGCGAGTTTTTCTTCTAATTCATCGATTTCAGGTCCCATAATATATTGACCATGATCAAGAATTTTTTTAATTCTCGTATCAATTTTTTCTCTAATTTTACTCTGCTGAGCATTTAAATCTATAAATTGCATATTTTTATCTTTTTCTTAGTGCGAACTTATTTAATAACTTTACAATCTGATATAAATAATAAATCCACCAAATGATTTCCAATAATATAAAATTAAAAGCTCAAGCAAACAATTATCCATCTTGGCAATTAACAAATAGACAGTTATGCGATTTAGAGTTAATTCTTAATAATGGTTTCCATCCATTAAATGGATTTTTAACTAAAGATGATTATGATTCTGTAGTTAATGAAATGAGGTTAAGTAATGGAGATCTATGGCCAATACCAATTACGCTTGATGTGGATGATGAATTTGCAAAAACAAATTCCAATGCATCAAAAATTACCCTTAAAGACAAAGAAGGCTTTTCCCTTGCAATATTAACTATTTCAGATATCTGGAAACCTGACTTAAGACATGAAGCAAAATCAGTATATGGAACTTTAGACAATAAACATCCTGGAGTTAACTATCTTCTCAACATTGGAAACAAAAACTATATTGGTGGAAATTTAGAAATAATTTCTCTACCGCATCATCATGACTATAAGGATTTTAGACATACCCCTGATGATCTAAAACATGATTTTAGGTCAATGGGGTGGAATAAAATTGTAGCATTTCAAACTAGAAATCCTCTCCACAGGGCACATTTTGAGCTTACTAAAAACGCAATGCGTGAATTAGGTGCTAATATTTTAATCCACCCCGTAGTTGGGCTTACTAAACCTGGAGATGTTAATCACTATACACGAATGAGGTGCTATCAACATGTAATGAGTGAATATCCAAAAAATTCTGCAAAACTAAGTCTTTTGCCCTTAGCAATGCGCATGGGTGGACCTAAAGAAACCCTCTTGCATGCAATAATTAGAAAAAATTATGGCTGTTCATATTTAATAGTTGGTCGGGACCATGCGGGTCCTGGATTAGATTCAAAAAACAATCCGTTTTATGGTCCTTATGAATCTCAAGAAATACTAAATAATTATCAACAAGAAATTGGCATTGAAATGGTTCCATTTAGGTTTATGGTTTATCTTCCAAAGACTAAAAAGTATAAACCCATTAACGAAGTCAAAAAAAATGAGGATTATAAAACGCTCTCAGGAACGGAATTACGACAACTTTTAGATAGAGGTGAGGGAATACCTGATTGGTTTACTTTTAGGGCTGTTTCGCGTGAATTAGAGCGCTCTAACCCTCCTTTGGCAAAGCGAGGCCTAACTATTTTCTTTACTGGTCTATCTGGATCTGGCAAATCAACGCTTGCAAATGGATTATTAATTAAACTACTTGAAGAGGGCTCAAGACCCGTGACTCTTTTGGATGGTGATATTGTTCGAACTCACCTTTCAAGTGAGTTAGGGTTTTCAAATGAACATAGATCCATCAATATCAAACGCATTGGATATGTAGCTAGTGAAATCACAAAAAATGGTGGTATCGCTATATGTGCGCCTATTGCTCCGTATGAAAAGGATCGGAGCTACAACAGAGAATTAATTTCTGAGGTTGGTGGATATGT
>MDSW01159056.1_pt1 | contig 13414 bp, 7 predicted proteins | sample 811171 | NCBI WGS metagenome assembly MDSW01 (sample SAMN05326641, study PRJNA326480) | marine metagenome | isolation source: seawater | place: Atlantic Ocean: North West | collected 2012 | reverse complement strand
TTCTGTTTCCTGTTCTGTTTCCTGTTCTGTTTCCTGTTCTGTTTCCTGTTCTGTTTCCTGTTCTGTTTCCTGTTCTGTTTCTCGTTCCAGTCTCGATTCTACTTGCTCGATTGAAATCAGAGTTTCTATTGTGAGATCGACTGGCAACTCCCCCTCGATTGGACTCTCTATATTCACGACATCGTCGCCTTCCGCTCCTTCTCCGCCGTCACCTTGCAATGCCGGTAATTTCGCTTCTTCTGAGACGGCGTGTGGCGTCACTGCCTGGTCCTTCGCTGCCGTAATCACCGGGGGAGCAACAGAGGCTTCGTCCGTATTCTCTGGATTTTCCTGCCTAGCAAACCGAGGGGGTAACAAGGGGGCAGTGGGCTTAATGCGAGTCACGGACATTTCAACTTGAGATTGCCCGATATCAACATTTCCTTCCGAGACAGCAGAGGAATCATCCACCAGCCGTATCGCTTGGTGACAATGCGGACACGTTACTTCCATGGCGGATTCATCCGCGCGGAACATTCCTTCACAAACAGGACATTCAAATGTAAATAAACTCATATCGTCCACAAGAAAATCCCAACCGAACTAGTTACCGTTTTCCAGTCCTTCACCAATAGCATAGATCTCTTCAGCATCCAGAATCTGCCCGGTGGATTCGAACAAAGAAGCAATGGCTGCTTTATGAATCTTCATTTTCGTTCCTCCAACCCCAATCGCGCCGTAGACAATCCTGCCTTCCAACTCTTTCGCCTTATCCATCATCTCGATGCCTTCAATGCCCATTGGAGGGACAGCATTCAAATCGACCAATACTTTGAGGTTTTCACAATGGCACCAGATAGCTTGTGAAATCAATTGAATACCAGTTGCACCTGCTGCAATCATTACGTCGACATCCGCCGCGACAAGTGCTGTCTCTTCGTCAGAGGCGGTGGAAACCCCAACCACTTTGGCCGATTCCACCTGGGTAGCAACACTCTCGGCAGCCTGCTGTGCCCTTTCAATCGAACGTGATCCGAGCTTAACCTCGGCTCCCTTACGAGCCAACAAGCGGGCAGCACGCAGCCCCACAGGCCCCGTACCTGCAAGCACGAGAACTTTCGCGCCACTTAGATCCACATGGCGAGCAGCTGCTAGCACGGCCGCTGCAGCGGTCGTATTGGAACCATTTGAATCCATCATCACGCTTACACGCATCGGACCAAAGAAACACTTCCGTGTAGCGTCCAGTAATTTTTCACCTTCCGATACATTGGACCCGCCGACAAAAACAGCCGTTTGATGGAGATCCTCAGGGCCTCGGGTAAACATCGCACCATGGACCAGTCCTTCAACATCATCGCCGGAAACCTGATTGTATTGAAACAACTTATCTACGCCGGAATCTACAGCAACGACAGCATCAAAGACACTGGCATGTTTATCACTATCTAATTGCACCAGGATCTTTGGTTTACTCATTGAAGTTACCCTTTCTTTTCACGTGTCGCAATATTACTGACATTTTATCTGATTCGTCTCCAAACTGAATAAGGTGAATCCCAATTTATCTCTGCCCAAAACCAGTTTAAGAAATTCCCTTCCTGAACAAGCGCATAAAAACACCCCGCCAGAGGACTGACGGAGTATTTTTTGATCTAATCAATAACGATCAATCTTGTCAATCGTCAGACTGGACTAGCAACCCTTAAATGGGTGTGCCGCACTGTCACGACCATCTAACATTTTTTGTACCGATGGATCACCAGTCATGGCATTACGAATAGACTGCAGAGTCGCTTCGTAATTGTACTGGAAGATTTTTGCATCATCTTCAGCTGCCGGGTGAATAAATACGCCACAAACAATTACCAAATCTTCCGCCTGATCTGCTGCGATAGCACCTTCTTTCACAGCATCAGCTACAGCTTCAGCAACCGCAGCCTGAGCAGGACCGAACATCTGAACCGCTTGCTTCATACCCTTAATGGTTACTTTTGTAATCATTACAGTACTTGGCTTGACGGCCAGATTTGGCTCTAAAACAGCCAATAGATTGCTATGACCTTCGCTCTGGCGTGCAAGTGCATTTGCAAATGCGTCACCGACTGGGCCATCCTTGCTACCAATTAACAAATCAATATGTGCTATCTCGTTGCCATCACCAACGAGTGCTTCACCGACATACATCGACATGGAGAATCTCCGTTTATCCTGAGAAAACCTAAAACTAATATCTCTGCTGTGAAAATAGCACACTGTCGGCCAAATACAAGAACCCGTTATAGAATTAGCAATTCATTCAGGTTTTTGATTTAGACTGGCTGACAATTAGTGCTTTAATCGTCAAACTTTATTTGACCGTAACTTACCTTCGGATACAACCAACCAACATGACTAATCTTGATATCTCTCGAATATTGATTGTCGGTGCATGCGCCCGTGCAGCTGCTCAATCTGCACATCAAGCCGGATATCAAGTGTTTGCAGCGGACCTATTTGCCGACACCGACACTCAACTAGTGGCTAACTGCAAAACACTCTCGGATTACCCCTACGACATCCCACTGGCCGTTGAACATTTCCAACCCGATGCCGTCTGTATCACCGGTGCATTGGAAAACCACCCTTCGTTACTCGAGAAAATCAGCCAACGTACATTACTTTTAACGCCTCCGATCTCTGCCATCGCCTTCGTTCGATCCCCTAGACAACTTTCTTCTTTCCTTCACTCTCATGGACTGGACTTTCCTGAAGTCATCGAAAGCCACGCACCACAGGATGGGCGTTGGCTCGCCAAACCATTCAAATCAGGATCGGGGCACCAAATTAAGTTGGTTCCGGCCGGCAGCACCTGTCCAGCAGACTGTTACCTACAGCGTTACATAGAAGGGTGCTCCATGAGTATCAGCTATCTGCTTCAACCAGAGACAACGACTGTGCTTGGGACATCTGAATTATTGCCGCCACCATTATATTCCCAGATGCCATTCCAGTTCCAAGGTGCCGTGACGAACACCTTGCCACCGCAACATATCTCAGAGCTTGAAAGACTGGGGGACCTATTACGAAAACAAGGAATACTAGGTTTAGTTGGAATCGACTTCATTCTAACGGCGGATGACAAACTTGTGATCCTTGAAGTCAACCCTCGCTATACTGCCACTATGGAGTTATACCGAGACCGCTGGGAATCACCGCTTATGGCTTACCACATCGAGGCTTTCATAAATCCCAACCGCCCAACCTCGAAAGATATTGAGTATCCGCTAGCAGGGAAGCGAATTTTGTATGCTCGACAGAAAATCACTATTTCAGAGAAACTACTGAACCATATACAACAAATGGCGACTGTAGAGAACGTCAGCCTAAGCGACCTTCCTCGCGTAGGCACTACGATCCATAACGAACACCCGATCTTAACTATCCACGCCGTTGGCAAGGATACCGGTTTACTAAAAGAAACACTCAACAACTTTGCAACGCGTTTGTTGGATGGAACGAAACTCTAGTCGGGAGTCTTTTCCAACCAGGTTTTCCCTGCCATCTCTGGCTTCCAGTCTTTCAAACCAGCCAACTTGCCGATCTCAGCAATACAATGTATGGATACCCGTTGTAGTGTCGGCTTATCGGTTTTCCCTTCAGACAGAGCGACTACGTCAATTGGGTCACCGACATAAAGAGAAACTTTAGCTGGCGTGTAGAAGGGCTGAAAGATCTCGTTCGAAAATGGAATATTTTGTAGATAACAAGGAATGATCGGTACGCCGGCCTTTATCGCAACCATGATCGCCCCGGGGCGACAGGCCTGCATGAATTGGCTGGTGGTGTTCAAACGGCCTTCTGGAAACATACAGATTAACCGGCCAGCCTTTGCCTCTCGAATCACTCGCTTCGTAGCAGCCGTATCAACTCCACGCCGCCCGGCTTTAATCACGTCCAACACATCCATGATTCGACCAATCAGAAGGCCCGATGCAAATTCACGTGCAATCATCCATCCAATCGGGCGATAAGATGCCATTTGTATGAAGAACGGATCGGCACTACTGCGGTGATTACTAATTAACACTCCCCCCTGTGATTGCTCAGGTATCCGACCGTATAGTCTGCCACGCCAAAGAAAAGCCGTAAACATTGCAGCAGGCATCCACAGTACAACCTGAAAAAAGTTCATCGGTGAACGCAGCGTAAAACCGATCGCCAGCCAAAGAGGAGAAGACGCCGCAAAAACTAATACCATGTCGACAAGAAGACTCTCGTTTCCTTCCACACTCAATCCTTATAATGGCAGTCTGTAAAAATCACGAATCATCCGTTAATTTAATCACCGTATTATAATCTGCCATCATGTATTTTGCCGCCCTTTCCGATACCCATGGATATAAGCTTCATACACAACGAACTGTTGAAATATTGAAGTCTTTCGATCCGGTCGCGGTCCTTCATTGCGGTGACATCGGTTCATTGCAAATCCCTGAGTTGCTCGGCCAATGGCCTACACATTATGTTTGCGGAAATGTGGACTCAAGGCTAAAAGGACTCGAAGCCGCCATTCTTCAGGCTGGTGGCATCTATCATCATGAATTCGGAGACATCACCATAGAAGATTTGCGTATCGCATTACTGCACAGCCATATCCCCCAAACTCTCGACAAAGCGATTCGAGGCGGGCTGTACGATGTAGTCTGTTACGGGCATACCCACCAAGCAGAATATCACATGGATGCTAAAACGCTCGTAGTAAATCCCGGAGCATTATACCGAGCCCGAAGACACACCATTGCTATTTTTGAGCTTGGCAAAAAGCCACCAGCTATTTGGCATGTCGAAGTTTGAAAACGCCCTAACCCGCCATTCGGGTAATCCGATTAACCGGTTGTTCAATCTGCTCATCAACATATCGATGCTGCATTAAGTAAGCATCTTCGACGGTATCATCATAGAAATTTCGTAGTACTGACAGTGCGAGGAAATCCTGTCCTTTAAAGAACAACTGTGCCTCCAAATTTGTCTCTCGTACTTCCAGCACAATTCGATTGCGACGTTGTTGAGACAACTTGCTCTTTAGTTTTTCAACCATAGCCGTTCCCACCCCTAAACGTCGGTGATCCTGATGAACAGCAAAATTAAGAATATGTAATCGGGTTTTGTGGAGCTCATAAATCATAAAGCCGACGATAGTGTCATCATACTCAGCCACCATGCCAATACAGTTACGCTGTCTCAAACAGCGGACAAAATCATCTTCATTCCATGGAAATTCAAAACTAGCATTCTCAATCCCAAGAACATCCGTCATATCCCGACGAATCATCCATCTAATGTGAATCCCTATTGTCTGTGTTGGCTCTGCCGCCATATTGGACTCCTTCCAGTGCCGGCATTAATTCTGCAGTCTCCTGAAGCTTTTTTTGCTCATTGACCTTCCCTAGTAACAAGCAAAATTACCTTCGGCCTCTTCGCGATTACTCTGAGGTTACAAAAAATTATCACATCCGAGATTTTTTGCCAATACTAACTTCGAATAGCAACTGACTTAATTTACTTTTAACCCGTGAAATCGCACCTTGATAAATCTGCGGTCCGGAAGCAACAAGCCAACTAACGCCATCACGATGAGTACCACACCGACGAGTTGAGGCGTAAAGAACGTCCACCAAATGACACCCAGCAATACGAGTGGGCTCATCGGAGCGTGACTGACCCAGCTGGCCAGCCAACCACGCTCAGTAAGGACATAAACGAATCCTGAAATAAGAAGCACTCCCAAAATCACACTCAACTGCCACCAAATGAGTACGGAGGAAGTGTGTAACTGACTGCGAATTAGAACTTGTGAGAGTGCTCCCGACGTATGGCCGGCCAATCTAATACCTGGCGCCTGCAATAACTGGTAATCCCTATAACCAAAGTCAACTTGAGGAAGACCGGACAATTCCAGATTTTGGGGAGATCTATCTGCCAAGTCCTGTAACAACTGCAACCTGTTTTGATACTTCTGCCAATACTCTTGCTCTCTTGAGAGACTATCACTTACTTCAAAATTCCCGGCTATCTGTCGTAATACTGATTTTTGCCCCCAAGCAACCTGGTGCGAGAAGACGGCGGCCAGGCTGTCTGGCTGAACATTATCGCTATCAAACTGAAGTCCTTTGTAATCCGCATCTGAAGCCAGAATCTCTATCGTGGACTTCAGAACTTCACTTTCGGGTACTGGTAACATTAGCAGGCTCCTTCCCCCTACCAACGCCCGTTCCGATTCAAGAGTAAATACCACATCCACTTGTTGGTATTGCCGGTCGGATAATAGCGGAATGACGACCCGCCTCTGCTGTTCTGAAGTTGATACCTGAACTGCCATTACCTCTGAAACAACCGGAGTCCCCTGCACTGCTGCATTTTCCAAATTCCACATCTCCGGCCAAACCAAAGTCAAATCCTTCCCCGGGATGGGAAGAACATAGAAAGTAGCAACTCCAACAATATGCTCAGGGTCGATAACCGCCAATTCATAACTGGCGACTTCAACCTCCAATTTAGATGAACTCTGAAAAAATGCCTCTGAACGAATTTCTGTTTCGTTGGTACCCAGAAAAACCGCGTGACTCTTCGAATTCACTACTTCTGGTATAACATTCGTTGACCATTGTGAAATACGTTGCGCTCCCACCGACTCCCACTCGACCTGTTGTTCATCAATACTATCTGGAGCATAAAAGAACTGCTGGACATTCCCTCGAGGGTTATTTGCAAATTCAAAACCCGGAAGTGCTAAAATACCGTCGGTTTCCTCCAATTCGAACTTCAGACGAAACTGCACTGAATCAACGATTAGCTGCATCGGTCGCAAGGTAAACAAATAGCTTTCTGGACCATTCTGAAGGAATTCGACAACGTAATTACCACTCAACTCCTGAACCTGCTGAAACTTGAGATTTTGAAGTTGTAATCGAATCTGATCGACAGCCCCTTCTGTCACCTTCAAATCTGCCGTAACTTCAAATGTTCTTTTCCCATTTTCCTGGCCAAAACCACCACTAGCAGCACCTCGAAAGCTTTGTTTATTACGAAGAATTCTAATCGCATATTGGCTTGCTGCCAGCGATGAGTCAAAGCTAGCCAGTAGCCTACCGCCTAAACTCTCCACATAACTGCCAGGCTCCAAGTCAAGATCCTCGTCACTAAGAATCCTGACTAAAGATCCTGCTTGTTGAATTACATTGATATTGTCATTAATAACAATTCCGCCCTCATGAGTAATCGTAGGAATCGAGAGCGTACGCACCTGCGATCTTTGTTCGCCGGAGGAAAGATAATCTAGAGGTAGTCGACCACGCAATTCAAATGCCACTTCGCCTGTAATGCCATCATCCGTAAAGACACTCAGATAACCGTCGGTGGAATGCTGAACGCTGGCATCCAGAACAACTCCGTCTTGGTGAATCGTAGCTGACTCAATAACGAAGCCTTTGGGAACACGATAACGTTGTTGAAAAGCGAGACCATCTTCGATCAGCAGATCTGCATGGTAAAGCATCAAAAGTTGATCAAAACCAACAACCAAGTTACTGGATTGAACTACCTCTGACTTTACAACTCTCGGTAACGTCGTGATAGGCTCAACAGGCTGAGACCCAATCTCACTCAAAGCATATACCGCCTGTGGTACATCCGGTGCACCCCATCGAGAGAGCAGATCCTGTTTTAGGTCGTCGCTAACCGTGGTTAAAGGGCTATGCCAAGTCAAATCCGGCTCGACACTTAACGCCAGCCAACGTTCCCGACGGCGTTGCACAACGGGCGTGACTTCTGGAACTGGCACATTGCCAATACCCGATACATCCTCAAGATAAAACGACAATTGGACTTCGAAAGAGTCTGAAACGGGGCGCTGTAATGAAAAGTACAGGGTCTTCGTCTCGCCGTCACGAATCCTCGGATTGCTGACAATCATCTGCCCCGGACGTATAGGCAGCAACCTTAAACGGGGATCAACGTTGATACTAAATTGCTGAGTTGTCCCGGCGACAACGTCTACCTTCATGCGTACATCCACCACAACTGAATGCGGCGCAATCTTGAGCCAATAGTACTCTTGCGACTCCAGCACCGACGCGCCGGCAATTTCAACATCCCCCCCTCCCCAAATGACGCCCATCCGACGAGTGCTGCCTAAGGCGGCAACTAATCGGCCTCCCAATGCATCAACCCGAGTACGTCCTTGAACTCCCAGAAACAACACCTTATGCTCTTCCGATACAGGAGAGGTCTCCACCGTTGCCTCCGGAACTCCGGGAATATCAATTTCAAATCTCTGCACATCGCTGACGGTCTGCACCACAGGTTCCAATTCGATGTCGACTGTTACAGGACCTTCCTGAGAAACTTTGATCTGCACTGCTTTACGATCAGCCTGAAATTGATACTCCGTAGCTTCTCCTTCGATCGTGACACTCTGAATTTCCACCTGCTGTGCGTCAAACGGAAGAGTAATCTGCTCCACATCCGCTCCAAGTTCCATTTGGTAGGTGATCTGCAGCGCCGGGTAAACGGTATCACCGTCCGGTGTGTCGGTTATCCAATTGACTTGATATTGGGCCTGAGAGATCAACCAGTTTTCCGTCGGTTGATCAGCCCTGGTATACCATTTTGTTAACTTCTGATAAAACTCATCCACTACATACAAATATTCTCCTGCATCCGAACCGTCATCATCTACTGGCAAATAGACACTATGCACCACTGGGATCTTATTGTTCTGCTCCTGGTTCACCTCTTGGGGACTTAAAGATTCTTCCGGTTGCTGATAAGCCTGAGAATCGAGAGAAGAGAAGACTACAAAGGCCAAAACTAACAAGGGAGCTGCAAGTCCTGGGCGGGATTGCAAATCAAACTCCAGGTCCGAATCTGCTTTACGAACAATCAACACTGCCTTCATTCTGGAAACGATCGTGCAAACCGTTACTGCCAGAGAAGCAACAAAGGCTTGTGCGCCAAACTCCACAAAAGCCTCGTCAACAAACATGGTAAATGCAGCCATTATTCCAGGCAGCAGAAAAGACAGTTTCCAGTAACGCCGACTTAACCAAAGTAATAAGCCAATCCAAATCACCAGACTCGCCCAGGCAGCGGTAACCAGCGATGCCTTGTTGTAAACAACCAATGATATTCCAGCATCAGCCTGCTTCACGCCAGACTCATACGTCCACATCAAATCCTGGCGCAGGGTTTCATGCAACTGCCGAACTTCCCGTTCGGATAACAAGGAAAGGACACGGCGTCCCAAAACCCAATCTTCTAGTTGAACAACTGATCCACCTGCTAATTCGTAAGTTGTAAATACTGGACGAAGCCTATCGCTAACCACAATCACCCGGCCAGTACTTAGTGCATCCACATCAATCCAACGATCTGACGAAAGAATCAAGCGACTGTCATCTCGAACCAAGGCCAGTCCGGCATTATGAAGCCATTGTATTGCCGAGGTTCCAATTGCTTCGTTAACGTCAGAACTAAGCTGTGTCATCGGGTCGATACCGAGGGCGTCCAAAGCGACCACATCGACAGCAAGCTCGAGACCTTCGAATTCTTCGGATAATAAAAACTGAACATTACGTAACCAACTGGCCCAAGTCAGTTGCGGGGATGCCTCCGAGTTGCGGCGAATAGCAGCTGCTCGTTCAAGCAATGAAGTCACTTCGGCCGTCTTCCGCTCCAGTGAATTATCTGCCTGAGACCGCGATGCGTATCGAGGGCTAATATTCAACTGATCATGTTTCAACCACGGGCCAAAAAGACGAGTCGCAACAGAATACTCCGTCGATCGACTCGCTAATTCGAAACCTGGCGGCACAGCCACCGACCAGTATGACTGTAAAATTTCCGCATTCACTAGAGGAAGCGGCTTTTGCAGTTCCGTCCTAAAACCTAATGCATCCGAGGTAGTCTTAAAACGAATTCTTACTCTCGCAAATCGGGATTCTGTTTCCAAAGGAATCCGCAATTGGCTTGGCGAACCCGAACTTCGAATTGAGGCCAGATAAATCCGCTGCCCATCAACCCAAACGCTCTCCACTTCAACTTGCGGAGGCAAATCAACTTCAAGATCCTTTAACCCCGACCGCTCTACAACATAACGAAGCTCATGACTACTAAAGCCATGGACGAGATACTTTGAGTGTACATGGGCATTCCAAATCACATGTCCCTGGAGCTCAGAATCGGAAGTGATGGACACCTGAGGAGGCGTTCCTATCGGCAGACCGTATTCAAAGGCCTGACAAAAAACGGTCGCCTGCCTTCTAAGACGCTCTGGCAATACACGCTCCATTGCAGGCTCTCTACTCACTTCAACGGCGATATCTTCACTCCATCCAATTTCCACGGAGCCTGAAAATGACTGCGCACCGTCAACGCGATACAACGGCAATCTGACGAATTGCTCCGGACTGAATGACCGCGTGCCTATCAACTTAAAAGATGTCACTCGTGCTTCTACTAAATCAATTTGCCAGCGAAGCCAGCCATCCTCTTCTGTCAGACTTACGTTAGAAATCTCTTCAAACTGAACCAACGAATCACTGTTTTCCTCAAGACGCCACTGCATATCCATCGGCGACAAGCCGGAACTATACACAACCACTTGCTTGACAGGCGTACCTAAGGGGCTAACGTCGATTCGAGTCTCTTCAGTCACCACGTCCAATACGGTGACGTCCGTTTCCAATTCAGCCTCGAATGCTTGAGCTGCGGAAACAGACGAAATCTGCAATCCTAACAATCGGCTAGTGGAATCAAATACAATTCCAACATCACGCAACAGCGGCTCGGCAGAGACCTGTTCACTCGCCGGGTCGAGTCTACTAAACGGTAACCCTCCCAGCCCCAGGACCTGTAAGACATTAGGCTGCTCTGCGGTTAAACCAAGGATATGCTGCTGTAAAACCACCTTCTTAAGTTGCAAAATTGACTCCGCAATATTGGGATAAGAGATTACGTGCAGCAATTCACCTGATAGTATTTTTCCTTTTAGCTGATACGACAGATTCAGTCGTAACGTGACTGTTTGCCCGGATTCCACACCTCCCTGTAAATTAATCTGATGGACCCTTAATCCTCCTTGCTCAAGTTGTACCACTCGGGGAATAAACTGCTGTGAGCCAAAGTCTTTCCCTGCCAGCGTGACGGACTTTAGTTCCCAACCTTCCGTAATCTCTAAATGCAACTGATGCAGAGGCTCTGACGCCGCTGTCATTCGTATCTCTGTCTGCAAATCCACTCGGTTATCAACAAATTCATATCGAGAAACCTGAGAGATATGCAATTCCGTCTCTTGATGCCCGGCAACAACAACAATGTGTGGATTAGGGTCAAACATCTCGAGGACTCGACGCTTCAACGACCCCGCGAACTCAATTCGACTTTCAATTGCGCCCCTAACATCCAATCGATAAAGTTCCAAGTCTTCAGATATCGTCAGTGCTATCTGGCCCTGCCGCCAAATCCCATTAACGACACTCATCAATGGCAAGGCCTGAGGCTGCAATGGTAGAAATTTGGCGACGGCCACGACCTCCAGATTTACCACGCCTACCTGAGAATCCAAAGTGATCGACCAGCGATTCTCATCCGTCTCTGAGGGCGTGGGGTTCAATGCCTGCCCTTGAGTCGACACCCGAACCAGTTCCAGTTCCGGTGAGAGCTGGAAAGACAGTGATTGCCGCTGAGCATTCACTGAATCCAATGTCAAACGGCTTACTAATTCGAGTCCGTCTCGTTCAAACGAGTACTGCAAGTCCTGACTGTAAAACAACACATTGGCATTACTGCGCAGCGCATCCCCTGATAAAACGGTAAGAGTTGTTTTAGATTGACTTCCGAGTTGGATTACCCACCGAATATTTTCTTCGGCCAAGTCCGGCAAACCTTCTACCGGCAAATCCAAGTCTTCTTTGTCAGGAGCCCAAACGATTCCGCTGGATGATCTCAGTAACACCTCACTTGGCAAATCCAAAATCAAGTAGCTTGATTCACTTTGGGGAACCTCAAAATTGAACTTTCGCTCACTTTCTATTACGGCATCCCCTTTTAAGCTCCAATTAAAATTGAGCTCCCCTGGACCATTCAACCGTAACAACGGTATGTTTCGCTCGGTCACACCGCAGATCGCCCGCACACTTGCCGCCGGGGCGTCTGCGGTTGCTTTGACAACCCACTGGGGTGTTTCTAACGCTACTGACAATGGTAAAAGAGGTATGAGTCCCTGTTCATCGGGGTCAGCATCGATGCTCAGCACCGCTCGTCCGTCTATGATCTGTCCGCCCTGCACACGTCCGTAATACATCGACTGACGGATATAACCTCCCTGACGAAATTCCGGTAATGCTTCCGTGCTCTGACGACTCAACCGATTAACCGCATTAATCATCTCTTCGAACTGAGATCTTAATAAAGGCACAGTCCCCTCTAACACTTCATCGATATCGCCCTCATTTACTTTGACCTGACGGTAAATGAGTTCGTCAGGCTGAGGTGAGAAAGAAGGTTGCTGAGATAGACCAGGCGATCCGCACAAAAACAGCACGGACAATCCAAGAACGAATTGAGTTCCTAGTCGGTTCACAATTACGCCTTTTGCTGTTGCGAGTCATCATCAACCGAAGAGCCTGCGATAGATGATTCAAGTTTAAGAAGTGAAATAGCTGCCGAATTGGTATCCTGCTGAATACTAGTGCGATGAATCGCCCGACTCCCCTGGCCCGGACCAGCCACAATCCAGTCCAACATTCTCGACAGGATAACCAGCAGGCCACCTAGAAAAGATGCTTGCAATACCAGCAACATCAACTCGGGAATCCATACAGCAGCAAGTGCTGCGAGTAAGCCAACACTAAAGATTACCATCGGCTGTTGCATAAAATTCAAACGTAGAATTGCCAGGCCAACAATTAGAACCAACCCCGACAGCCAAAACAGCAAGGTCGAACGGCCGGTAATCGATGCTTTGAGAGTGGTCACTTCACCAACGGTAGAAAGCAAATACTGGTTCGTATTTTCAGGCAACGCTAATTGAACGTTCACTCCGACCCAGGACTCTAGATCCGACTGTTCCAATGCTGAATCTCTAAACCAGTAAAATCCGGACCAGGCCCAGTCATACTCGGGCGTCCAGCCCCGTGGGCTTCCCAACAAATGCTGATCGTTCGTGGTAACTACTTGCCAATAAGTAGAGCCGCTCATTTTTGAATTGATCACCTGTGGCAGCGGCAACTCCAAACTTTTGGAATCAAAGTCTAACCGCATATACCAAAGTTCAATTCGATAATCTGATTCAACATTCGCCGCAGACAAACGAACCGTCAATTTCCCCTGCGAATCTAACACCACTTGTTCGACCGGAACACGTTGATTGTTCACAGCCACAATCAATGTTGCC
>MDSW01118853.1_pt1 | contig 13414 bp, 16 predicted proteins | sample 811171 | NCBI WGS metagenome assembly MDSW01 (sample SAMN05326641, study PRJNA326480) | marine metagenome | isolation source: seawater | place: Atlantic Ocean: North West | collected 2012 | reverse complement strand
CGCTTCAAGCGTCCGCCAGAGGGCTTGCGTCGGGAGATGCCGTGCCACTTCGCCATGCGTCCCGCCGACCGACCTCCCTTATTTCAATCGATTGGAGGTCGGAAATCATCTCAATGCCGAGCATTACGTTATTGGAGTAGCGTCCTCAGGCCGACTCATGAGCGAGGCACGGGTCAGGAAGAGGAAGCCCGTCCGACACAAGCAGATGCGTGATGTCGAGAGGCAACTCACCGAGGCCATGGGGCTAGAGGTAGATATGTCGTCGTCCTTCATAGAGCTCGCACACTTCAATGGAAGCGATATTCTTCTCTTAGACAGAAAGATAGTGGCAATGAACATGGAAATACACGACTCAAGTAAATGGGTCCCTACTGTGAGGGGGATTATGCTATGGAAGCCCGAGAGGAGCTGGGCCGCCGTGGATAAGGGCGCCATACCATTCCTGATGAACGGTGCCGATTGCATGGGGGCCGGGATTCACATAGCCGACCCGTCAGTAGAACAGGGCGGGTTCGTTTGGATCAGGGACCAAGAGTCAGGCGCCCCCCTGGTGTCAGGAATAGCTCTGGTAGACGGGGAAGAGATGATGGAGATGACCAAGGGAAAGGCTATTTCCACGATCCATTGGATTGGAGACGAACTCTGGAATGTCGAGTCTTGAACCCCCATCCTTGATGAAGGGGCATGCACACGCAGTCTCATGCGGAACACATCAATCATCCTGGTTCTGCTCCTTCTGATGCCAACTCTCACAGCGGTTGCCGAAGGGGGTGTCAATGAGGCTTCCTCCTTGGAAGGGACTGATATCGCCACCCTACAGATCGACACTCAAGAAGCTCGAGCCAATGTCGCATTCAACATATCGCTGAATCTCTCTGAAGAAGCCGACCAGAACGGCACGATAGTCGAATGGGTCACCCAGATTTGCATTAATTCCGGTGTCTGCTACCCTCCCAATACCCAATCTCTGGAGAGGGATGAATCAGGTGCTTGGATCGGGGAAATCATTCCAGACGACTCGGTCACTTACATCAACTGGAGATTCGTATTGCATTATGAGGACCAATCAGAGGTCTCCATTCCAGAGACTGGCTGGGGATGGAAGGTTTGGTCTTCATGCTGGTATGACAATGGAACTTGGGGAGGCTCAGCATGGAGTGATCTGGGAGATGATTGCAAGCCCGATGAAGATGGACTACCCGGTCCAACTGCTCCTCTAGCGGCCCTCTCTCTCGCCATGGCAGCCTTGATGGCCAGACGCGACTGAGACCCGCTATGTCCAAAGCCGAGGAGGAGCCAGGCTTCATCACTCTCGAGTTCGTAGAGCTCCTCTCTGACGAGATGTCCAGCAGGGCGGATAAGTTCTACGAGATGATGGATAAGAGACGTACTACTAGGCACTTCTCCGATAGGGAGGTACCGAGGAAACTTATCGAGAGAGCCATCCAGACCGCAGGAACCTCCCCCTCGGGGGCCCATCTCCAACCTTGGACATTCGTCGCAGTCTCCAGCCCCGAGATCAAGATGAGTATTAGGGAGGCCGCTGAGAGGGAGGAGACGAAGACCTATTCGGAGAGAATGCCGGAGTCATGGGCAGAGGTCCTCAGGCCTTTGGGCACCGACCATATCAAGGAACATCTCACAGAGGCCCCGTGGGTGGTCATCCTGTTCAGGCAAAGCAAGAGGATAAGGGAGAATGGAGAATGGGCCCCAGCCTACTACTCCCAAGAGTCATGCGGGATAGCCGCGGGCCTCTTCATATCGGCAGTTCACAACATGGGCCTCGTCACGCTAACTCATACCCCCTCGCCGATGGGCTTCCTCAGGGATATACTTCAGAGGCCAGATCATGAGCATGCTATGCTGGTCCTACCAGTTGGTTTTCCCGCCAAAAACGCCAGTATACCCAATATATCGCGTAAAACCCTCGAAGAGATATCGGAGTTCTTCGAATGAACTCTGACCCTAAACCATTAAGAGAGACTCTTGAGGCGCCCGGCCCATGACCAAGTGGATTAAGGCAATGACAGACATAGGAATGACACGAATCAGAATGGACGCTATCTGCGCGTATCAATCGGTTCAAGGTGAGGGAGGAGATTCTCAGGCTCTTCTGATATACACATCGGACAATACCCTGTTCGAGATTATCGAGAATATCGATGAATTGGTCGGCATACTCGATTCCACATTCGAGTTACAAAACTAGGTTACGAATCTCCGGAAGGGGCTAGGAATACTAGTGCTATGCCCGAGCCAATGATCAGCAAGCCACCCAACCAATCTGATGCCCCAAGCGTCTCTCCGAACAGTGTGAAGCCATAGAAAGTCGCTACAATCACCGTTAGGTAGGAGAAGGCACTAACCCATGCCGCATTAGCTCTGTGATAGGCCATTGTAATGCCTACCTGGCCTCCTCCAGCGCCTATGCCGATACCGATTAGTGCGGCCAGAGTATTCCACTCTAGGTCAGCTATGTCTGGGAGCGCTTGGAACATGCTCCCAGCTACCGAGAACGCTGCAAACCAGAATACGACAGAGGACGCCGAGTCTGTGTTTCTGAGCTCCCTCACATACATGTATGCCATCGCGGCAAAGAATCCGGATCCCAATGCCAGAAGGGCGTCTGAGTCAATACTTGAGAGGTCAGGAGATACTATCAGTACGATTCCAGCAAACGCAGTAACAACAAGAAGTACTACTATTGGCTCGACCTTCTCTCTGATAACTCTCCCAGATAGAAGTGCTACGAACAGAGGGGCAGTATACTGGAGCGTCACAGCCTGGCCTATTGGGATTCTCCCTAGTGCGGTGAAGTAGAGTATCATTGCAGTCAACCCTACGACGCATCTCAGGAGCATCGTCCGTTTGTCGCTCACCTTCAGCGACAGCCCCCTACTGGAAGCGAAAATAGCAACAGCGAATGCTATGACCGCCGATCTGACCATTATTATCATCCATACGTCAGCATGGAGGCTGGTCCACTTTACCAGGGCATTCATGGTCCCAAAGCACACACTTCCGAATATCATCCAAAGTACAGCAATTCTAGGTGAGTCAGTCGGAACGACGTAAGGAGAGCCCTCTGTCCTTACCTCGTTCATCGCTTCAGACCCCACCGTCTCTCTAAGGCTGAAACGACGTCTCTGTAATCCTGACCTCCTGCGCTATTCGGCTGATGCAGATGTATTGGTATCCCATGACTGGGTGCCTCGGCTAGCCTGATGTTCCTTCTAATGGCCGGCTCGACGATAAGCCTAGGAAATGCTTCGCGAAGCTCTGAGGCCACCTGATGGTTCAGTGTGGTTGGTGCATGCATGGTCATTAGTACCCCGTCAACCCCTAGTGATGGATTGAGGAGCGCCCTCACCTCTCTTATGGTCCCTGATAGCAGAGCTAGCCCTTCAAGAGCGAAGTACTCGGTCTGCACTGGGACGACTATTCCATCGCTGGCTACCAGTGCGTTTACCGAAACTATCCCCAAAGAAGGAGGCGTATCAATCAGGACAAGGTCGTAGTGAGGTAGCAAGGGAGCCAATGCCTCGTTCAACCTTCGCTCCCTGCCAAGTTGTCTGAGCATCTCCTGCTCAAGGCCAATCAGGGTCTTATCGCCAACAATCATGTGAACGTTATCCACAGCTGTGGCATGTCTCGCGTTTATGGCCGACTCTGGATTAAGGATCAGGTCCCTTGTAGTGGTTCTGACCTTGCTCTTATCCACTCCCAGGCCCGTTGCGCAGTTACCTTGTGAGTCAGCATCCACCACGAGTACCTTGTACCCTCTGAGGCCGAGCTGGGCGGCTACGTTGATGACAGTGGTCGTCTTACCCACTCCTCCCTTCTGGTTGATCACCGTAACTACCCTCCCTCGTCCCTCGGGCGTGGATAGTGACGGAGGTAGCTCCATGGGGCTGGAAGCCTGCTCAGTATCAACTCTCTCTACGGAATCTAGTATCGGAGATCCAACCACCTCCTCGGTCTCAGTAAACTCAACATCCACTATCAGAGGCGCTTCATTCGCGTCTGGAAGCGTGTCCCGCTTATCGTTCACGAGCGCCTACGGCGCTCGTAAGTCCATTCAAGGTGCCGCTGAAAATCAAGTCATTAAATCGATTCTGATATTAGTCAGAGGAGCTCGAAGTCAGGACCCATCCAGCCATTCTTGACGTTTCGGCGTCCATCGCAAATCGCAGTGAGTGATCGACACTGCTCTCATCTGTCCACGATCTCTCTCCAAGCAGTGCCACTCTCCCATCTCCTAATCCTCCTGGAAGGGATGAGATAAGGTCATCCTGGGGGGCGGTCACCAAGTATCCCAGCTCAACATCCGTGAACCAAGTTCCTTGGGATCCTTCTATCAGGATGTTCAGATCCGAGTACCTGAGATCATCAAGGAGCCTTCCTTCTAGTAGCGACATAGTGTAAGTGTCTGGTACTGACTCTCTGTCCCATGATGTAGTTCCTGATCCATACTGACTGTCCTCTATTAGATCGCAAGAGTCTCCTGACTGCCTCATTGTCGTCCAACCCGAGGCATCGTTCTCCGTGACCCAGGACATATTCCACTCGGGGGATCTCGTAGGTTGAGACCAGTATGCCTGCCAAATGTATCCAGTAGATTCCAAGGCATTAGCCACTCCGCTACTGGGATGATTCTCAAGAGTGCATTGGATCGCTTCTTCGAGATTGAAATCCCTGCTATCTGACTCGTCTGGCATTGCTGATATCCACTGCCTCAGGGAGGAGCTACTAGGCTTGTCTTGCCCAGGTCCTGGTCTGCTGTCATAAGTCGAATACCACTCTATGTCTTTGCTTCCCGATGAACTAGTTAGTTCCGACATCGTCATTCTAATCTCTATTTTGCCCTCAGGTAGGGACATCGCCGCTGTTCCAGCGATTAATCCACAGTTGCCCGTCTCTAGACTCTTGTCCAGTCTCAGATCCACAGTCTGTTGGACTGGCCAGGGACTACCGCTCTTTACTAGGAGGTTGAGCCTAGCGTATCCTAGACAGTCTTGGATATCCTGGTTCCACATTTCTACCTCGTATACATGTCCGAAGTCATCCGTCCTCTTTTCTGATCCGACCGTCCACCTCCATTCTGAGTTCCATGTCGGGTCATCAGTCCAGCTGCTCCCTTCTGTCAGAACCATATCACCGAAAACTTCGTGGAGTTCTACTGGCGTAAGGGGAAGTAGGAGCGGAGATATTCCACTTATTCCGGAAAGCTCTTCAAGATCGTAAATTATTGCCTTGGCGGCTGATGTCTGTTGATTGTTATCCGTGAAGTCGACCTGTAAATCGGATCTGATGCCCTTTTTGGACGTAATTTCTACCCATTTCTTTGATGTTATGTCAGCGGTGTTGTCTGGAAGACTCACCCTTCCTCCGCATTCGCCGCTACTAGTGACCCTTCTGAATGTGAGATCCATATCTAGATCGTAATCTAGAGTGTGCTCTGCCGCTAAATTGTCTCTTCCATAGGCATCGGGTGAAGAAACAGCTCCTACGAAAGAGAGGTCTCCAGGATTCTGAAGGTCTGAAAGAGACCCCTTTCTCATTACCGAGGAACCAGAGCCTGATACAATCTCAACAGATATCTCCTCGCAAATTTCGTCCAAGGCGCTTGGCGAGGCCGCATCCCTGACTAGGGAGATCATTTCATCTCCCATTATGCTAATCATTCCGTCATCTATGGTGAAAGTCATCTCATCACCATACTTGAGTTGCCTGGCTTGGAAGGAGGAATCCGCTCCAAGTATGTAGAACGCCCCACCCCCTGCAATCATAACAGCAACTATCACAGCTGAGATAGGTTTCCAGTTTTCGAATAGAGAGTCAAACGAAGGGAGTACAATGACCATCGAAGAACTATCCTGTGCGTTAGCCATAGGGGACGCTGATTGACCCTGCTCGGGAATTTTCCAAGTATCATCATCCTCAGATTCTGTAATATCTGGCTCCTCCATTATATCTGCGACCATAATTTCGTCTTCTTCGGGAGCGGGCACTGGCACACCCTCCCTCCTCCCTCTTTCCAACCACTCACTACCATAGTGAGCCCACTGTTGCAAGGTCCAACCCTCCGGAAGGCCTTCTTCTGGAATCTCAGGGGCACCTTCAGGGAGCTCATCATTCGAAACAACGGCTTCCTTTACCGGGCTTTCCACTACATCGGCCTCTGCAACATCTTCCTTCCCCTCGAATCTGGCCAGCAGGCGATCTACAGCATCTCCCACTTGTCCATCAGTATTCTTTTCCATGACCTTGCCTGGGGCATCGTAATCAATTATCTCAGCATCTCTCGGATCATATTGATCTAGTATCCTCTGGATGAGTTCAGACTTCTTACCAGACACCATAAGGCCTAGCTCACTACACTTCTCTCGAAGTTCATCGACCTTCATCGAAGAGAGCTCATCGTGTGTTGGTGCGTCGCTCCGAGACATCCTTATCGTACTCCAGCCGAATGCCGGGCCTTTCAATTCCTTCGCCATTATGAACACTAATTATATCGCTATGGGCTGTTATTGGATATACCGCAAGACAATATACTCAAGAAGTCCCCTCTGAGCGCGAGAATCATGGAACCGCGCCTAATCATACTGTCCAGGGCACCTAGCCTGTACAGTACGAGGAGGATTTTCGAGGAAGCACAGGCGGCGGGTTGGGACGTACAGATCATAGATCCTGTGAAACTCGATGTCGAAGTAGGTGATAACGGAGTCGAGATATCCTACAAGGGGTGGCCTGTAGATTGTGATGCGGTAATCCCTAGGATTGGCCACTCAATAACCAGGATAGGGGTCCCTGTGGTCAGGGCATTTCAGAGAATGGGAGTAATTGTACTCAACGAAGGTAACGGAATTGAGAGTAGTAGGGACAAGCTCCGTGCGTCTCAAATGATGAATGAAGGAGGCATTCCGATACCGATTACTGCATCTGTCGCTACTTGGCAAGGCACTAGGCGAGCCGTCGCAAGAGTGGGGGGGGCTCCTTGCGTCATCAAGACACACGAGGGAACTCATGGCTCAGGCGTGTTCCTAGCTCATACCGAACAACAGGCCAGACAGCTCGTCTACCAGATGCTAGAGAGGGGGCTCAGACCTCTCGTTCAGGAATACATCAGAGAGTCACATGGCCAGGATATCCGTGCCTTTGTAGTAGGTGGAAAGGTAGTGGCGTCAATGAGGAGGAAGGCCAAGGGCAGTGAATTTAGGTCTAACTTCCACTTGGGAGGAGAGGTCGAGCGTTTGGAAATATCTGAGAGATATGCAGAAATAGCATGCAAGGCCGCTAACATTCTCGGACTCGAGATAGCAGGAGTGGATATGCTCGAGTCAGACAGGGGGCCACTTGTTCTAGAGGTTAACTCGAGCCCGGGTCTAGAGGGAATAGAGGCCGCATCCGGAGTGAATGTGGCAAGCAGGATAGTAGACAACGTAATCAGACTCCACGACTCAAAGGAGCAGAGTCATGAGAAGAAGGAAAATCCAGGCTCAGAAAAAGGCAATCAGGGAGCAACAGGAGAGGTCTGACGGCACCAATAGCAGTCGTGAAACCCCATCTTTACAGATTAGGTCTAGAGAAGCATTCAATACCTCGGTAGCTAGCTTGGGTGCGTCCAAAGGGACAGGGATGCACGACCGCTTGCGGTTGGAGGCGAGAACATGACTTACCGAGAGGGGGATAGAAACGAGCAAATTTTTCTATCGGATTCCGACAGGAAGTCCGCGCTACCGATCAGACTGCAAAGACTCTCAGCACTTCCTTGGTATGACTGCTGGGTCCAGCAACTAAGAATAGAGAAGAAGAGTAAGCATACGATCAGAGCATACACACTCTCCGCTAAAACATTCAGCTTAACCAAACTTCCAGGGGAGGAAGAGAAGTCTTGGGACCTCCTCTCTCAGATGCCTGTCGGTGAATTCCATCAGTTAGCTAACCCTGAGAAGGGGAGGATGGATGCCTGGATGAATACTCTGGGAAGTCTTAGCCCATCTTCTCTAAATGCTAGGATAGCTGCAACTTCCCATCTCCTGAAGTGGCTGGGCCATGGAGTTCCCGACTGGATTCAGAGGCCATCCAAGAGAAAATCACTCCCCAGGACCCTTGGAAGGGCGGAGCTTTCCCGTCTGAGGGAGGCATCTAATAACTCAGAAGACCCCCTTTCCTCACCGATAGTTACTATCCTCCTTGATACCGGTCTGAGGGTTTCCGAACTTTGTGGTCTGGATATAGAAGACATAGACCTAGATGACCTGTCTGCATTGGTTATCGGAGGAAAGGGGGAAAAAGACCGCACGGTCCTATTCACGTCTGCTACAGTGAGGGCTGTAGAATCATGGCTACCAATCAGAAAGTCAAGAGCGAGACTTACGGGTACTGATGACGGAGAGAGGGCACTGCTACTGTCCAGCAGAGGAAGAAGGATGAACCCCCGTTCTGTTCAGAAACTAGTAGACAGGTTAGCAGATGACTCCGATATCCCTCGTTCTAGACTGAGCCCCCACACTCTAAGACATACATTCGCAACCGGATTGCTTGAGAGGGGAGCTGACTTGGTTACTATTCAGAGATTACTAGGACACTCCAGTATAGCGACCACAAGGGTTTACCTGGAAATTGGCGACCAGACTCTCAGGGAAATTTACCACAGAGCTCAGAGAACGCCTCCAATCGCGACCCCCTCGTTTGAAAATGAGCTCTCTGAGATTAGAAATAAGAATGGATATGAAGCAATCACTCAAATCGAGTAAACATCACTTCTTGGCTGGATTCTTCTTGTTAGTACGCTTATCCACTGAATCGGGGCCTTTCCACTCCCTAGCCGCCCCCGCTTCGTTTCCTTGGTGTCCCGGAATCGGACAATACTTGCCGGATCTGCATCTGCTGCAGTTGTCACGAGGAGGATGGTCCACCACCTTCTGAAGACGTCCATACTTCCTGCGAGGCACAAATGTCCTGATATCAGGAGGGACTTAGCAATTACTCGGCCAGTAACCTTGAATCATAGCCCCCTCACCATGAGTCGTGGACCCTGACTCAGGACCAGCAATGAATGCTCGCTCATCTTTGCTATACGCCCAAGTTTTGGATGGAGACCCAAGAATGAAGATAGACGGTGAAGGATATCTCAGAGCAGAGTCATGGCCCGGCAAAGGAAGGGCGGTCTTTCTGGGAGACGTCGCAAAGGCCGTCCTGAGATTCCTAGGTCCGCATGATCCTCCACAGTTCCCATCTGAGCTAGGATATGATGAGCAGAGGTGGGAGCTGATCTCATCATCTGGTGATGTTTCAGTGAAGATAACCAGCGATTCATACTGGGGGTTCGGACTATTCGCCAAATGCTTCTACAATAAGATAGAGATAACTGGTCCCCTCACCGAAAGAGCTCGCTGCATTCATGATGTGGTGGCCTCCCTGGGTAGGAATCCATGGGAGCCATTCTGGCTCAGGAGGTTTGAAAGAGTCACAGGCACCAAATCCAAAGAGCATCAAAGAAATTGGATGGATCTAGTAAGTTGGGCCTCTGATGATATGAAATCACAGATTGGAGAGCTGGAAGCAAGAGTCAATGACCTAGAATCGTCAAATGGCGATCAGGATTCACTGAGTAGGGCCTCACTCGCACTTGAAGAAGCAAGTGCCGCACTGATGGACAGAAACGCACCTGCCGTAGAGAGGGCGTTGGGGCGGGCCAATAGCGCACTGATTGAGGCGGACCCTAGCACAGAGGTCCTATCATCAGAGTATGCCTCGATAGAAATTGAGCGTAATCACGAGGAAGACGATAGTATACCATTCGTCGATCTATCCGAGGAATAGTCCTACAGGCCTATTGTATCGCCTAGCCATGATAGGACATTGTGATTAGCAAGATAAATTGTGATGGAAAACACAAAGCAAGCCACGTAAATCATGGTCTTGGAAATCTGAATTGCATCCTCTGACTCCTCATCGAAGTATCGAATCAAACCAGCGGCTTGCTGGATTCCACTCCCCTTCTTCTCCTTCGCCATTGAACCGCCGGACCTGCCTACAGTATTTCAAGCCCGCTAAGGCTCCAATCAAGGCTCCAGCGTCTCGATTAGAACACATCCGCCATCTAGCTCAACTATCTTAGAAGCCGCACTAACAGCTGTCTCCAAGCCAGCGGTCATCAGAATTTCTCTCCTAGATCCAACTTCACTCTGGAACACTAGTCTGTGACTCAGCATCTCCAGAACCTCATGATCTACAATTTGCCATACCCAATCTTCGCCTTCTATAGTTACCAACGCCTCTACAGGAGACAAAGGCCCCTGATCCAGGCCATTTGTCTGAGCCCTCTCAACCAGCTCAACCAGCTTTCTAGCCGATTTGCCCTGATCCAAACTCACTCGTTCTCCAGCATTTCTAGAAATTCTTCTCCTCAGTGTCCTCATAGCATCCCATCTGCGGCAACGCCGCAATTCGTGAGCTCCTCATCTGATGTTTAACCGTTTACGGAATTTACACTGGAGAACAAACGTTTCAGAAGGCCAGAACCCCCAGCCAATCGATACGAGCCATTGATTCGACAACGCCCAGTCGGAGTGTTATGGGAGACTCTCAGAAGCCCTGGTCTGAGCTGGCATCATCAAGCCTCCTCCTCAAGGCCGTTGCCAGCTGGCGGACAGATCCAGAGGAATGGCTCAAGAGCTCATTTGACAGGCTCCCTGAGACAGTAAGAGTCAATCCTCTGAGAAGCGATAGGAAATGGGTTGAGGAGTGGCTCTCAGATTCCGGTGCCAATAGGATTGAGTGGTTCAAAGGTCCTGGAAGTGCTTGGGAGATGCCTTTCACGAGAGGTTCCGCTGAGGGGCAGACTAGAGAGCTACTGAAGGCCTTACACGAGACAGGCAGGGTCACGCGTCAAGAACTAGTCTCCATGATACCCGTCCTAGCAATGGACATAACCCCAGGTGAGACAGTTCTAGATATGTGTGCGTCTCCCGGTTCCAAGACGACCCAAATCGCAGAGTGTCTCGGAGATAGCGGTGTCGTATTCGCCAATGAGATTTCTAATTCTAGAGCCAATACACTGGTGTCAAATATACAGAGGCACTCATCAAGAGCGACCATAGTAATCAATCACGATGGAAGGCATCTTCCCAAGGTCCCATTGAATGGATTCGACAAGATACTCGTAGATGCCCCCTGTACGGGCTCCGCGACAACCAGGAAGAATCCGGAGGTATGGGGCAAGTGGAGTCCTCAAGGGGGAAGGTCACTGCATGATTTGCAGATTAGCCTATTGAGAAAGGCAGTCGGTCTGGCTAAGCCAGGTGGACGTGTTGTATACTCAACTTGTTCCCTTGACCCCATTGAGAACGAGGCAGTGGTGGCTGAGATTATCAGGACTGAGAATAACCTGGAACTTCTTCCAGTATCGGAAATTCTTCCCAATCTACCTGGAAGACATGGATTCTCTTCATGGCCCGATATTGACGACGAGGCTAAATCTTCGACGAATATTTCCCTGGAGCCATCGATGACGTCACCTGTTGAAAATGAGATTTCCGAATCCTTGAAGAGGTGTATGAGAATTTGGCACGATGATGTAGGAGCCGGAGGTTTCTTCATTTCTGTAATACAGAAGTCCAGAGACTTAACCGCGGAGCCTCAGGATTCTAAGTTCTACAAATCTCCCGATGAGGTAAACCCCGACATCAAAAGCTCGCCTCAGCCAATCACTAAAGAAATGAGTAACAGACTTGATGATAGATGGGGTAGTATGCCCGAGAATCTTTGGATGAGGGGAAAAAAGATACTCTGGGCGAATCCGCAGGCTAAGGAGATATGGTCTGGCGAGAGAAAGATAAGAAATGGAAGGATTACTATCCCAGGGGAGAGATGGAGACCACTCAAGGTACTACACTTAGGCAGGGAGGTCGCTAGAGTCAGAAAGGAAAAGCCCGAACGAATAACCGGAAAGGCAGCTTTCGAACTCTCATCCTTCATGAGTAAGGGAATAACAGTAGTGAGCGAAGATACGATCGATTCCTTGCTACAGTCTCAATTACTAGAAATAGGGGAAACAGGAATCTCCGAGGAAATCAGAGGAGGTCATATTCTTGTTTCCGAAACCGAAGGATTGCCTATATGGGTGGGTGGAAAAGTATCAATAATGCTCAACCAGCAAGAAATATTGATCAAGAGAAAACAGAGAGGCTTGGGGATTGGTACTGAAGACTAGTCTGAACAAGCGAACAGTGATTCTTGAAATTATGTCACATATGTTCATTAGCCTGACCCCATCAATAGGATTTCCCGGTGGTTAGATGATAGACGATACAGATCGAAAAATAATCCATGTGCTGCAGAAAGACGGCAGAGCATCTCTAAGGAAGATTTCAGAGGAAGTGGGGGTGGCCTTGGGGACCGTTAGTAACAGGGTAAACAGGATGGAGCATAGTGGGATAATTACCGGATACTCGGTAAGTTTAGATCCTGAAAAGGTAGGATGGAGTTTGAATGTGGTCATAGGCCTGAGAATAGAAAAAGGGAGATTAATAGAGATACAGGAGAAGATTTCCAGAGACTACAGAGTATGTGGTGTTTATGATGTCACAGGGGACTATGACTCCATGATTATTGCTAGAGCTAAGGATAGGGAGGACTTGGATGATCTCATCAAGAACGTCATGTCTGTCGATGGTATCGAGAGGTCTCTCACTCAATTAGTCCTGAATACTGTCAAAGAGACGACCACCGTCGCTCCAGAGTAGCCTAAAATTCACTCATCTCAGAAAGTATGGATGCTACATGAGGGCGTAACGACTCAACAGTCCTCCCTTCTGGCTTCATGGTCTTCATCAACTCCGTTCTTAGGCCCTCATCGATTTTTACATCCAATGACTCAAGACGCTCTCTGATAGATTTCTGGAGTCTCCTCCCAGTTCTGTCCCAGTCCATTAGAACAATTATCGAACCTTGACCATCTACCAAGTTCCTGACTCCATAGGTACTGTGCAGATATGCCACTAACTTTGGAATGGGCCACCCTCTATTCACCTTCTCAACTAGCCCCACGAATCCCAATTCCCTCAGGGTCTTAACATCGTTGATCCCCTCTACCAATACAGGACAGTCGCAACCACCCATTTCCACAGGAGCGTTTCTATGGATAGAAATCTGAATTACTTTCGAGGCCTTTTGAAATCTAGAAACTCTATCATGAGGGCCCGAGCTCTTTTCATTAACCCCGGAGCCATTATGGTTCATCATGGCTCGATAAGGGCGATTTTTCTTTGTAGTTATCCCATTCAGTTGGAACAATTACTCAGGGCTTTCATCCGTATCCCTTATGAGGGGAATTCATACCCGTCGATACGGGTAGTGTCTTGACCATCCAGAGCACTCTTTTTCAGGGCCTTTGGGACTACTACAT
>MDSW01100921.1_pt1 | contig 13414 bp, 12 predicted proteins | sample 811171 | NCBI WGS metagenome assembly MDSW01 (sample SAMN05326641, study PRJNA326480) | marine metagenome | isolation source: seawater | place: Atlantic Ocean: North West | collected 2012 | reverse complement strand
AGTTTAACGGCAAATATTTTACTGGTGATGGATGTAAAAGAGATAAAGATGGTTATTATTGGATCACAGGAAGAGTAGATGATGTAATTATAGTTTCTGGTCACAATTTAGGAACAGCAGAAATTGAAAGTGCATTTGTCTCACATCCTAAAGTTGCTGAAGCTGCGGTAGTTGGTTATCCTCATGAGATAAAAGGTAATGGACTTTACTGTTATGTCTCACTAAATGTAGGAGAGGATAAATCAGAGAAATTATTAAAAGAACTAAAAGATACAATTAGAGAAAAAATTGGTCCAATTGCCACTCCAGACTTTATTCACATAACTAATGGGTTACCTAAAACAAGATCTGGTAAAATTATGAGAAGAATACTTAGAAAGATAGCTTCAAACGAATTTGAAAATTTAGGCGATACATCCACTTTGGCTGATCCGAATGTCGTTAAAGATCTTGTCGCATATAGATTGAATAAATAACTATCTTGGTTCCCAATGTTTTAAGCATCTAGGCTCATAAATATTTGCTGCGCCTACCTGGGTTCTATTACCACCTTCTATTTTACGAAAAGTTTTAGTTGCTTCCACTCCACAAACGTTACAAAACCCATATATTTTAACTATTTTGTCTGACAATCCAAGCAACATAGATGATGTTTCCCAAGGTCTTCCCCTAGAGTCTTGATCTAAACCTGCACAAACAACATCGATACCATCATTAAGTATTCTTTCAACATTGTTTATTGTCTGATTAGTTTCCATAAACTGAATTTCATCTAAAAAAACTATATCTACTTTTTCCTTTGTAAATTCAAATTCTTTGTGTACTGAATCCCAATTAGACATAGCAAAACAATCGTGGCTTAGTTCATTATGAGTAATAATCTTTTGATTTGAATATCTATTGTCTATTGAAGGTTTGATAACTATAATTTTTTTATTTTGATGTTTAGCCCAGAGTATTCTTTTTAAAAGTTCACTTGTTTTACCAGCAAACATTGCACCTACAATTGTTTCAAGATTTCCACGCATAACTATTCAATATTGATTTATACTTGTATATTATATTTATTATAAAAGGAAAAAATAAATTGAATACTAAAAAAAAAGATAATGGTGCTTTAATTAGACTAAATATACATAATATTTTATATGAAATCTATAAATCTAATTTAAACTTAGAAAGTAGATCTTTAAAAAAGTACTATAATAATTTTGATGATAGAGATAAGTCTTTTATTAAAAATGTATGTTTGAATACAATGAGATATTATTTTCATACAAGTTTAATAATTAAAAAATATTTAAAAAAAAAAACAAATATTCATGAAAATTTACTTTTAAGTAGTGCAATAACGCAAATTGTATATTTGGAATTTAGAGATTATGCAGTTATTAACTCTACTGTTGAAGTCGCGAAAAAACTGAATTTATATGCAGGGCTAATTAATGCTTCATTAAAAAATATTAATAAAAATAAAGAAAAATTAAAAAAATTAAAACTATCTATTAAAGACCTTCCAAATTGGTTTCAAAAAAATACTAAGCATATTTTAAAAAAAGAAATAGAAAAATTATTAAATACATTTTTTGAACAAGGTAGCTTACATATTGTATTTAAGGGAGAAAAAGAACTCTTAGATTTTGAAAAAAAATTAATTAAAACATCTAACAAATCTGGATTTATAATTGATAGAAAAAATATATTTGATTTAAAATCTTTTAATGAGGGTAACTGGTGGGTTCAAGATTTTAGCTCATCATTTCCTTTGATGTATTTATCTGAAAAAGAAATACACGGAAATAGTATTGATTTTTGTTCAGCCCCAGGTGGAAAAGCATTTCAAGTTTTATCAAATAAAATTAAAATTACTTTAAATGATATAAACAAAGTAAGAATTAAAAAATTAAAGGAAAATTTAAAAAGATTAAAATTTAATGCAAATATTTTAAGTGAAAATGCTCTAAATTTGTCTGAAAAAAATAAATATGATTTTATAATTATAGACTCACCCTGCTCAGCAGTAGGAACACTAAGAAAAAATCCAGAAATTTTATTCAAAAAAAAACAACCAAATTTATATAATTTGAACGTTTTACAAGAAAGTCTAATTAATAAAGCATCTATATTACTTAAAGAAAAAGGTGTTATTTTATATATGGTTTGCTCATTTTTAGAAAATGAGACTACTGATCAAATCAACAAATTTCTAGAAAAAAATAAAAATTTTAAAATATTAAATATTTATGAAAATAAAATATATTTAAAATATCATAAATTGATTAAAAATAATTATATGCATACATTACCTACTTCAATAAATGGCTTTAATATAGATGGGTACTTTGCAATATATTTAAAGAAGATATAAAATGAAATTATTTAAAAGATTTTTATTTATAAATTTATATTTATTTATTTTTAAAAATAATAAAAATATTAATCTTAATGACTTAAATTTTAAAAAATTGGATTTTTCAAATTATAAGCAAATTAAATCATTTATTTTTAAAGACAAATTTTACAATTTAAAAAATAAATACGTACAAAATTTTGATTTTTTAAATTTTTCACAAAATTTAGGAGGTAAAATTGGTATTGGCTTGTCTAAAAACAGTATATTTTCTTGGTTTAAAATAAATAAGAAAAAAATTAATTATCCATGGATAAACGACTTAAGCTCTAAAAGGTTAATAAATTTAGTCTATAATTATGAATTTATAAGCTCATCTTGTTCTTCGTCTGAAAATTATTTATTAAAAAAAATAATTTTTTTTCATATTAATAGAGTTTTATATGAATTTAAAAATAAAAATGAAAATGAAATTTCATCAGATGAGATTAAAGCATCTATTCTTTCATATTTTATATTAGGAAAAATTAACAATAAAATAATTATTTATGCTGAAAAATTGATATCTAATCAAATCGATAATTTAGGGGTTCATAAATCATATAATATTTTAGAGCATGCAAAATTTATTAACAATCTTAATGAACTAAAAAGTATTTTCTTATATTTTAATTATAAAATACCAGAAAAAATTAATTCATCTTTGTTAAGTATGAAATCTATTTTAAATCAATATTTTCATGTTGATAGTACATTGCCATTATTTAATGGATCTAATAATAATTATACAAAAATAATATATGAATCATTAAATAAGGAAGAGTATTTAAAATCAAGAAATTTTAATAATTCAAATAATGGAATTGCATTTTATTCAGATAAATATAAAAAAATTTTTTTTGATGTCGTTCAACCTAACAAAGATGGAATTAGCAGATTTTTAAGTGCCGGAACTTTATCTTTTGAATTCAGTAGTGGTAATGAAAAAATTATTACAAATTGTGGCGCATCTGAAAGCGCTGGTTCCAACCCAGAATTTTTAAGATATAGTGCAGCTCATTCAACTATAGTATTACAAAATACAAATGTCAGTGAAATAAAAGAAAGTAACCCTCTTGTAAAATTTCCTCAGATGGTATCTTTTGAGTCAAATAGTAATGAGAAATATATAGTTTTTGAGGGCTCACATAATGGATATAAAAATAAATTTAATCAAATTGTTAAGAGAAGACTCCATATTAGTAAATTAGAAAATAAATTATTTGGTGAAGACTCAATAATATCTTTAAAAAAAAATAAAAACAGAATATTTTATCATATCAGATTTCATTTAATGTATGGAATGTCATTTAATTTTACAAATAATAAAAAAAATATAATTTTAAAAACAAAGAATAATAATATGTGGCTATTTAAATCTGACTCAGAATTATTAATTGATGATAGTATTCATGTTGATAATAATAATACTCAGTATACTAAACAAATTGTTATAAAAGGAATTATAAACAATACTAAGCATATAAAAAAATGGTCAATAGAAAAAATATAAAAAAATTTGCTCTTATTTCTGTTTATAATAAAAACAAATTAATAAAATTGTGTAGAAATTTAAAAAAACATAATTTTAGTTTTATTGCAACAAGTTCTACTTTTAAAAAAATAAAGAGTTTAGGTTTTAATTGCTTTGAAATAAGCAAACTAACAAAATTTAACGAAATACTTGATGGCAGAGTAAAAACTTTACATCCAAAAATCCATGCATCGATTTTACATAAAAGAAATGACACTTCGCATTTGAATGATTTTAAAAAATTAAATTTTCCCTCAATAGATCTTGTTATTGTAAATTTATATCCTTTTGAGAAAATATTAAAAAAGAATAGCAAATATGACGATATTTTAGAAATGATAGATATTGGAGGAGTAAGCTTAATAAGGTCATCTGGTAAAAATTTTGAACACACAACTACAATATCTGAAATAGATGATTATGATAAATTAATAGAGAATATGAAAAAAAATAAAGGAATTACAAGTATTGATTTTAGAAAAAAAATGGCTGTAAAAGCATATCAAAAAACTTCAAGATATGACCTATTGATAAGTAAGTGGCTAAGAGAAGAAAAAATTAAAAAAAATAGTTATCAAAAAAATAAGTTAATACTTAGATATGGTGAAAATCCTGATCAAAAATCTCATATTTTAATAAATAAGCACAATCCTATATCTAAATTTCAAATAAATGGAAAAAAATTAAGTTATAATAATATTTTAGACGTTGATAGTGGATATAACTGCTTATCAGAATTTAAAGAGCCAACTTGCGTAATTATAAAACACACAAACCCTTGTGGTGTTGCGTCAAGGAGTAAAATAAAAGATGCTTTTATAAGTGCTTTAGAAGCTGATAGTAAAAGTGCTTTTGGTGGAATTGTTCTTCTTAATAGAAAAGTAGATGAAGTGTTAGCAAATATAATTAAAGAATTTTTCTTTGAAATAATTCTAGCCCCTCAATTCACTAAAAGTGCAGAAAGAATATTAAAAGCCAAAAAAAAATTAATACTTTTAGAGGTTAATAATATCAAAAATAATTATTATGAACATAAATCAACTATATTTGGAACGTTATATCAGAAAAAAAATTTAGAAATAATAAATCGTAAAATATTAAAATCATTTTCTAAACTTTCATCCAAAAAAGATATTGTAAATGATCTTATTTTTTCTTTAAAGGTAGTTAAACATATTAAGTCAAATGCTATAGTTTTATCAAAAAATAAAACAACCTTAGGTATTGGAATGGGGCAAACAAATAGAATAGGTTCTTTGGATATTGCATTAAAAAAAATAAAACAAAATGATAAAAAAGCTAATTTTGTCTGCGCCTCAGATGGCTTTTTTCCTTTTACTGATGGCATACGACTTTTACAAAAAAGTAAATGCAAAGCAATTGTTCAACCATCAGGTTCAATTAATGATACCAAAATAATTAATTTTGCAAAAAAAAATAAAATAAATTTATATTTTGTTAAAAAAAGATTTTTTAAGCACTAAACTAATGGAAAACAGAAAAACAAATAAACATATAATAAAATTAATTAAAAAATACCCGAATATATTAAGTGGCAGAAAAAATTATCTCTATAATGAGAAAAAAATTTTCAAAACATTAAAATTAATAGAGAAGTTTTTGAAGACTAATAATTAAATTTTTTTATCCATTTTTCTAGAGACTCTTCTAAGTTTGTTAATTTTGAATAATTTTTCCATCTGTTTATGGATGTTTTATATAGAGGATTTATAACCTGTCTGTAACTAGGAGTTGAAATTTTTTCTCTATTTTTAGCTGTTAAATAAAAATTACGCATTTCCTTTTCAAATTCTAAATTTAGAAAATTTAATATTATCAAAATTTGCTTATCAAAATTAAAGATTAAATCTTCATATTTACTTTTTATATAATTAAGTTTTATTTGATTAGAATAAAACTCAAATAATTCAAATACTTCATTATAGAACTCAATAGTATTTTCAATTTTCAGGAAATTAATCATTGCATCATTTATTTTAAATAAACTAAAAAAACAGCTTATGACAACATCGCAAGGATGTCTCAAAGCCAAAATTATTTTTGATTCAGGAAATATACTTTTTATAAAACCGATCTCAATTATTGATAAAGGTAGTTTATCAATTACTGTAGAAGATAAATTTTTTTCACTTTTACTTATTGATTCAATATATTTTTTTCTCAAGTAGTTTTTTTCCTCTGAATTTATCTCTTTTAAAGAGTTAAGATTATTATTTTTATTCTTAAAAAATTCATGTCTACACTCAAGAAGGTATGGTTTTTCTTCTAGAACAGTAATTTTTGAATGTGATCTAAGTATTGTATCTAAAAGAGTAGTTCCTGATCTTGGAAATCCAACTAAAAATACAAGGTTAAAATTTAGAGGTTTTTGTTCAATATTTTGAACATGAAGTATATTTTTTTGTATATAAAAATTCTTATATTTTTTTATTGTTTCTAAAATTATGTTTCTGTTAAAGTTTTTGTTAATTTGTAAATTTTGAATTAAATTATTTCTTTTATTAACAATATTAAAAGCTTTGGAATAATTTAGTAAATTTTCATTATTTCTCAGATTGATGTCTAAAATTTTAATATAGTAATTTTTTTTATTTTTAAATTTTTCAATTAAATTATTGTTAAAAATTATATCCTCTGAAATTTGATATTGTTTACTTCTATTAAAAAATAAACTTTCGTATATGTTTAAAATATTTAATTCTATTGAACTAGTTAAATTTTTTTTGGCTATATCAAGATATATTTTAAATCTTTCTAAATCATTAGTATTTTCGAGTAAGTCCAATAATTTAAAATAACTTGGAGCAAAATTTTTATTACAATTAATACTATTTATATAAGAATCTATGCTTTTCTTGTAATTATTAATTTTATTATGATAAATACCTTCAACATAATATAACTGAAATTTTTCTTTAGCATTATCTATTATATTTAAATTTTGAAATTTTAAGAAATTATATAATTCATTATAAAATTTGTACTCTAAACAAATTTTACTATATAGGTCTAAAACTTGATAATTTGTAATATCTTTTTTTAAATATTTCTTAAGAATATTTATCGATTTAGTATAATTTTTTTCTAATATAAATACATTTGATAAATTTATATATGACTCGTATTTATTTGGAAAATTTTTTATAGCCTTTAAAAAAATATCTTTTGCTTTCTCAAAATCTTGATTATTAATGTTTATTAATCCATTTTTAAGAAATTCTTCATATTTATAATATTTATTTTTAATTATTTTTTTCATTAATTGTTTACTATAAACTAATTTAAATATAATTTTATAATATCATTAAGTATATATATGTCTGATCCGAATTTATTTTTTTCTACTCCTGTTTGGACCTCTAAATTAACCAATTATAAGGAGGTTAATGAAGAAATGTTTAATTACATAAAGCAATTAAATAAAAATGATAAAGACGGAATAGTTAAGAGTAATTTAAAGGGCTGGCATTCAAAAGATTTTAATTTAAAAGAAACTATACCACAAAAATTTATTAAACTTATATCGCCAAATATTAACAAGGTTTTTAAAGACATGAATTGGGATATGATAAATCAATTAACAAGAATAACAAATATGTGGGCTATTATTAACAAAGGTGGTGCTGCAAACTCAAGACATCATCATGGTAATAGTACAATAAGCGCAGCATATTATGTTAGGGCTCCAGAAAATTGTGGTAATATTGTTTTTTATGACCCAAGACCAGCCCCTGTGTATTCTCATCCAAGTTCAGTGGGGCCTAATAATTTAAATGCCATGGTTAATTCTGTTACACCTGTCGAAGGAGCATTAGTTTTATTTCCAAGTTATTTGGATCATTCAGTGAATGAAAATTTATCAAATAGTGAGAGAATTGTAATAAGTTTTAATATTTCTTTGATAAATAAATAACTTAAAAATTATATTCTTTATTCATTAATCCATTCTTTATTTCATCTAAATTCCATTGATTATAAGCTAAAGATTTAAAAACATCATACCCAATCTCACCATTTTCAATATTTTCTAATGAATTAATTTTTTTTAATTTATCATGTGTAAAATGTGCAGGTATTCCTTTAATCATACTTTTAAATCCAGCACTAGATTGAAAGCTTACAAATGCCCATGCCTTAGTCAGTAAGGCATCTAAGGGAATTTTGGAAAATTTATTATGAACAAAGATCTTTCTATCAGTATGTTTTTTTAATTCTTCAATAGTATTATCTACCCAATTATCAATATTATAAAAATCTTTCATATATTGAGAAGGCTCAGATAAAATAATATATTCTCCATGTTTTCTTTTTGGAGTAAATTGTAGTTTTAGATCTAACAATCTATCTTCATTATATTTTTTTATTTCAAAACCCACAAAATCATTTTTTACTATTCTAAAATATCCATTGAGATCTTTTATTTGGGTTCCACCATTTTTAAATAATCTATCAGAAGATGATATGTACCCATGATCTAAATAAATAAACTTATTAGCTTTTTTTAAAATTTCTCCTGTACCCCTAAGTATTCCATAGGTGGCTATTTTATCTTCGATATTAAAGTTGTAATCTTTAATATTAATAATTTTTGATTTCGTTCCTTGAGCAAAACAATTAGTTATTATTTTATTAACAAAATGATCAGTCTGTATTGTAATCATTGTCTATATAGACATATTATATTGTTGAGCCCATGTTCTCATCATCCATGTAATTAATATTCTCTTAATATTTCCACTATAATTATCTTTTGATAGAATTTCGCTAATTCCATCTTTTGTATTTACATTATCTAAATATTTTTTTTTCAATATATCTGATTTTTGCATCCAAACTGTAATTGGTACTGACCAGCCTGTTTTATTTTTAGAAAATATATAATCAGGAATTTTATTTTTAAATGAATTTTTTACTGGCATTTTTGTATCAGATGGATCTTTACCAAACTTATATTTAGAATTAATAGACATACAATATTTCATATATTCTTTAGATGCTAATGGAAAGCGACCCTCCATTGAAAACTGCATTCCAAATCTATCATTCCTAGAAAAAAAATCTTCAGATACCGTTGTTATACAATCGAGAGCCATCGCAGAATTTACAATATCATCAGGATTCCAAAGTTCTTCAGGCAATGCTTTAATAAGTATTTCATGAAGGTCATTGTAATCAAATTTTACATTTAAACTTAAAGGTGCTGCAAATTTTCTCATCCAAATTCTTATAAAATCACTCCACGTTTTAGGTTTATTCAACATTTTGTGCATTCTAAAATAATGAGCATACCCACCAAATATTTCGTCACCTATATCACCAGCCATTGTTACTACTATATTGTTATTAGATAAGATTTTATTTGTATAATAATACATTGGCAAATTCCAATTATACCTGGGTTCTTCGATTGATTTTATAGAGTCGTCCCAATTATCAACTATTATTTGTGGTGTAATTTTAATTTCTTTGTGAATGAATTTAAGTTCATCTGAAAATTTTTTAGCGACTTTTGCATCACTGTTATGATCTTCTCCGTTGATTACTTCATTGGGTTCCATAATATTCGTAAAAGAATTAATGGGTTTAATATGTTTATTCAACTCGTAAGCAATTAAAGAAGAGTCGATGCCGCCAGATAAAAAAACACCAAATTTTCTTAGACCAAGTGTTGAATTTTTAATTGTATTCGATGTTTTTTGATAAAATTCATCAATAAGAAACTTATTATTTGATTCTGGTTTAATTAGAGTTCTAAAAGATCTTTTAATTTTTTTTTTATATAAATCATAGATAATGGTTTCACCTGGTAAAACTTTATAAACCCCTTTAAATATTGTTTGTCGTAATACATTAACTCCCAACAAACTAGTACAAGCAAGAGCATGTCTATCAATCGTTTTAGATGTGTCTACAGAATTAATTAGTGCTTTAATTTCAGACGAAAACATTATACCATTTTTATATTCTGAAAAGAAAAGTGGCTTTATTCCAACATGATCTCTTGATAAAATAAGTTCATTTTTAATTTTGTTATAAAAGGCTATGGAATGCATTGAGTCAATAAAATTTGATATAACTTCTTCGTAAGAATAGTTATCGAAAAGCCAACTAATAATTTCAGTATCACATTTAGTTTTTGGAATGTATTTGTTTTTAAATCTTGTTATTAAATCATTATAATTAAATAATTCTCCATTATATATAATTACGTTACCTCTCTGCGAAATCCATGGTTGCTTACCATCCAATGGTTTAGAGGTAATAGCTAAAAGATTATGACCAAGTGTTAAATTTTTTGTTGAAAAAATATCTCTAGCATCTGGGCCTCTATGTGAACATGTGTGAATAAAATTTTTAATTAAATCTCTATTTTCTTCAGTTATTCCAAATATACCGCACATAATAACGACCTAACTTAACAAATTAATTCTTCTATTAGTTTTTTCCATTTAAAAGAAGTTTTCTCAATGTGGTAAGTTTGTTTAACATATTTTTGCCCTTTACTTAACATATTGATAGATTTGATTTTATTTTTATATAACCATTTAATACCCTGTCCTATATTTCCTCTATAACAAAAATTTGAAAACTCTTCATTTAGATAAGTATCAGAAGAAATCAAAAAACGTCCGAAATTTAAAGAGTCTACAATTCTGTTAGTTGACTTAACTATTCTTCTAAAGTCTTCAATTATTGGCAAAATTATTATTTCTGAAATTTTCATAGCAGAGATTAAATTTTTATCTGAAAATTCTATTAATTTAATTTTTATATTATCAAATTTTTCTTTTTTAAGTAAATTAGTAAGATCATCTGTAATATTAGTAACTACTTTAATATTACATATTATTTTTTCATTATTTATTTCATTAATAGCTTGTATCAAAGAGTCATGATTTGAGGAGGATCCAAACCAAATTAAATTAGGCACATTAGAAAATTTATTTACTGGGCTAATATTTGTATATCTAATAGAGTCAGGAATAATTTTTGAAAAAAGTTTAGTATTTTGATACAAGATTTTTGCAGCACTTTCTGTTTTGACAACTATTTTATCAGATAAAAATGCTAAATTTTCGTTAAATTTAAATTTTATTTCTTCTCTTTTTTTACCTGATTTAAAATGCCAATCATCAAAAATGGAAATTATTTTTATATTTCTTTTTTTAGCCTCTTTTGCAAGTAAAATTATATTTGAATTCATACATTTAGAAAAAATAATAATCTTAGGATTAAGTGTGTCTAAAGTTTTATTAACATTGTGATTTGCTAAAAATATTAATTTTTTTATATTTAAATAATTTGCAGGAACAATACCGCCAATTAAATCACTAGACATAATAGTAGTGGTAGAAAATACCCATATTACATTTCTATAATCTAAATTCATTTATTAAAATTATTACAAATCTAAAAAAACTATATGATTCACTTAACTTATTTTTTTTAAAATATATATTAATTTTAGACCTTTCAATATTTTTAAATTAAATAATAAAATTCTAAACTTTGTAGTAAGATTTATAATAAAAAAATAAAATTTATCAGATTTAAATACTCGCAAAATAGGGTCTAATAATAAAATTATGCGTTCATCTAATCCATTAATAATTATTTTATATTTATTAGTTATACTTCTAGAAATATTTATTGTTTGCTCTCTAACTGGTGCATGAGATATTATAAGATGACCATCCTCTTTAAGAGAAGTATATATATTATTAAGTATTTTTTTATGATGGTGATCTTTTTCTTTATCATTATTATAATAGTTTCTAGTAAATGGATGAAATTCTGAAGCGAACACCAAGTTATATTTATTGTAATTAAGCTCGGAACTATAAATATCAGCACAAATATAATTAATATTTTTAATATTTTTATTTCTTATCTTTGCAACGTCAATGGCTTCTTGAAAAAAATCAAATGAGTCTACTTCGTTAGAAATAATTGATAATAATTTAGTTATAGTTCCAAAGCCAGAACCTAGATCAAGTATACATTCGGTTTTGATTTTTAGTATATCAATTAGCCTAATATAAACATAAACCTTTCTAAATATTTCAACATCTTGAGAAGGTCCATAATTTTGTATTAGAAATTCTTTTTTTGTTTTTATTCTTTCTTTATCTATTTTTCTCTTTTCTAGATGAATGGTAGGATCTTTAAACATTTAATTAAGCCAGATTAGTTCATTTAATTATTTTAAAGTAGTTACATGCTGCTCGCATGGAGTGATAGTTCGACGAACCCCATGAAGCTGTAACGAGTTTTGTATTTGGATTAAAATTATTGTATATTTTTCCTTCACCCATAGGTTTTTTAAATGAAGCTAAATAAAGAGTCTGAAAAAAAGTTGAATTACACTCTATTTGTTTATAAGTTTTTGTAGACATATATCCTAATTCGTTAATATTTTTATAGTCTAATAGTTCCCAATAATACAAATATTTGCCTTCTGCAGAAATAGAATTATTGTCAACATAAGTTGTAACCCCTTCTGAGTTCTTACTAATTAGAACCCATTCTGCCAAACAAGGGAAGGACAAAAATGTTAATAATAAAACTAATATTTTCATTTTAAAAAAATTTTAACATGAGATTGTTATTAAAGCACTTAAATTATATTAAGTTAAATCATAAAGAGTAGGTATTTCTCAAAAGGTATTTCCTAAGTCATCAAGATGAGATATTTGACAGATCTATTGGAGCGGGCGAAGGGATTCGAACCCTCGACTTCAACCTTGGCAAGGTTGCGCTCTACCCCTGAGCCAATCCCAAACGTTGTGTTTCCTATGTTTTTAAAAATGAAAATTTAATTTTTTAAGAATCAATTGTGCCGTAATTGTGCCGAGAATTACTTTTTCTTTTTGTTGTGTTTTTTTTCTAGAAATTTAACATGTTTTTTATCTAGATATCGAAATATAAGAAAAATAATAACTAATAAACTAATTGCAATATATGCAATTGGACCCGCTCTATCAATATACCATTTACGATCTTTCATTTTTTTAATTGTATCGATATTTTTTGTTATATCCCCTTTGTTTATTATTTTTTCTAAATTTCTTAACTCAGTATGTCTATGAAACCCACAAATTTGTCTTTCTTTTTTAGTGTAATTATTTTTTTCATAATAATCTAGCAATTGATTAGTATCTTCCTTACCTATGTCTTCTATTGAAGGGCATGTAATGTCTTCGGTATGATTTGCACTTAGGGGAAAGGCTAAAAGGATAATTAAAATAATTAAAAATCTTTTCATCAAAATTATTCTATCATTAAGTAGTTATAATGTAGATAGTTAAAAGTGGTATTTTTGAAAACCAAATGATTCGAGAGAGTGTCGAAATAAAAAAAATTGGGGATTTTTGGAGCGGGCGAAGGGATTCGAACCCTCGACTTCAACCTTGGCAAGGTTGCGCTCTACCCCTGAGCTACGCCCGCATAATTTACACAATTACCACTTT
>MDSW01070321.1_pt1 | contig 13415 bp, 12 predicted proteins | sample 811171 | NCBI WGS metagenome assembly MDSW01 (sample SAMN05326641, study PRJNA326480) | marine metagenome | isolation source: seawater | place: Atlantic Ocean: North West | collected 2012 | reverse complement strand
CTCTTGGAGATCGAGAATCAGCTACGACAACTCTATATGAAGGTTGCTTTTTTGCGCCAACACGTTTTAATCTTATTTTTAGCATGTAAAACCTTATTAATACTATATGAGCTAGAAAGGAAATTTTATCTTTGTTCCTCATTATTGTCAAACTTGTGAATATTTTTTCGTTATGTTAGGTTTGGTTTAGATTGAAGAGAGAGTAACTTGTTAAATTCATTAAGAAACCCATTAGTAACTTTATTAACAGCTATATTGATTTTTAGCTTATTTCCTTTTGCAACTTTTGTTGCATCTATACCCTTGATTGAAAAACAGTGGAATTTAATAAATACTGAAGTTGGTGCGATTAGTGGAGTTTATTTTTTAGGATATGTATTAGGTGCAATTTTATTAGTTCCACTATCAGATAAATATTCAACGAAAAACACATTGTTTTTTGCTGTTTGTGTTTCCACATTTTCACATATTGCTTTTAGTATTTTTGCAAACGGATTATTATCTGCATTGCTATTGAGGTTCATAAGTGGAGCAGCATTTTCTGCAATATATGTTATTGGTCAAAAAATTATTGGACAGAACATATCTGCAGAATCGAGAGGTTCTTCAATAGGATTATATGTAGCAGGGTTTTATGCAGGTGGAGGGCTTTCATTATTGATAGCAGGGTATTTATTACTTATTTTCCCGTGGGAAACAGTTTATTTATTGGTTTCGTGTATTTCTATTACCAGTGTTTTATTAGCATTAATATTTATTATTAAAATTGATCTTCTTCCAACAAATCCTGGTTCTGCCTTGTTGAACCTTAAAGTTCTATTGAATAAAAGATTGTTTGTTGCTTCATTTAGTTATGCCATGCATGCATGGGAGTTATACATATTGAGAATGTGGTTTCCTGTATTTTTAGCATTCTTGTATATTGAATCAGGTTCAGGATTAAACTATAGTGCTGCCTTAGCATCTACAATAGCTGGAATTATATCTATTGTAGCATCGTTCACACCTCTTCTTGGTGCATCATATTCTGATGGGAAAAATAGAGCAAAAGTAGCAATAGCTATACTTGCTACTAGTAGTGTTCTTTCTTTACTTATAGGTTTGACCGTTTTATTGCCAGTAATATTTGCTATTATTGTCGGGTTTATTTGGACGTTGTTTGTTGGTTCAGATTCGGCAATATACACTACCTTGATTACAGAAAATGCTAAACCTGAGGAATTAGCATCTAGTTTAGCTGTGCATACTGTATTTGCTTTTGGCACAGCAGCAATTTCCCCCCTAGTGTTTGGAATAATATTAGATATTTTTGGCCGAAATGAGTTAGGTTGGTTTATAGGGTTTTTTACATCTTCGATATGTGCATTATTTGCTATGGTATTTTTGTATTTGGTTTACGTTCGTAAAGTTTGATCTTCATTTGGTTTGTTGATACTAAGAAACATCAAACTTGAACAAATCAAAGTACCAATAAATAAGCTAAAGGGAATTATATACGAACCATTAATACTAAATAAAAGACCTGCGATAAATGGACCTGCAGCTCTGCTTAATAACTGAAAAGGTAAACTAAATCCTCTTATAGTAGCAAGGATATTTCTGTCAAAATATTCTGACCAGGCAACTGCATTTAATAACTGTTCACCACCAATATTTAATCCATAGATAATAGCAAAGAGTAAAGCTAACGGTATAGATGTTGCTTGAAGCAAGATAACTGTTGCTAATGCTGCCCCAAAAGATGAAATTGCTAAACAGTATTTCACTGCAATTCTATCTACAAAATATCCCCAAACGAATCGTCCACCTATGCCAGAGAGAGCATGTATACTAACAATTAAAGCTGCAGTGTATGCAGAAAAATTATTGTCTAGTAGATAACTCAATTCATGAACAACTATACCTGTTATAGCAAGTCCGTTTAGATTGAAAGCTATAATTAACTGCCAGAAAACAATTGTTTTCATAGCACTATATCCTTTTGATATTTCATTATTAGCTATATATGTTTCTTGATATGTATTATCAATTGGGATTCCATCGGGTAAAAAACCTATATCCTCAGGTCTTCTTTTCATAAGAAAAGAAGCAGGGATTATTGTTATCAAAGTAAATCCAGATATAAAAAACCATCCATATTTCCATCCGTATGTATCCATTAATATAGCCATTATTGGTGTTATAAATACACCAACAAGTACGCCTCCCATGGTTCCAAAAGCCAAAGCTTTACCGCGTTTTTTTATAAACCACTTTGGAATTACAGATCCAACAGCAAATTCACCAGCACCAGCTGAAGCAAATCCCCCAGCAATACCAAAAAGGATAAGAAATTGCCATGGAGAATATACTTTAGTAATTAAATAACTACATAACGAAGCAATTAATCCAGAAAAAAACATAATTTTACCTATGCCATATCGATCTATTATTGGACCTATCAATACACTTAACAAACCACCAACAATTATTCGAAAAGACATACCAAGAGAAATTATTGCCCTGCTCCATTTTAAAGAAACCGACATGGGTTTGATGAATGTGGTGTATCCAAATTGCATCATTGTCCCAGATCCTGTACTAGATAGCATAATTGCAGCTACAATTACCCAACCATAATATAATCGGTGTTTAGTTTTTATAATTGACTCCTAATATGGATTCATGTACCACCCATATATGGGCAGACTTCCATTGATTAGCGTTTAAGTGTTTTGCTATACTTGCTGTAGTTATTAATAATAGCAATTCTATTGTGAAAATAGATGCTTGAATTTACAACTTTAGAACCATAATATTTATCGAGAGTTTTTACAATAGTTTTGGAGGATTTTATGAAAGCGATTCAAGTTAAAGAATTTGGTGGGAGTGAGGTTTTAAATTATACGGATGTAGATATCCCATCAATATCTAGTAATGAAGTTTTAATAAAACATGAGTCTATAGGTGTTAATTTTATTGATATATACCAAAGATCTGGTGCTTATCCTATGGATTTACCATTTATTCCGGGTTCAGAAGGTGCAGGTATTGTTGCAGAAGTAGGCAAAGACATAAAAGATTTTAAAGTTGGAGATAAAGTTGCATATTCTATGGCAAGTGGTGGATATGCTGAATATACCAAGGTGACTGAAAATACAGTTGTTTCAGTTCCAGATAGTATTGATTTTACAATAGCTGCAGCATCAATTTTACAGGGAATGACTGCGCATTATTTAGCGTATTCTACATTTCAGTTACGACCCGAACATACATGTTTAATCCATGCTGGAGCTGGAGGAGTTGGATTACTCCTTATACAAATGGCAAAAAATATTGGAGCTAAAGTTATAACAACTGTTTCAACAGAAGAAAAAAAACAATTGGCACTAGAGGCAGGTGCAGATGAAGTAATTATATATACTAAGCAAAATTTTGTAGAGGAAGTAAGTAAAATTACTAATGGTAAAGGCTTACCCGTTGTTTATGATTCTGTTGGGAAGACCACATTTGATGGAAGCATAGATTGTCTAAATTCACGTGGTTTTATGGTTCTTTATGGCCAATCAAGTGGTGCTGTATCCCCTGTGGATCCTCAACTATTAAATAGAAAGGGTTCTATCTATTTAACACGACCGAGTTTAGGAGCTTATATGCAGACTAGAGAAGAACTAAATTGGCGTTCGGGTGATATTTTTAAGTGGATAGAACAAGGAAAATTAAATGTGAGAATAGGTTTATCGTTACCTTTATCTAAAGCAAATCAAGCCCAAGATGATTTGGGTGCACGAAAAACTACAGGTAAAGTAATTCTCATTCCATAGTGTTATAGATCTCTGAAATGAAGTATTTTAGCAGTGAGGGACCCAAGGTTAATTGAAATAGCAATTCCGTACGACCAAGTTAATAAACATACTACTGATTGAAGAGACCCATAAATTATTTCTATTTGTGGATTAATTTCAAAATACCAACTCAGTATTGTCGTGCAAAGATGAACACCAAGGCTAGAAATAAAAGATCCATAAAGGATAAATAGTGGTTTTACATTTGTATACAAAGCTGTGCGAAAAACCAAGTACATTGCTAAACTTGTGAATATAAGTTTAATTGTTATAACAAGTACCCAAGTAAAGATATTGGTATTTTGGTCAATCGTGGGGAAAGTGAAAATTTTAAAATGTATAGTAGGAAGAAAAGAAATAGTAGAACTATTAAGTAGCACTAAAATAGAAATAAATAAATAGGTGTATAAAAGCATTTTTATATCAGTCAACCATTTATTAATATATGATGGCCCTTCGTGATCAATACCCCAGACATAATTAAAAGTGTTTCTTATAGCACTGAAGACACTTAAAGTAGTAATTAACAATCCAACAGTACCTAATAAACTCCCTAACTGGTTATTTTGTGCAGAATTTAGTATTTGTGCTTCTATAAATTCTTGAGAGAAAGCTGGAATTATTGTGTTAATAAAGCCTTCAACTAAAAGCATCTGAGTATCTTTGTCTTTTGTTGTATATTCACCTACGGATCCAATAAACAATATAATAGGAAACATAGAAAAGAATAACCAGAAGGCTATTGAAGAAGCAAAATAATGTGATTTGGTTTCTAAAAAGTGCTTTATAAAATATCTCATAAGAAATGTTATAAATCTTTACTTGTAATTTGTAAAATACCTTATGATTATTTTGTATTTTAATCTATTGGTTTCGTAAAGCTGTAATTGGGTCTAATAACGATGCTCTCCATGCTGGATATAAACCGGATACTATTCCTACAAAAGAAGCTACAGTAAATGCAAGAATTATACTCCAAGGTGTTATTATAGTTATTAGAGGTGTGTCAGCAATTTGATACCCGTTCAATAATGTTGATCCAGTGATTCCTATTAATATACCTGCAATACCCCCCAAAATTGATAGAGCAAGTGCCTCTATAAGGAATTGAAGTGCAATATCTGGTCCAGTTGCGCCTATTGCTCTTCGGATACCAATTTCTCTTGTTCTTTCTGTAACAGATACAAGCATTATATTCATAACTCCAATTCCGCCAACAAAAAGTGATATTCCGGCTATACTGCCTAGTAATAGTGATATTGTGGTTCCTATTTCATTAACTGTTTCCAATAATTGGGTTTGGCTAGTTACTGTAAAATCGGGTTCATCAACTTGATGATGTCTTTTTAAAAATTCTGTTATAAATTCAGATACTTTTTCTTGATCGATATTCGGAGAAGTTTTTATAGTTATTTGGTTAATAATTGTTTTTCCCGAGATGTTTTGAAGCCCTTTCAGTCGTTTTTGAGCTGAACTTACTGGTATAAAGACATAGTCATCTTGTACACTTTCTCCTCCAGTAGGAAGTAATACCCCGATAACTTTAAAATTGAATGAAATTCTCCCATTAAAAAAAGAAGTCCTAATCGTTTTTCCTATAGGATTTTCTTCTGGAAATAGTGCTTGAGCAATATTTGATCCCAGAACCATATATAAAGAACCTGAAGAAACATCTTTTGATGAGATGAACGACCCCTCAGATAAGGTTAAATTTCTCACATTAAGATAATCACTATCAGTCCCAACTAGGTCTATCTCCTGGTTTAAGGGCCCGACAATTGCTTGAGCATTTCCTATATTTAGTTGCGGGGCTGCAGCTTCTACTCCTGGTAGATTAGCTTCACGTATGGCTATTACATCTTCTGCAAATAGTGTTCTACCGCTACCTCGACGACCTTTAACACCCTGCTCGGAAGCTGAACCAGGACTAACGAACAATAAATCTGTGCCAAGATTAGTAATTTCTTCTTTAATTCCTGCTTGTGTTCCTTGGCCAATAGATATTAGAACAATTACTGAACCAACACCTATAAGTAATCCTAACATCGTGAGAAAGCTTCTTAGACCATTTGCGCTTATAGCTTTAAATGCAGTTAAAAACCCATCAAATAAACTCATAAAACTAAACCATTATTTTTTATATATGAATCTTCAGTGATATTCCCATCGCTCATTTTTATTTGTCGTTCTGCTAAAGATGCAATATGTGGTTCATGAGTAACCAGAACAATTGTTATACCTTGCTCTTTAGCCAATTTAATCAATATATCCATAACTTCAGTGCTTGTTTTTGTATCTAATGCACCAGTAGGTTCATCAGCAAGAATGATTTTTGGATTAATAACTATAGATCTTGCTATGGCTACTCTTTGTTGTTCTCCACCAGAAAGTTGATTAGGTGTATGGTATATTCTTTCTGCTAATCCAAGCATTGTTAATGCTATGGCTGCTCTTTTTTTCCTGTTTGGATCTTTTTGATAAATTAAGGGTAATTCAACTTGTTCCAAAGCTGTTAGGCGTGGAAGTAGATTGTAACTTTGGAAAATGAATCCAAAAATCTTACCGCGCAATCGAGATAATTGAAAATCAGACAAATCCCCAATATTTGCTGTATCAATAAAATACCTTCCAGAAGTAGGCGAATCTAAACATCCTATGATATTCATTAAACTACTTTTTCCCGATCCTGATTGTCCAGTTATCGCTATAATTTCCCCGTCTGGTATAAGAAGATCTATACCATTAAGTGCTTTTACAGGACCTGCATCTGTTATGTATTCTTTTGTGATATTTTCGAGTTTTATCATCGTATTCTATTAATATTTGGTCTTTGAAGAGATTCGCTTTCCTTTTCTTTTTCTGTACTGGTCTCTACAGTAGATGAGACTACTTGTGATTCAATCAAAATAATATTTCCTTCTTCAAGGCCAGAAATAATTTCCGTTTGAGAAACATCTGTAAATCCGGTAGTGATAAATTGTTTTTCTGAAGTTTTGGTTGCTTCATTTTGTAATAAAACATAAGATTTTCCACCGTCTTCTTTAATTGATTTAGAAGGTACCACCAAGGCGTCTAGTTTTATCTCAGTAATTATTGTTACTGAACCATTCATACCGATATGAGGAGGTGTTGTATTTAATAAACTTCTCAAAGAACCTGCTCCTCGTCCAGATCTATTAGCTCCTCGTTCAGATCTATCAGCACCAGATTGCATTTGTTCAACACATCCAGCTTCTTGTATTAGATTTATCTGTTCAGCTGAAAGGTTACTTATATCTCTTGGAGTTACAATAGAGGTACCTATTACCTTTTCCACACAGGCTTGGACTTTTTGAAAAGCTTCAGCTCTATTACCACTTCCTTCAGCTCTTTCTTCGGTAGAAATTCCCAGTGAAGCTAGAATAGGCTGTAAGTTTTCCATTGATAAAGAATCTATGTTATTTCTAGTGATAATATTAGCTTTTACTGGGTAAGAAACTACACCTTGGCTTACTTCTGGAATCAAACTTATAGTAGATATCTCAAAGAGATATGATTGTTCTGGTAAAGCATTGAAAGTAGCTATACCAAACTGTCCAGTTTTTATATTAGGTAATTCTGTTTCAGATATATTCATATCTATATTTATTGAATCTAAATTTGTTAGCAAGAAAGCATTTGTGTTTGCAGTCACATTTTGGCCAGTAACTATATCAACACTTCCAATAGTTCCCGAGAATGGAGCTTTTAAGGTTAGATTATTTATGGTTTCTTCAGCTTCTTCTAGTGTAATCTTTGCTTTATCTATGGAAAATTGTAATTGTTGAATGTTTATTTCTCCAATTCCAGACAAGTCTTCAGTTTTGCGAGCGTTTGCTACTGATAAAGATGCTTGTGCTTGACCTAGGGTGCTATTTGCTTGTTGTAATTCCTCAGTTGTTGGTTCAGCTAATAAGTCGATATTCTGATCATTTTTATTTTTTAATCTTTTTTCTGCTACATCTAATGACTCTTGTGAGTTTGTTGTAGCTTCTTCTAGAAGTTGTTTTTGTAATTTGTGATTATCTAAAGCGTTTTTATATGATGCGTCTGCTTGCAATAAGGATGTTGTTAATGCGTATAAATTGTTCGTAATAGCATTCACGTTATTTATTTGATTATTTAATTCTGTCACTTTTATATTATTCAATGGAATGTCGTTTGATCCACACACGTCAATACCAGAGTTTTGGTTTGTTACACAGTAGTTTTGTCTAGCAACTCGTAAACTAGCGAGGGCTGTATCTACTTGTCGACTTGCGGTTATCACAGCTTTTTCTTGTGAGCTTATATTTGTTTCTGTTTCGTCGTTAGATTTAGTCAAATTTTCTAATGATGTTTTGGCATTATTGACTTGTTGTTTAGCAGTAGCAAGATCATATTCCATTGCGGATTTTTGTAAATCTGTTGCGCCGTCAAGTAAATTATCTAAAGCAATTTGGGCATTTAATACCTGTGATTGTGCTGCTAATACAGATTGATTATTAGACTCGCTTTCAAGAAGTGATAATGGTTGTGTTTGTTCTTGGAGTATTAGTTCTGCTTCTTGAAGTGAAATCTTAGCACGTTCCAAAGTTCTTTCAGAATCACTATTTATTAGCTTAGCTAATGGTTGGTCTTTTTCAACATAATCTCCGTTTGAAACATATATTTCTGTTACAGTACCAGATGTATTAAATCGTGTTTGTAATTGTTCTTCAGCAATAATTGTTGAAGCTGCCTCTACGGTAGTTGTTAAATTAGTTTTCTGTACTATGTGCTCTGTTGTTATTGTTTCAAAAATTGCTTCTTCATTTTCACTAGTCATATAGTCATAAGCGAAATAAGCCCCAACTAATGATATTCCTATTAATAGTATAAGAACTTTTCTGAATCGGTTTGGGTTTTTCCCAGATAAGATAGTGTCGATATCGATATTTGTGCTCATAGATACTCATTTCTTAAACGTTTACTGAAAACTATAGTATTATAAACGAATATATTAGAGAAATGTCAGATAGGAAAATAAAAAATGGAAGAATTAATCAATCAAAAATGCATTGCATGTGAAAGAGGTGCGCCGAAAGCAGATGATCAATTAATTCAAAGATTTTTAGATACTTCTAGTGAGTGGGATCTTATTATAGAAAACGATATTCCTAAATTAACTAGAAATTATAAGTTTACTAATTTTAAATCTGCTATGGAATTTTCTAATCTAATTGGTGAAATGGCAGAAGATGAAGGGCATCATCCGCTAATAATTACTGAATGGGGTAAAGTTACTATTCAATGGTGGACTCATAAAATAAGAAACCTTCACCTCAATGACCTTATTGCTGCTTCTAAAACAGAAAATATATATATAAATTTTGCTTAATAATTTTACACACCCCTTTTACATTTGTTAAAGAAGTATTGATGGACCTAATTCTAAAAAATCGAAATTTTCGTACGTTTGTATTTGCTCAAACATTTAGAGATATTACTCTCATGTTGTTTGTTACGTCTAATGGTTGGTTAGTTTTAGATTTAACAGACTCATCAATATTTGTTGGTTTAGCAGCAGGCTGTGGTGGAGCAGGAATGCTTATTACAAGTTTGTTAGCTGGATCAATTGTCGACAGGTTGGATAGAAAAAAGATTTTAGCAATTAGTCATTTTGTGATCTCTATAACACATCTTATAGTGGTCCTTTTTATTTGGACAGAAAATATAAATATAGGGATTGTATTGATCGCTACATTTATTGATGGAAGTTGTACATCTTTTAGATTTGTTTGTGGAGGAACAATAACCATGGATTTGGTGGGTTCTAAAGAGTTATCTCGTGCAACTGCAATTAATTTTTCTTGCATGACTATTACTGGGGTTTTTATTACAGCTATTGGTGGTATTCTTATTGATCAATATGGGTTTGTATCTACTTATGCGTTGATGTCGATATGTTCTTTTATTTCCAGTGTAATATTAGTTTTGGGATTGCCAAGCATATCAAAAAATATAATTGATGACAATCGTACATCAATTCAAGAATTGAAAGATGGTATATCATATCTCAAACAAAATAAGCGAATACGCTCCTTGCTATTTTTAGGATTAAGTTCTGAGGTTTTTGGATGGGCGCATGAAAGTATGGTCCCTGTGGTTACAAAGTATGTTTTAGGTGGAGGCTCAGTAGAGCTAGGATATATTTTAGCATCAGGGCAAGTTGGAGCTTTAATTACTACGTTAGTTTTATCAAATTACCGAATTAAAAAAAATCGAACATTGATATTATATATAACTTATATTTTGTTTGGTTTATTGTTGATTGGTTTTGTTTGGTCAAAAATTCTACTCTTATCGATGTTTCTTTACTGTTTGGCATTATTAGCAGTTGCCACATACGAAGTGGTGTTGCATTCTTTGGTGCAGACTATAGTGCCTAATGTAATGAGGGGTCGTGTTGTCAGTTTTCAAATATTAACTTGGGGAGCAACAGGTATATCGGGTATGATGTTAGGCATATTAGCAGGAATAACAAGTCCCCCAATAGCAATTACTATAAATACATCTATTCTAGTTTTAAATGGGACAAGAAATATAGTGAAAAAAGTATTAACGAATAAAAGTATATTGAGTTACTGGGAGTAATTACCTATACTTTCTTTATGGAATCAGGAGTTGAATTTTTTAAAGGGTGTTTGATTTTTATATTATTTATACTAGTTGGTGCTATCATTGGTGGCCTTATCGCTGGATTACTAACTCACATATATGTCCAAGGAGGCGACCTTAAGGATGATCCGGGTGTGATCTATGTATATTTATCCTATTCATTTATTGGGATAATAGTCGGTTCTGTTATTGGATTTGTAGTATGCCAGATAATGAATATATATATAGAAAAAAAACGTTATAACTTTTGGAGATATGGGGGTTAGAAAGTGGATATTATTGTTTATATTTCACCCAGTTGTGATCATTCAAATGAAATTTTTCATTTAGTAGAAGAATGTTTAATTGAATGTGGTGTAACTACTGGTTATAAAGCTATAGAAACTCGAGATTTTGAAGATGCAAAAGAGAAAAAAAGTTTAGGATCCCCAACAATAAGAACAAATGGGGTAGATATAGAGTATGGTCCCCAAGAACCTGAAGAATATACTTCTGGTTGTAGATATTATAATACTCCAGATGGATGGAAACCTATGCCTCCAAAGAATCTTATTATTGGGGGAATTAAAAGAGCCCAAGAGAAGCAGTAATTTGTAGGGAGATGTATTATGGCACTTAGCGGAGTAAGAATAAATTCAAGAGAAATATATGCTAATGGTAAATCATTCGGTAATTATGGACGATATGTTGAATTGAAGGGGTATTTGGACTTCAGTGTTGATCCAACACTATCAGCAAATTTACCTATTAAAGATTTAGACTTAGCTCCCAGGGATTTAGACGGATTTGTACAGTTTACTTCTAAGTTTATATTAGTCACTCCTGAAGATAATACCAAAGCAAGTGAAAGAATTATTGTTGATGTTGTCAATCGGGGGAGGGCGAGAATTATTCCAACATTTAATCGATCTGACATCGCTAATCAACCAGAAGGAGACGGTTTTTTACTAAGTCATGGTTTTTCGGTAATATCGATAGGTTGGCAGTGGGATGTTGTTGAAAGCGAACAATTACTAGGTTTAATTCCTCCATACCTAGACACAGAGGAATTAGTATTACCAGGTGAAACTGTTGTACAAATTAGCCCCAATGTTGTACATACAGGAGCGTTATTAGCAAATAGAATTCACATACCATACTCTGCAGCAGATTTAAACGATAGCACAGCAAAACTTGTTGTACGAGATTGGGAAGATGGTCCAGATACCCTAATAGATAGATCTAAATGGTCTTTTGCAATTGAAGAAAATGGAACAATTAAACCTGATGAAGATCATATTTATTTTCCCGAAGGATTTATTCCTGGTAAATATTATTATGTATCTTACCATCCTAAAATTGCACCTGTAGTTGGTACTGGATTACTTTCTTTGCGAGATACAGCATCTTTTTTGAAGAGTGATCAAAGCGTGAATCAATTTGGGAATAAGTTTAAATATGTTTATGCGTATGGAGTTTCTCAAACAGCACGAATGCTGAGACATTTGTTATATTTAGGTTTAAATTCAGATGAAAATGGATCTATCGCATTCGACGCTATGCTTCCACATGTAGGTGGAAGTCGTATGGGGGAATTTAATAATAGATTTGCTCAGCCTTCTCAGCAAGCTGCTTCTGGGTTTGGGCACACCTTTCCTTTTGATGATAACGATTCTGTAGATATTTATTCTGGAAAACAAGACGGATTATTGAATAAATTACGTGGAATAAATCAGGTGCCTAAAATTATATATACTAATTCTTCTTCAGAATATTGGAGAGGGGATGGATCTCTTGCCCACATACATCCCGATGGTTATGATTTAGAACAAGCCCCAGAGTCTAGAAGATACCATTTTTCTGGGACACAACATGGTGCAGGATATTTGGGTGAAGAAACAGTTGTGGTAGGCGGAGGAGCTCATGAAGTTAATGGAAGATATACCTTTAATATCGTTGATTATCGACCCCTTCTCAGGGCTGCTCTAATAAATTTAGATCTTTGGGTCAGAGAAGGAATTGAACCCCCACCAAGTAAAAACCCTTCAATTAGTAATGAAACTGCAATTTTACCTTCAGAATTTATGGAGGCATTTACAATGGTACCAGGAATTGAAAATCCTAGTCTAAATAAATTATGGGGAATTAGAGAAATACAAGAGGATGAACATTTTCAGTTGGGTATAGGATTTTATCCAGTAATAGAAGGTCGACGTTACCAAAATTATGTCGCAAACATTGATTTAGATGGGAATGAACTGGGTGGAATTCGTTTACCTGATTTAGATGTTCCAGTTGGTACACACACAGGTTGGAATTTGCGTCATCCAGATTCAGGTTCTCCAGATGATATTATCCCTATGAAAGGTATTTCGGTTGCTTTTGCCGATACAAAAGATACTAAGGAAAAAAATCAAGATTCGAGAAAATCCTTAGAAGAAAGATATAAATCTAGAGATATATATGCTGAGTTAGTACAATCATCAGCAATAAATTTAGCAGATCAGAGATACCTTCTTAAAGATGATATAAATATAGTTTTGGAAGCTTGTTTAGTTAGATATGACGCTGCTATCAAAGGGGAGTTTTAATATATTAAAAATTTACCCATTTTTCAAGTTCATCACTAAGTTGTTTTTCAACAAGGGTATACTGTTCCCCAAACTCACTTAGCTCAGAAATATTTTGTGTTTTAGTGGCATTATTTAGTTTAATTTCGAGATTTTTTAGTTTCTTCTCTAAATCTTTAATAAGATTTTCTTGTTGTTCAAATTTATATTTATTTATTTTTTTAGATTTACTTTTGTTATTCTGATTAGTATTTTTTTCCTTTTTAATATTAGGTTTATTGGTGATTTCTTCCCATTGGTCGAAAGTTCCTTTAAATAAATTTATCTGATTGTTTTCTACAATTAGTAATTGCTCTGCAATATTATTAATAAATAAACGATCGTG
>MDSW01084434.1_pt1 | contig 13419 bp, 10 predicted proteins | sample 811171 | NCBI WGS metagenome assembly MDSW01 (sample SAMN05326641, study PRJNA326480) | marine metagenome | isolation source: seawater | place: Atlantic Ocean: North West | collected 2012 | reverse complement strand
TGATGACCCAAATCCAAGTACTTTCTGACTCCCTTTAGATGAGAATCTATGGTATCCTAATAAAGGATCCCTTGAAAAAATTTGTCCATCATTAGAAGACAACTGACCTCGAACTTCTTCAATATAAGAAAAATCAAATGACCTGTATGGTGAAAATGAAAACCCTAATCCCGCATTTATATAATTGAAAATAATTTTATTATACTTCATGCTAATGGAACTATAATTAAATACTGATGAATTTTTCACATAATCTGACTCTGCTAAAAAGTCTCCAAATGAATCTTTAACTACTAAACCACGTCTTTCAAATCTTGAATCTAAAATATTTGATCCAGTAAATGAAAATCCTGTATCAGTTCCTCTAGATAAATTAGATGGATTGAAGAGGATACTAAACCCCGACGTTTCAATAATCTGTGAACTTGAAGAAAGAGATAAGGAACGTGCTGTATATGAATCAAAGTTTTTCCCTATAGCTGCCTCAAAATAGTTTTGTGAGAAAACAATATTAAATAGTACTAGTAGTAGTAGTTTAGAATGCATAGTTAACCTGAATTTTATAATCTGATTGTCTATTGTTTACAGTTGGATTAGAAATCCAATTTCCTGATTGAGTTTGTGATTCACTAATTGTAGTATCTTCAAAATAATTCGTAAACGAATATTTTAAATAAATTGACATAGAATTTGTAGGGCGATATCTAATTGAGGTCCAATTATGTATTGCACCCTTATTTGAATCAAAAATTCTAAAATCAGTATCTTCGATATACCAAATAAATCCTTTTATAAATGTGCTGCCTCCCTTAATAGACATTTTATTATCCATATTATGTGTAAATGAGAATCCAAGCGTAACATCTGGAGAACCAATGTCTCCTACTAGCATATCTGAAGAAATAGGATTATCTGTCAATCTCGGTCTTGGGGAAAAAGTTGTATAGCCCCTTGCATATAGTAATTCAATATTATCATAATTAGATAATCTTAAAACAAATCTTACTCTTGTTTCTCTTGAATCAAATGGACTTGGATGAAAAATATTGAATTGGCCTCGTCCAGAAAATTTCTGTCTAACATAAATACGATAGTTAAATACTGGTCTCCACTCAAAATTGAAAACCGTTCTATAATATTTAGTATTATCTGCCTTTCTATTCCATGTATCAAGTTCATATCTTAATACTATAGATCTATGGACCTGATATCGAGAGGAGAAATAAACCCCTTCTTCTGATTGTGGTTGAGGATTTCCTGAATATAAAAAACCATAAACTGGGTCTTCTAGCCAATATGTATCTTCAAAAATTGAAGTTTTATATCGTTGGTAATTAGAGAATGACCTTTGATATGGATTATCAAATTCTAAATCATAATTTCTATATAGTAATAGAAAGTTAATATTATCATGCTGAGTATATGCATTCAATACAATTGCCTTAGGGTCATCTCCAAAACTAAAGACAGAATCTTTAATGCAACTTATCTGATCTTCAAGAACATCAAGAAAACTATTATCCTCTATCTGTTCTTTTATCACACCAATACAGTCATATTTAGGTATTTCTGCTACTTCACCTTGAAATACAATATTATTAACAGTTTTAGAAAAATCAATTCCAAATACTTTTCTAAATGATTTAGCCTGATCCCAAGAAGACCGAATATTAGGTGGGGCATTATGATACATAGCTGCAATTTCTGGATCTGCTGAATTTGTTATATAATTTAAATAAAATGCATCTCCAGAGTAATCATCAAAATCAGATGTGTCATATTCAGGGTTGGAATCTGTCTCAGAACCTAAAATAGTTTCTATAGGCATTGGGATAATATATTTATCATATATACTTTTATAAAAAGTAACCCCTATATAATTTGCTCCATCTCCAAACCTAGCATTCCAACCAGTAGTTTTTTCACTAACAGAAGAAAGAAGGCTACTATAAATTTTAGTTGTATCTTGGTTGATACCCCAAGCTAGACGTGGTTGCATTACTATAAGACTTGAAAAAGAGTTTAAATCTTCATTTATAATTGCATCTCTAGGAGCTTTTGAATTAAAGTAACTAAATCTTAAATATTTATTTGAAACCTGAAAAGCAAGTCCATTAAAAACATATTGAGAGCTTCTTGTTAAATCAGCTTGTATCCCATTATTTCTCTTAGAAAATCCATATCCACTTCTTCGCGGGCTAAAGTAATCTGTATTCTCCATTACAATTCCCTGACCAAATGATGCATTGAAATTACCAAGTATAATTCTATCTATCTGAAATCCAGTATTTAGTATAGGTAAATAAGATAATTCTAAAAACTTTTTACTACTAAATACGTCATTTTGTTCTCCCATACTTTGCTTGTATATCATACCTGTTTTTATAGTAGATTGATTTGAACTAAATAAATATGACGAGCTAAGCCTATAGAACTGCTCAGGATTATCAGAATAATAATAATCAATACTTCCAGCATCACTATCTGGGTTTGTTGTAATTGGTGTAGTTTTAACAGATGTGGAAAATCTTAAATGGAATTGGCTATTATCTTTAGGGTTGAAATCAATAAAATCTATTAAATTCTTATAGCCATAATAACTTATTCCTGGCGAATTCTTTAGCTCAAATGTGCCTTTTATTTTTCCCCTCTTTTTCTGGAGTAATACAGCATTTGCATCTAATGGGGTAATATTCGGTAATGATAGTATATCATCATAATTCATTAGATTAATATCTCTAGGTTCAAAATATCTATCTAGCCAAGTATCTGATAGCCCCTCGGAGTTACCTTCACTATGCAACCATCTTTCTAACTTATATGAAGATGAAAAGAAATCGACTTTACTTTTATCTTGATAACTTTTTGATATTAATGTCGATGATCCTGTTGAATCAATTATTGCTTGCTGAGATGATAACAGAGAAATAAAAAATAATATAATAATTATTTTCATTAGTAATAAATGCTAAAATTGAATTGATGAGTTCCAGGAAGAACATGATGAGTTAAATATCCATAGCAAATATTAAATTTATTTTTTTGAATATTAAATCCCATTCCTAACCTATTCGGATTAATTTGAATGCCTGTATTTAAAAATAAAAAGTTGTTTAATCTATATTGAACTGCTGTTCTGTATTGTGGATTATTGTAACCAAGAAGCTGCTCAGCTGCAAAAGAGACTTCCATTATTTTATTTGGGATAGTTGTCAGGCCAATCTGAATTGTTCTTGGTAAATTTTGGTTTGACATCCCATTACCTATTGTTGGTGAATTTATATTTTTAATAACAACACCTAGTCTGTTTTTTTCTCGCAATGTGGCTAGTAGTGAAAAATCTACACCTAAAGAATTAATGACATCAATATTAAATCCATCACTACCATCTCCAGAGGTTCCAGCTGAGTGGCCAAAATTAATTATATTATAATTAGCCGACATGCCTAGAGATAAAGTAGAATTTCTATCATTTAATAAATAGAAACCTGTTGCAAAACCAATTAGATTTTCTTTTAAAAGATCTACATCGTTATTAGTTACAGTTAAAGAGGAAAATTTTATTCCAAAATTTAACTTATATTTACTAACAATCAAGCTGATGGTTGATAATGGCAAAAAGTTTTGGTTATATAGATTTGAACGGCCAAGTGAAATACTGCTTTTGTTTAATTCAACTAATGTAGCAGGATTATGATATAGAGACCAAGTTCCACCTTTGTTCGAAACTGTAGCTCCTGCCAAAGATGATGAATGAGCTGTATTAAATGGATAATCGCTTAATCCTTGTGTAAACAACAATGAGAAATAAACTAAAAATAAAAGGTATATTCTCATTTTCTTACTCCTATAACAATTGGGGCAATATCTACTGATGTTTTAGAATTTGAAAAATTATATGATTCAATATGCATGAGATAGGTCCCAGGTGAAACAATCTGCCCTAAATGATCTCTTCCATCCCATGAGGATCTATCAGAGTTCATCCAAGAATCTGGATCATTCGGATCAATAGGATTTATGCCATTATACCAAGTTCCCGAATTATCAACATACTTGTCAACTAATGAGGTTATTAATCTTCCCGATAGATCAAAGACCCTAATAATAACTCTTGAATTCTGTGGATGAGAGTATATATAATCAAGAGATTCGCCAAGCGAAGGAATTAAAACAACGGGAGAAGGGGTTATTGAAGTTTGATTAATAGAGCTATCTTCTACAAAATATCCACCAATCTCTTCAATTATAACTATATCATTTTCATACTCAACTGTAATATCCCAATCTGTTTGTATGTCAAGCTGGGTATCATCTCCACAAAAGACGCCTACAGTACCGGTAACTTGAATAATATAATTTCCATATGGAAAATTTCTTAACTTATTAAGCTCTGTTAGAGTTATATCAAATCCATTTTGATATTCATTACTATCAGGCCAGATTGAAATCTCAATCCTATTTCCATCCTCATCTGATATGGTAAATGAATGTGGTCCTCCAAAAGGTGTTACATCAAAATAATCAACAAGAATTCCTGTTGCAGTCACTGTCTGTTCATATAATGGACATTCCAATGCAGTTGTAGAACTCAAGCTATATTCATCAGCACAACCAACAGGTTCACTATCAGAAAAAGAACAATTATGGAGGATATCATAGATAGGTGTATTGCATACACCATCAATGATTTCTCCTGAACAACAGCTTCCATCATCATAAACAGCATATGAGCTATAGTTTACTGCGGAAGAATCAGTGCACCCGTATTCAGGTGATTTAATTATATTCCACGTAGTTAATAGATTTTCACTAGTTTCATCATCACCGTTGATACCATTACCTAAACCTGATTGATTTTCTTCTCCTTCTGATAAATCAACTCTTATATATGTAGAATCTATTCCATGTGAAAATTGAAATTCTTGATCTTCAATAGGAGTATCATCCAAATAATTCAATATTCCAGTTTTATTTATAGCATGATTATCCCCACCCCATAAAAAATAATCAACATCTTTGACTTCAGAAGAAGTTTCATCCCAATAAAAAAGAATTAAGACCTCTTCATTATCATGTAATAATTCAAAATTATCCGGACAGTTTTCACTCCAACTACATGAAATTGTCCCTCCTAAATCTATCATATCCTCGTATATAGATAAGTCAGGTTCAAAATTATAGTAAGAATTAAAAACACTTGACTGCTGAAAGCTTAGTATTAGAGAGTCATTTGATGCTATTGTGACCTCAGGAAATCTTGCTAAGAAATCTGAAGTGGTTTGACCTACATCAGGACTCCAGTAATTTTCTCCAGAAGGCAAATTATAATAAAGATTTTCATCAATATTAGAATCAGTTATATAGTAATTAGATAAATCGACAGAGCTTTCTGTTGGATTATAAATACTAACAAATTCTGCTTCTGTAGGGGCAATTGAAATTCTTGAGAAAACAAGATGATCACTACTTGAGAAACATACTCCAATCAGCAATAAACTAATAAGAGAGAAAAATATATTTTTCAATTTACTATCTATTCCCTAAAATTGAACTAACTATAGACACAATATCAAGAACATCAACATTTGCATCTTGATTAATATCAGAAACACAGAGTTCATTTGAATCAAAAGTACTATTTCCAAGGACATAACCAACAATAGACACAATATCAAGAACATCAACATTCATATCAGAGTTAACGTCCCCATTAGAAATACATTCACTACTACATTCAAAGTCTCCTGCATTTCGTGGATAAATTTTAAATTCTGAATAGCTGTAAGCCACAACACCTGAGATGCAATCAAAAGTATCTCCTTCTGAAATAGTTGGGAATGTTCCATCATAGTAATAGTCATCTACTAAAGTAGTGCCACTACCATCACTTATTGTCCAATTTCCAAATTCATCAACAGAGTCAAAACTCACATCAGCAACCTCTACAAGCATACTCTCATACTGCTCCGCTGACAGTGAGCAGTCAATGCCTAAATCGCTTGCATTGATTGAAGTCTTAGAAATATCATTACCTGACGAGATAATTGAATATGATGATACATTTACTAATTCTGTCATGCTAAAATACTCTTCAACTTCAGCAGTCACACTGACATAATCTCCAACCTGAGTTGAGGCTGAATTATCATAGACAAAAACTGCACACCAAAGGTCATCGCATTCTGAATCTTGAAGGAAAAAACTTGATGAGCTTGGTTTAATATGACTAACAATCCCTGAAACAGTGACTTCCTCTCCATCCATACTACTTTCATAGCAATATTGTCCTTGCTCTTCGGTATACTGGAAGTCGTAAATACTTACACTACCTACTGTAATAGTAACATAGTCAATGGATGAATAATTAAATCCATCATCAAATACCTGGAGCGAGAACTCTAAGACGCAATAGTCAGATGGTGCCGAAAATGATATGACAGCTTGTTCATAGTTATCTACATCAACAGCTGGACCTGAAACCTGGCTCCAACTATAACCTAAAATTGTCCCATCACTATCATAACTCCCTGAGCCATCTAAAGTAACCATCGCACCGAAGTCAACAACTTGGTTGCCGCCTGCATCTGCAGAGGGCGTTCCATCATCACCACCACCAGTTCCTCCGCTTCCATCTGAATTATGAGAACCTAAATAATCCCACGTATTAACATCATATACTTCCCACTCAGAATCACTATCATTAGTCCCCGCTGATACTGACCAATTCCCTTCATTGCCATTCTCTACATATTCTTTTCTTACTAAGGTGTGGTCTTTTGTTGCTTCAGAAACTCCTGCTACATCCCAACCATATCCAGGATCAGCATTCCAATCACCTATACAATCAATTATATTATATGTACTTTCAGTTCCAGAAACTAGACAGTAACCATCATTTCCATTGCTCAAATAGGTGTGATACTGATCGCATTCAGCCAATATGAGCGCATCTGAAGACCCATGACATATTACAAAAACATCTCCTGGTGCAATCATTGATCCTGCGTCAAAATCATTCCAATATTCAGGTTGACCAGGAGTGGAAGGTTCATTAGCTGTACTAGGAAATGCATAACCAGACAAGTCAATAGACTCTGTTGTTGGATTATATATTTCTAAATATTTATTATTCGAGGTTCCCTCAGCATACTCTGAAAAAAACAATGTCTGAGAAAATAAAATTGATGAAAAAATACCAAATATCGTAAATAGCATGTCTTTGTCCTTTTTATATGGGAATGGTTATCACTATATAATAAGGAATTTATTCAAATTCCTCAACCCATTAAATTGATAATTCCAAACCAAAATAATGAGAAAGGCCAAGATTTGTATCTTTTAAATATAAAATTGAATAGAGAAAACTATATTTTTTATTTAGATCCAAACCCAATCCTGCTGAAAGGGTTGTTCTTGAATTATAATCAGAATATCCAGATTTAAGGGTCAATAATTTAATCTTTTGTATAAAACCAATATGAGTTCCAGAATTATAGGTACTAGAATAGTTGTAATCTATTAGTAACTCAGTATTAGTTCTAGGGCTATAGAATGAGCAGCCCATTGTATAGCTACTTGGTACATTGAAATTACTATTAGATAGATTTTTTGCTAGTAAACCAAATCTAAGATTTTCAGAAAATATTTTTTTTAATCCAATATCATAAGTAACTACTGATACATCCTTAGTAAATAACTGACTATATTGAAAGTTTGCTCCTATTCCAAAAATAAATTGCTTTATATTAAATCCTTTTGAAATCCCAAATGACAGATAGTGAGAACTTATAATGTCCAGAGGAAATTCAGATGGAGTCTCATCATAAACTTCAATATCTTCTAATCCTATACTATTAAATGTTAGTCTGAATCTATCGTTGAAAAATAGAAAAGAATTTCCAGAAAAATTTTGCACCCATTTATTTGCTGAAAAAGAAAGTTTAGAATAGTTAGTTTTAGAAATAGCTGGACTACTATATATTGAATTTCTACTTGCCACGCCTGTTCCAGACAATGCCAAATCATCTGGAGAACTAAATATATTAACTGCATCAAACCCAATTGCCTGCAAAGTAGTCAATGTAAATAGTATATTTATATATATTTTCATCATAATTTTGTACTCAGACTAATCATATTACTAATCCCAATATGATTAAATTCTATAGCATAATCTATATTTAAAGTTGATTTATTAAAAGATTCAAATTCAATGCCAAGACCTCCCATAACTTTATAAATATCTTCTTTTGGCTCATTATTTATTATAGCCCATTTAGTCTGCTTAATTCCAAGTCTTAAAAATATAGACTTCTCCATATTTAGTTCATACTCACCCCCCAAGCTAGAGCGGTGCGCCCAATACTTACTATCGATATCAGTCATTTCATGCTGAGCCAGAATAAGCATATTATCTATTGCTGAATAAGAGCAACCTATAATAAGCTGCATTGGGATATCTTGTCTACTTTCCTCAAATTTGTAATACCCATATAAATTGTTAATTTTTACGCCTAAATCTATTCTTTTAAATGGTGAACTGATAATTCCTGCATCTAAAGAAATTCCATCTGAGGATATAGACTCATTGCTTGAAACAGTATATCTTTGAAATAATGTTTTAGCATTTAAGCCAATAGATAAATATTTACTGAAATCTATTCCAAACGTTATCATTGCATAGGAGTCATCATACTTTAATGTTCCAATAAAATGTTCATTTTGATCCACCCCTACAATATTTGAAACTCCTGCATGCACTACTGATAAACTTGCCCCAGCATTGGGAGGCAACTCCCTACCTATACTTAATGCTTGCATACTTATATTATTAGATAATAGAATAAATGAACTACCTATAGTTATACCATTTTTTCTTGAGATCATTGCAGGGTTAGAAAAAGAAGAAAAGGCATCCTCATATCCAGCAGCAGTTGAACCCGCAAGAGAAATTTCTCTTGCGCTTACACCTAATCTTAGAATTGCCCCAGGATATCCACCTGCATAGTCAGCAAATAGTGTGCTAGTTAATACTAATACAATAGATATGATTTTTATAGAATGAGTTTTCAATTGATTACCATTATATTGAAAACATGACTGCTGCTGCCACTGCTATGATTATACTTTGCAAAATAAACTCCACTTGAAACTCTATCCCCAAAATCATTATTGCCATTCCATCTTGTAACTCCACTACCCTCTATTTTTGCAACGCGATCCATTGCTAAATCGTAAATAGTAATATTGCCATTTATATTATCCTCTTCTTTATTAAACACAAATGTAAGTTGATTTGTTTCATTAAAATTAAATGGATTTGGGTATGCATAGAAAGATTGATTAATATCTCCATCTGCTGATTCGCAACTAAACTCATTATCATGGTACACACAAATCCCTTGCGCGGTCGCAATAAAGATATCATTAAAAAATTCTTGATGCTCAGCATCAAAAACTGATTGAGTCGTAATAGTTTCAGGTTGCTCAAACTGATCCCACAAATTCCCAGCTTGATAATTTGATGATTCAAATAGACCTTGACTAGATGAAACATAAACTTTTTCTGAGCTAGAAGATACATTGTATGTTAATAAGTTTTTACTTTCAAGTTCTTCTGGCGTATCCCATGTAACTCCTCCATCATCTGTATAGCTTGGAGGACCTCCATAAATTAGATGAGAACCTGAATACTCCCTATCCCATGTAATTGCCCATAAACGATTCGTTACGCCATCATCAAGAGTTTGATTTTCAAAACCTATAATCCAGTCATCATAAAATCCAAAATTTTCTGCTGTAAGATGCTCCCAATCAATACATTCATTAGAATCAACAATACCTTTATTAATACCATTTGCTGTCCCCACCCATAATGTGTCTTCTACAGAATAAACTGAGAATACTTTATGATTGTCAAATTCATAACCACAATTATCACTACTTACATAGTTCCCAATTGGATTAATCTGATATGTTGAAATATCAATTGAGTTACAACTCAACTCGCTCTGATTATCCATGGGAAGAGGGACCACCTCCCATACAGGAGTTTCTAGGGTATAGTTAAATCTTCTTAATGAACCAGCCCAACTAGCAGCGTAGATATATTCCCCATGTATCTCTACGCCATATGAGACATTCTGGATTTCAGTTGTTACTGAAAAATTTAATATTGAATCTTGAGAAGCCCATGATATATAATCATACATCATACATGAACTCTGCTCTTGAGTACAGTCTACGCAGTTCAAATCACATTCAATTTTATTTTGATATAGAGAATTCTCATCAAAGGGTCCCCATGGACACGCCCATTTATTTATATATAAAGGAAAATCCTGGTAGCTACTATCAATTGGCTGAGGCATGTAGCTCCAACTATCACCACCATCAATTGAGTAGGAAACTCCAGTTCCTTTTGATTGACTACCTACAGATGTTTCAACGCTCTTTACTCCTGAGATTGCAATAATATTATCTCTAATTGATAGAGCTGGGTTGCCTCCATAAACAATATTATTATCAGTGAAGTACCCATAATTTAAATTCCCTTCAAAATCATAGTATGCAATATTTAAACCAGAATTTGTTCCAATGATTAAGGTGGAGTCATTTAAAATCTCTAAATCATATACCCCATTACTAGATAGGCCTTGTGAGACTTCTCTGTTTGCCGAGATGTCATTAAAGCCTATGGTATACGGAAACTGTAGGTAGGCAATTGAAAGAAGTATAATTACTGTACACTTTTTCATGGTAATAAAACCTCAGTTATTATTTCTCCTGAAAGATCACCAAGGCCACTGCTATCTGTTACCTGAAACTGAAATTTCACTTTCCCAAAGCCGCCACAGTCTGGAAAACCTGATGGCTTAAATGTTTGGAATGTGTAAAATAATGTTTGAGTAGAGTCTACAATCAGACATTCAGTGGAATTTTGGCAATCTTCATTTGTAAGCTCTTCACATACTTTTTCTAGCATTGAATCATAACCTCCGTAGCATGAGGTCCTAGATAATATAAATTCAGGATATGTAATCATTGCGTTATCAGTTAACTCTTCATATTCGCATGTCAAGTTATCTTGAGCATTTCCAATATAGAAATCTTCTCGCTTAATATAATAGTTTACTTGTTCAATGTCATCTGCACCATTCTGATCTTCTACCCATAAATTTATACGTAAAAACGTCGTATCCTGAGCTGATAGAGTGTGTACAGAATCCATAGAAATTAAATTGATAGATGGAGAGTAATTAATATCTGGATCATAAATAGTAATCTCCTTTGTACAGGATATTGCTAACACTAATATGATTATATATACTAACCTATTCATTCTTTATTACAATCAATTGCAATCCATTCATTCTTAGATACAATTTTATTAATCAAAAATTTATTATCTATTAAAATCTCTTCCATTTCATCTTTATCTTCTTGTAGCAGCCCTGAAAAAATAAATCTAGCCTCTGTATCACCTATATTGTAAATAATTTTTTTAATTATATTTTTTTCAATATTTGCTATAATAATATCAAAATTAAAATTATTCCATTCTAGCACATCTAACCAATAAACTTCTATATTTCCAGAGCAACCATTAAGATTAGTGTTAAATTCAAAATCATCTTCACAATCTAAATCAAACTCAACTGAATGTATGTTTTTGTATCCAAGTTTATATCCAGCTATACTTAATATACCACTACCAGATCCAAGATCTAAGAGTGAGTATTTATTGCCACTATAATCAATTAATGCCTCAACCATTAAACTCGTAGTCTCATGGTGACCTGTTCCAAATGACATCCCTGGTCTTATAAATACTTTTTTTTCACATGATTCATTACTAAAGCTCCAATCTGGTAAAATTTCTATTCTATCTTTAATATAAACTGGATTGAAATTCTCTTTCCACATTAAGTGCCAATCTTCATTTTTAATATCTTTCCAACTCAAATAAAGCTCACTTTTAAAAACTAAATTATCAATAATTGATTCTATCTTATTTTTTTTACCCTTAGAAATATATATTCTAATTGAATTATCTTCTATATCACTACCTAAAATAAAATCTTCAATATATGCTAATAACATTTGAGCATAATCGGGCTCCCCAGATACTTCTAACATTTCCCATGAATCAGTCATATCTATTTATCCTCATGGTAAATAAGTGTAGCTATAACAGTGCCCACTGCTTCTAAACTTTCCGCAGAACATTTGTCAGGAGTATCATGAATAGTATGCCAATAATTCTTTTGTGAATTTGGATATTGAAAATCAATAATATCAATTGAAGGTATACCTGTATTTTGAAAAAGCACATAATGATCATCTATGATTTGCTGACCTAGAGAATACTTAAATTGATTGTATCCTAGATTATTAGCTAACAGCCAAACTTTCTTAACTACTTCAGGAGCATATCTATAGGAAAACCCTTCTATTAAGAATTCTTGTTCTTTATCACCTACCATATCAAGACAGATAGCATATCTAGGAAATGGCTTCTTTAAATGTTTTGAAAATGATTTTGCTCCTAATGCCCAACTATCAGGATCTCCATAAGAACCCATATCCTCTCCATCTAAAAACAAAAGATCTACACCAATATTAATAGGTGGATTATTTGATAACATCTCAGCTAGAGTCATTAAAATTGCCGTTCCACTTGCACCATCATTTGCACCAAGAACAGGCATTAATCTAGATTCAATATTATCATCTTTATCAGCAAATTCCCTTGTATCCCAATGAGCAAGAAATAAAATTCTATCTGACGCCCTTGGGTTAAACCTTGCATGCATATTAGTTATTTCTACCATACTATTACCAACTGAAGAGTAGATTGAATCTTTATAAACTAAGTTCATTTCAACTAGATTATCTAAGAAGACTTTCAAAGAATCAGAAAAGTCACTATGCCCCTTGCTGCCCGGAAATCTTGGCCCAAAATCACACTGGTACTCAACTAATTCCATTGCTCTATGTCCATCAAAATAAACTGCATCTTGAGAAAATAAGAAATGGGTCAATACTATTAATATTAAATACAATTTTTATCCTCTAATTTGAATAGTTAGATTAAATCCGAAATCTCTCTCAACTCTTTCACCTGTATTAATATCATTTGATAAAATATATTTGAAAAAGATATTACCACTGACCCATTGTGAAAACTGATAACTCATCTTAGGAGTCAGGCTAAATTTACTTGAACTATCATCTAGTGTCAGTTCTGATATACTATCAATCTGTTGATATCCAACTAGCTTCCTAGAAAAATCGAAATCTGTACTAAATGAAAAACTTATAGTATTTTTTAAATCAAGATCTCTTAAAAAAGGTAACGGGATATACATACCACCTGATCTACTGTATTCAATTTTACCCCAAAACTGAGTATTG
>MDSW01176949.1_pt1 | contig 13421 bp, 13 predicted proteins | sample 811171 | NCBI WGS metagenome assembly MDSW01 (sample SAMN05326641, study PRJNA326480) | marine metagenome | isolation source: seawater | place: Atlantic Ocean: North West | collected 2012 | reverse complement strand
TACGAAAAAGATTTATGTCTATCTTAACTGATTCAGCTGATATCAATGAGCCAAAAGACATAGATTCTCCATTATTTAAACTATATTCGCTTTTTTTGGATCAAAATGAGATAGATGAATTAAAGGAAAGGTTTTTAGCCCCTGGAATGCGATACGGAGATGTCAAAAAAGAACTATTTGAAAAATTTTGGCTCCACTTTGAACCATTTAGAAAGAAAAGAGATTATCTTAGTAATCACAAAGATTTTGTTTTCTCTTCATTAAAAGAAGGCGCAGAAAAAGCAAGCATTGTCGCCGATGTTTACTTAAGTAAAATGCGAGAAGCTATGGGCCTAAATTATTGATAGAAAAATTGCATAATATTCACTTAGATCAATTTGAAGGACCGCTTGATTTGCTATTGTATTTTATCAGGAGAGATGAAATAGATATCTATGATATTCCTATATCTAAGATTTCATATGATTATCTTAACGTTATAGATAAAATGAATTCATTAAATGTGTCAATAGCTGGAGAATTTGTGTTAATGGCTGCCACTCTAATGAAGATCAAATCAAAAATTTTGATTCCAAGGCAAGAGCTTAACGAGGAGGGTGAGATAATTGACCCTAGAACAGATCTAGTTAATAAATTAATTGAATATCAGCAGTTTAAGACTGTTTCAAAGCAGCTTAGACTGCTTCATGAAGAAGCAGATTTATCATACTCCAGAAAATTATCAGAGGAATTTGACTCTGAGAACAATGAAAAACTTTCTTCTAATGATTTAAATTTGTTTAGTTTAGCAGAGCTATTCAAAAAAGCAATTGAGAAAGCCCCTTTGATTAGCCCCATGGAATTACGTGCTGAACCAGTAAGCTTGGAGAACAGAAAAAAACTAATATTATCACTATTTGATGGTAATGGTAAGCTCTCTTTTTTTAATTTAATTTCAAATTTAAAAAATAGGCTAGATATCATTATTTCATTTCTTGCTATTCTAGATTTAATTAGAACTAAACAGATATTGGTTTTTCAAAAAGATGTATTTAGTGATTTAGAATTTACACTTTCAACAATTGAATAATATTAGATGTCAAAAAATGATAAGATAATTGAAGCATTGCTTTTTGCTAGCCCAGAGCCACTAACTCAGAAAAAACTCTCTTATATCTTCGATAGAGATATTCCTGATTTAAAGCTTTCGGTTGAAAGGTTGAATAGTTTTTATAATAAAAATAATCAATCTATTGAAATTATAAATATTGCTGGAGGTTATCAATTAAGAACAAAACAAGAGTATAGTATTTTTATAAAAAAATTATTTAACAATAATTTTCAGAATTTCATATCTCAAGCTGCATTGGAAAGTCTGTCAATTATTGCATACAAACAACCAGTCAGTAAATCTTCAATAGAATCAATTCGAGGCGTAGATTGCTCAGGTGTGATAAAAACGCTGTTAAAAAAATCTTTAATTCAAATAAAAGGTCGAGATGATGGTCCAGGAAGAGCGTTGCTTTATTCAACAAGTAAGGAATTTTTAATTTCTTTTGGTATCGACAGATTAAGTGATTTACCTAAACTTAAAGAGATTAACGAAATCATTGGAGAGAGCAATTTTGATAAACAAATAAATGCGTTTAAGTAAATATTTATCTAAATCTGGAGTAGCATCAAGGAGGGAGGCTGAAAAATTAATACAAAATGCTCTCATAACAATTAATGGTAATGTAGAGTTGAACCCTCATTATAAATTAAAAAAAAACGATATAGTGAAATATGATTCAATGGTTGTCAAAAATAATCATGAATCCATTGTAATAATGTTAAATAAACCAGCAGGTTATATAACTAGCATGAAGGACCCTATGAATAGAAAAATTGTTTCAGATTTAATAAATTTAAAAGAAAGAGTTTTTCCAATTGGAAGGCTGGATAAAGATACAACCGGTCTTTTATTGTTCACGAACCAAGGGGATTTGGCGCTAAAGCTAAGTCATCCAAGATTCAATATACCTAAAATTTATACCTTAAGCATCGACAGGCCTTTTGTTAATTGGGAGAAAAAGAAAATTAATAAAAAAGTTTACATTGGTCAAAAAGAGTGGGGAAGAGCTGAAGTTTTAGATCAGAAAAAAATAAAAGGAAAAGTAATAGTTAAGTTGAAGCTTGAACAAGGTAAAAAACGAGAAATTAGGAGAATTATGTATAGAATGAAGAGAAGCTTGTATTTTTTAAAAAGAATAGAATTTGGACCTTGTAAGCTTGGAAAACTAAAAGAAGGCCAATGGAGATTTCTTCAAAAAGATGAAATTTTAGAATTAAATAATTTATAATGGAAATTAAAAATGTTACTTCATACTAGCAATTTCTTAAATATAGATGTAAAATCTCCCGCTCATTGATAATTAATTATGATTGTTACAATAGATGGTCCAGCAGCTAGCGGAAAAAGCACAACCGCAAAACTAGTAGCTAAAAAACTAGGAATTTCTTACCTAGATACAGGTGGTATGTACAGGTGTATTACTTTTTCTTTTATGAAAAATAATATTTCGTACAATGAAATTTCTCTAGCCAAAAGCCATTTAAAAAAATTGAATTTGTCTATTCGTGAAAAAAACGACAGACAGCATTTTTATATAAATGGCATTGATATCACAAATGAGATTCGCTCTAACGAAGTATCAAAAAATGTCAGCAAGTTTAGTTCGCTATATTTTGTCAGAGATAAAATGGTTAAAACACAAAGAAAATATGCCAAAGAAAAAAGCATTATTGTTGAGGGAAGAGACATAGGCACTGTTGTTTTTCCTAAGGCAGATTTCAAATTTTTTCTCTTTGCTGATGATAAAGTTAGAGCAAAAAGAAGACAAAAAGATTTGATTAGAAACGGTGAAAATCAATCTTTAGAGAAATTAATTGATGAAATCAGACTAAGAGATAAATTAGACTCTGAAAGAGAAAATGCCCCATTAGTGAAAGCTAAAGATGCAATCGTAATTGATACTTCGATTAAGACTATTGATGAGCAAGTTGACTTTATTATTGATGCAATAAAGTCAAATATGAAAGGAAATAAAAATGAATGAAAATTCTAAAGAACCAGTTGTTGAACAGGCATTAGATAATATCGAATCAAATGTCAGCGAGAAAAAAATGGTGACAAAATCGCCTTCGACATCTAAAAAAAAGATATCACCAGAACTAAATACAAATCAAAATAACTCTGATAATATAGATTATTTGTCTAATTCAATTTTTGATGATACTAAAGTAGTTTTGATTGATCAGCTTTTAAAAGATGAGTCAGAAAGTTTCGAAGTGATTGATGATTCTAGATATATTTCAACTTTTTCTGATATAAGCGAAAAGAAAATTATTTCTGGCAGAGTCATAGGAATGAATGAAAAGGAAATCTTAGTTGATATTGGATTTAAGTCAGAGGGAATTATCAGTAGAGAAGAATTTAATGAAAATGCACTACCTGATATTGGTGAGAAAATAAATGTTTACCTTGAAAAGATGGAGGATGAAAGTGGAAAAACGGTTCTATCAAAAGAAAAAGCTGTTTTTCTACAAAGATGGCAGGAGCTGAAAGACATCTTTGAAACTCAAGAAATTATTTCAGGCAAGATAATAAAAAGAATCAAAGGGGGTATGGTGGTTGACCTTGACGGTGTTCAGGCTTTCTTGCCAGGTTCTCAAATTGACGTTAGACCTGTAAAAGATTTTGATAAATATATTGAAACCGAAATGGATCTTAAAGTTGTAAAATTTAATGAGTTCAGAAAAAATATTGTCGTTTCACACAAGGCGATTCTTGAAGAGAGTTTAGCTGAGCAAAGAAGTGAGCTTTTTAATAAACTTAAAGTCGGTAATATTATGGAAGGTAGGGTAAAAAATATTACAGATTTTGGAGTATTTATTGATTTAGGAGGCATTGATGGGCTTTTGCATATTACCGACTTAAGTTGGGGCAGAGTTAATCACCCTTCTGAAATAGTAAACATTGATGATAATTTAAGTGTCAAGATTATCGACTTCGATTCTGAAAAAAAACGAGTATCTTTAGGTCTTAAGCAGCTTACACCATTCCCTTGGGAAAATGTTAAGGATAGATATCCCAGAGGCCAGAAAATAAAAGGTAGAATAGTTAGCATGACCAATTATGGTGCATTTGTTGAGCTAGAACCTGGAATTGAGGGATTGATACATGTTTCTGAAATGTCTTGGACACGTCATATCAAAAACCCGTCAGAGGTTTTTTCCTTAGGTGATGAAGTTGAGGCCGTAGTATTATCTATTGATACTGAAGAAAAGAAAATTAGTCTCGGTTCTAAGCAGCTTGAGGATGACCCATGGGATAAAATTGAAGAAAAATATAATATTGGTGAAACTAAAAAAGGAAAAGTTATCAATCTTACTCAATTTGGTGCATTTGTTGAGCTCGATGAAGGCGTTGATGGCTTGATTCATATATCAGATATGTCATGGACTCAAATTGTGAAACATCCAAAAGAGTTTTTAGAAAAAGGTCAGGAATTAAAAGTTCAAATTCTTGAGGTTTCTAGAGAAAACAGGAGAATTTCTCTTGGTATCAAACAATTGGAAGATGACCCTTGGCCCGATTTAATTAAAGAATTTGAAGTAGGTAGAGAAATAGAAGGAAAAATTGTTAAAATTCTAGATAAAGGCATCATACTTGAATTAGATCATTCAATTGAAGGAATAGTTCCCTATGGAAAAAGACCTAAAAGAGATAGAAAAGCATTATCCGCTAATTACAAAATAGGTGATGTTTTAAATGGTACAGTTTTTAATGTTAGGCCTGATGATAAAAAAATCGTATTGCATGTTGAAGGCCTAGCTCCTGATGATGGTTCAAAAAATGATGATATTAGAGAATTTCTTGAGAATCAAGACGCTCCTGCTAGTGAAAAAATTCAAATTCCTGATGATTTAGTAAAGAATTAACATACTATTTAAATTTGTAATTTTTTTAAATTAAAATTTTAAAGCCCGTTATTAAGTGAGCACCAATCCTTTTTTGCCATTCATTAAAATAAGAATGACTTTTGGCGCATTAATTCTAGCTACTTCACTATGGTTATTTGTAATTAGCAATAATACATACAATATGGTTGTTGATATGCCTATTGAAGCAAGAAATTTATCTGCTCAACACGCTTTAAACAAAGAAGTTCCAAAAGTTGCTAAAGTTAGACTTAAAGGTACAGGTAGATCTCTTTTTAAATCGTATATATTAAAATCTTTTTTCCCAAATTTTAAATTAGTAATCGATCTTGAGAGAATATCAAAAGAATATAGCTTTATTCTTAATGATTACTTTGAAAGATATCCCCAAAAAATATCAATTCCATCAAACTTTGATGTTCAATATGTTGAGATTGTTTATCCAAATACAATACAGATCAGCCTTGATGAATATAAAGAAAAAATTGTTGATGTTGTCATTAATGCAAATATTTCACCAGCTCCAGGATATACCATGGTTGGAAACCCTGAAATAATTCCAAGAAAAGTTAAAATTGCAGGACCAAAAGAGATAATAGAAGAAATAAACATAGTTAGTACTATTAAATATGATTTAAATGATATAAGTGATGAGGTTCAAACAAAAATGATCTTGAAAACTCTCACTGAAGACATTATCGAGTTAACTCCAAAAGAAGTTCTTTTTAAGCAAAAAATAGAAGTTATCAGTGAAAGAATAATTAGCGAAATACCAGTTCAATTAAAAAATGCTATTAATGAAGTGCAAGTTTTTTTGAGTCCACAAACTGTTTCATTGACTGTTGTTGGGGGTATTGATTTTATTTCCAGCTTAAATCCAAAAGACATTAAAATAAATGTAGATTTTTCGAAGTGGAAACCATCAGTAAAATTTTATCCAATACAAGTTGAAGCACCAAGTGATATTATTAAATGGATGGACTTGTCTCCGCAAAATATTGAGTTAATTGTAACTAAAAGCGTCGAATGAAAATTTTAGGAATTGAAACATCGTGTGACGAAACTGCATTAGCTTTGTTTGACAACGAAAAATTACTTTATTCAAAGGTAAGTAGTCATATAATCCACAAAAATTATGGAGGAGTTGTTCCTGAATTAGCGTCAAGAGAACATGATAAGATTTTACCTCAGCTTTTTAAAGATTGTTTTAGAAATCTAGATATTTCTTCAAATGAACTTGATCTTATAGCTGTTACACAAGGACCTGGCTTAGCTGGTTCTTTAATATCTGGAGCATCATTTGCAAAAGGCTTGAGCCTTGCACTCAATGTTCCGATTATTGGAATAAACCATTTAGAGGCTCATATTTTTGCAAATATTTTATCTGATCCAAAATTGAGCTTTCCATTTGTATGTTTACTTATTTCAGGAGGCCATACACAGCTTTGGTATGTAAAAGGGTTATCTAAATATAAACTTTTAGGTGAGACTAGAGACGATGCAGCAGGAGAGGCTTTTGACAAAGGAGCAAGAATTTTAGGCTTAGGATATCCTGGTGGGCCTGAAATTGAAAGGTGTTCAAAAAATGGAAATCCAAAAAAGATAAATTTCCCAAAAGCCTTAATGAAAGAAAGCAATTTAGAATTTAGTTTTAGCGGTTTAAAAACTTCACTTTTATATTATTGTAAAAAAAATAAAGAAAATGATATTTCCGATATTGCTGCATCTTACCAAAATGCAATTATTGAAACTTTGCTTCAAAAATTAAAATGGGCATTAAAATTAACAAATTGCAATGTTTGTGTCATTGCTGGAGGAGTTGCTGCTAATGTTCATCTTAGAAATTTGGCTGAAAAATTCTTACACAAAAAAAAAATAATTTTCCCAAGAATGGATTTATGCACAGATAATGCTGCTATGATAGCTTTTTTAGCTTATTTATATTCAAAAGAAAAAAGTTTTACTAATATAGATTTTAAAATTTTCCCAAACATGAAAATAAATCATAATGAGTATTGATTTTTTAGATTCAATCGATTTAATAACCGCTATATCATTTTTAATTTTTTTAATATCTGTTTCTATTTTCTTTTATAACATAAAAAAGAAAATATATAAAAAATGGTATATCAATATTTTAATACTTAGACACTTTATTTTTTTATCATTAATTATTCTTCTTTTAAACCCAATCCTTAATTTCTACTCATTTGAAACTACAAAACTTATGCTTGGAATTTTTGTGGATAATTCTGCTAGTATGAAGCTTCACCAACAACCAGTATTTAACAATTTTAAATCAGATTTGAACAATTTTTTTAAAAAAATTGAAAAAGAGAATATTCCATATGAATCATATTTATTTGACAGAGATGTTAAGCCATTTTATCAAACAGGTTTAAATGGCAATGGTTTAACTACAAACCTTTCGGAAGTAGCAAAAAATATCGATAACAATAAAAATCTTTATGGTGCTTTGATTTTTACTGATGGAGTAGCAACAGAAGGTGTTAATCCAATAAAAAGTTTTGATGATATAAAGATACCAGTTTATACGGTTGGTGTTGGTAGCAATAATGAGATGGTTGATATTTCAATCCAAACAATAGATGCACCAACAGTATCATTTATGAATGATGATATAAATTTTAAATCTATTATTAAATCAGAAGGAGTTGAGAATAAAAAAGCCACAATCTCACTCTATCAAAATAAAGAATTAATTGTTTCAAAAGAAATTTTTTTAAATAATAAGTTATCCTTAAATGAAGTTGATTTTTTGTTTAAACCTAAAAAGATTGGAAATCAACAGTTTGAAGTGCGGGTTTCATCATTTGAGGACGAAGTCAATATACAAAACAATAGAGTAAGGTTTAATATCTTAATATTAAAAAATAAATATAAAGTCGCTCTTTTGACAGGAAGCCCAAATAAAAATACAAATTTGATAAAAGAAAATTTAAAAAAAAATGAAAGAATAAATTTTGATCATTACGTGAAGGTTGCTGATTCTGAATTTAGGCCATCAATAAATTCATTTTGGAGCAAACCTTATGAATTGATTATTTTTGATAATTTTCCAATTAAAGACCAATCTTTTGATTTTGTTAGGATTTTAGGCAAAAAAATAATTGCAAATAATTCATCTTTTTTTTTAATTGTTGGACCAAATCAGAATGATGATTCTTTAAATAAGATTTCAGCTTTATTAGATTTCAAGATAGTTAATTATAATGACACAAATAATAAACAAAACTGGAATTTTAAACATATTAAAGATTTTACATCTTTACCTCCACTAATTAATGCATTTACAATAAGATTAGAAAATAAATATACCGACTCATTAGCTTATTTCAATAACCAAAATCCCCTTTGGATAAGAAATGAAAAAAATAAAATAAGAAAAGTACTATTTTTATCACCAGAAATGTTAAAACTAAAGACAGCTTTTCTCGACTCCTCAGAAAGACCTTCTGATTTAATATTAAATATATCTATTTCTTGGCTTCTTCAAATTAGCGGCTCAAAAGAAAGCTATTTTAGATTAAACAAAAAAAGATTGCAGCTTGGTGAGGTTGTTAATATATCTGGCAATAGATTGTCAGAGTTGAAGAATTTCAATGAATCACTTATTTTAAAGGTTTCTAAAGAAGGTAAAGAAATTGAAAATAATGAATTTGACTTTAATATAGACTTAAATAGATGGGAATATGATTATAGACCACCTTCATCAGGAAAATATAATTATGAAATTTTTTTCGAAAATGATTATAGTAAACTACAAAAAGGCGAATTTGAAGTGCTGGAAAGTAAAATTGAGCTGTCAAATGTGTTTATGAATGAGTTTTTATTAAAAAATATATCCTTAAATACATCTGCAAATTTTAAAAATTGGAGTGAAAGAGATAGTATCGTTGTTAATTTGTCACCAAAAATAAAAAAAGAAATGAGATCTATGACTGCTAAATTTAATGAGAATGTTGTAGTTGTTATTTTTTTGTTATCATTATTTATTGCCGAACTTTTCTTAAGAAAAAATAAAGGACTTTTATAATTTTATGAAGAAAATTTCAATTATTGGATCTGGTTATGTAGGCTTAGTTTCAGGAGCTGGGTTATCTGAGTTTGGAAATCATGTAACTTGTGTAGATATTGACAAAACAAAGATTGCCAATCTGAAAAAACTCAAAATTCCAATTTATGAACCAGGTTTAGATAATCTAATAAGAAAGAACATGAATAAAGGATTATTGAACTTTTCATCTAATATATCAAAATCAATTAAAAATTCTGAAATAATTTTTATAGCCGTTGGTACACCGCAAAGCAACGATGGTTCAGCTGATATACGATATGTTGAATCGGTTGCTAAAACTATAGCAGAAAATCTTAATGATTTTAAAATCATATGTACAAAAAGTACAGTACCCATTGGCACAGGTAAAAAAATTAAAGTATTAATAGAAAAGTTAAGCAATTCAAAAAATTTTGAATATGTATCAAATCCTGAATTTTTGAGAGAGGGCGCAGCTATTGATGATTTTTTACGCCCTGATAGAATTATTATTGGATGTGAAAGCGAAAATGCTGTAAACGCCATGAAAGAGGTTTACAGGCCACTATATTTGAATGAAACTCCAATTGTTTTTACAAATATTGAAACAGCTGAAATGATTAAATATGCTTCCAATGCTTTTTTAGCTACTAAAATTAGTTTTATCAATGAAATTGCCAACCTTTGCGATGAAGTTGGCGCAGATGTGCATCATGTGTCTAAGGCCATGGGTTTAGATGGTAGAATAAGTCCTAAGTTTCTTCACCCTGGGCCAGGTTATGGTGGTTCATGTTTTCCAAAAGACACACGAGCCTTAGCATATTTAGGTAAAGAAAATGATGTTTCTTTAAAGGTAATAAATTCAGTAATTGAAACAAATGACAATCAAAAAATAAAGATTTTTGAAAAGATCAAATCATTATGTGATGAAATTTTAGAAAAAAAAACAGTTAGTTTACTTGGTTTATCGTTTAAGCCAGAAACTGATGATATAAGAGAATCACCAGCAAAGACAATTATTCCATTGCTAGTTGAAAACGGTGCTAGTGTGAATGTTTATGACCCCGTTGCGATGGATAATTTTAAAAAGGAATTTCCAAATATAAATTATTTCAGCTCATGGAAAGATTGTGTTTTAAATACAGACGTTTGTATTATTTTAACAGATTGGAATGAATTTAGAGGAATTGACCTAAAAGAATTAAAAAAGCTTTTAATAGAACCTTGTTTAGTAGATGCTAGAAATATTTTTAGTATAGATAAATTAAAAGCTGAAAATTATTTATTTGAAAATGTCGGCAGAAACTTATGACCAAGGTTTATCGTTCGACAATAGAAGACATAGTTGTTATCGAGCCAAAAGTTTTTCATGATTCAAGAGGTTATTTTTTAGAATCTTTTAGAAATTCATTGTTAGAAGACATTGGTTACAAAGTAAGCTTTGTACAAGAAAATCAAGTTAAATCATATAAGGGTGCTCTCAGAGGGTTACATTACCAATTAAAATCTCCACAAGGTAAATTGGTTTGGGTCAGCCAAGGGTCAGTTTTGGATATTGCAGTAGATATTAGGTTGAATTCTCCAACTTTTTCCAAATGTTTTTCAATAATATTAGATAATAAAAAACATACTAGAGTATATATTCCTCCTGGTTTTGCGCATGGTTATTATGTTATTAGTGAAAAAGCTACATTTCATTATAAATGTACAAATTACTATGATCCAAACGACGAGTTTGGTATTTCATGGGATGACCCCTCATTGGATATAAATTTACCTGAAGGAAAAAAGAATATTTCAAAGAAAGATTTAGACTTGCCATTCTTAAGTAACGTAATTTCAAAAAACCTACCAAAGTAGAATTTTTAATGATTTCGATTGAAGAAATACGAAAAAATACCAGTCTAGTTAAAAAAAAATTAGCCAAAAAAGGAGATAAATCTTCAATTGATAATTTGCTCGAGCTCGATAAAGAATACCGCTCTCTCATTACAAACGCTAATGAATTGAGATCTGAAAGAAATATTGTTTCAAAAAAAATTGCTTCTTTAAAAAAAGATAGGCTATCTGCTAAAACTGAAATTAATCAAATGAAAGAAGTTGGTGAATCAATTTCAAATATAGAAAAAGAATCAAATAAAATTAAAAAATTAATTGATACTATTTTACTCAACATACCCAATCTACCACATGATTCAACTCCTAATGGCATAGGCTCTAAAGATAATAAATTAGTTCGTGAATTTGGTAAATTAAAAAAAACTGACTATAAAATTAAAAATCATATTGAATTGGGACGAGATCTCAATTTATTTGATTTTGATAGAGCAGCAAAAATTTCAGGGTCTGGATTTCCGTTGTATACAAATAGAGGAGCTAAATTAGAGAGAGCTCTGATTAACTATATGTTAGACTTACATTCATTAGAATTTGGATATGTTGAAATTTTCCCTCCTTTTCTGGTTAATTCAAAATCACCTAAAACAACTGGTAATTTGCCAAAGTTTAGTGAGGATATGTATCAAATTGAAAATGATAATTTGTGGTTAATTCCTACTGCTGAAGTTCCTATTACAAATATACATAAAGACGAAATAATATCTGAGAAAAACTTGCCCATAAAATACGTGTCTTACTCTGCTTGTTTTCGCAGAGAAGCCGGATCGCATGGAAAAGATACTAGGGGATTTTTACGGTTGCATCAATTTAATAAAGTTGAGTTAGTAAAATTTGTAAAACCTGAGAAATCATATGAAGAATTAGAAGCTTTGACTATAAATGCTGAAGCAGTTCTTAAAAGTCTGGGTCTAAAATATAGGGTAATAGAACTTTGCACTGGCGATCTAAGTTTTTCTGCTGCAAAATGTTATGATATTGAAGTATGGTCTCCTGCAGAGGAAAAATGGCTAGAAGTTTCATCATGTAGTAATTTTGAATCTTTCCAAGCCAGAAGGGGAAATATTAAATATAGAAAAAATGATGGAAAAACAGATTTTTTACATACCCTAAATGGAAGCGGAGTTGCAACTCCAAGGCTTTTAGTGGCTTTGTTAGAAAGCCACCAAAATAAAAATGGTTCAATAAATATTCCTGAGCCACTTCAGCCATACTTTGGATCAAATATAATTGATTAGTTTTAAATACAGATGGTTTGTATTTAAAGTTATTATAATCACATTTTTTTTTGCTTTCTTTGGCATGATTGGCTCCATTTTTGAAAGAAAAGGCAAGTTAATGTCATTTATAGCCATCAATTGGTCAAAAATAATTCTTAAAGTTGGAAAAATAAATTTTAATATCAATGGTTTAAAAAATATTGATTTAAGAAAGAATTACTTCTTTGTTCCAAATCATGAATCTGCACTAGACATACCATTGGTTTTTGCTTCTATTCCAATGCATGTTGTTTCTGTAGCAAAAATTGAGCTCAGTAGAATCCCATTTTTTGGTTGGTCAATGATTGCTGGTGGACATTTTTTTGTAGATAGATCTAATCATAAAAAAGCGATGAGATCCATAGAAAAAGCCAGAATTTCAATGAATAAAAATCCAAGATCGGTTTTTTTATTTCCTGAGGGAACTCGCTCGCTAGATGGAAAAGTGGGCAGATTTAAAAAAGGAGGTTTGAAATTGGCAATTGATTTAGGCGTTCCTATTGTTCCTATTGGCATCGTTGGTACAAATCAATTTCAATCGAACCTAAAAAAAGGGCTCAATATCGGTAATATTGAATTAAATATAGGAAAACCAATACAAACAAAAAAAATTAAAAAAAAAGAACTGTTAAGCTTTGTTGAAGAATTAAGAAAAAAAGTTATTTTATTGAAAGCAAAAAATGTCTCTTAACAAAATTAAAGATTTAATAATTAAATGTAATAATTTAAAAAAGAGAGGAAAAATAATTGTTTTTACAAATGGTTGTTTTGATATTTTGCACAAAGGGCATTTGCATTATCTTTTTGAATCCAAAAAATTAGGCGACCATCTTATTGTTGGTTTAAATTCTGATAGATCTGTTAAATTACTCAAAGGACAAGAAAGACCAGTAAATAATCAAAAAATCAGAACAAAAAATCTATTATCTAATGGAATAGTAGATAGTGTAGTAATTTTTGATGAACCCACTCCATATAAACTTATTAAAAAAATTATTCCTTCAATTTTAACAAAAGGTAGTGATTATAAAAATAAGCATATTATTGGATCAGACATTGTCAAATCTAATAATGGAAGAGTGGTTCTTATTCCATTTCTAGAGGGATTTAGCACAACTAAAATAATTAATAATTTATCTAAAAAACCTTGACTCGGTATTTATACTCGTCTAATTTCGCCAATCAGATTACTCTAAATATATATGAAACAGATACTTACAAGAATTATTTTAATCCATTTCTTTATT
>MDSW01215320.1_pt1 | contig 13423 bp, 13 predicted proteins | sample 811171 | NCBI WGS metagenome assembly MDSW01 (sample SAMN05326641, study PRJNA326480) | marine metagenome | isolation source: seawater | place: Atlantic Ocean: North West | collected 2012 | reverse complement strand
TTCCTCTAATTTTTGAGAAAGTTCGGATATTTTGTTTAAGTTTATTTGATTAAATATTTTTTCCAAATTTTTAAGATATTTTTTTGCAAATAAATTTATGTTTTTTTCTTTTTTTAAAATCATTGAATGTGACTATAAATTAATATATTCCATAGCTATATATTAGTTTTTTTTATAACCAAATATAAATTTTATTTTTAATTGAGAAAAAGTAAACTTTTACCAATATCAATTGTAATACCTACTCTTGGTGAAAAAGAGCTAATAAAATGTCTAAAAAAAATATCCTCAGGAACCAAGTATCCCAAAGAAGTTTTGCTAGTTATTCCAAAAGAAAATGTAAAATTAGTAATAAATTACTCAAAATTTTATAAAAAAATTAATACAAAAATCATTATAAGTAATAAAAAAAATCAGGTGTATCAAAGAATTTTAGGTTTTAAAAAAGCTAAAAATAAGTTTGTTTTTCAATTGGATGGTGATGTGTACTTGGAAAAGTCTTGTTTAGAAATTTTGTTTAATTTTATTAAAAATAAAGAAAAAGTTGCAGTAGCACCCAGATACACAAATAAGGAAAATTTGTCAAATATTTATAAATTTCCTAAGAGTGGCCTTTTAAGATTTTATCATTGGCTTATAAATTCTAATTATGGTTATTCACCTGGAAAAATATCTCTAAGTGGTTTTAATTATTCAGATGAAAATAATACAAAAGGATTTAGCCAAAATGATTGGTTGTCAGGTGGTGCAGTAATGCATAAAAGGAATAACTTAATTCTGAAAAATTATTATCCATATAAATTTAAAAAAAAATTTTGTGAAGATATTCTTCATTCACTGATACTTAGAAAAAATAACATCAATCTTATTAAGCTGTATGAAGCAAAAGCTTCCTCTAGACAATCAGGGGTTATTACAAGCCAAAATTTCCTTTTAGTTTTAAAAGATTTTACATGCGAATTTCTAATTAGGAGATATATAGTTAAAAGTTTTAATTTGAGTCAAATTAGATTATTTATTTATTACTTAATTTTAATTTTAAGAATTATTTATAAAAAAATTAAATGGTCAAAGAAATAATAAAAGGTGTAATAATTTACGGAGCTGGAAATGCAGGTAAACAAGTATGCGACCTAATATTAAAAAAAAATAAAAAAGGTGTTTACTGTTTTATAGACAAAGATAAAAAAAAAATTGGAAAAAAGTATAAATCAATTAAAATTCTTTCAGAGAAAAATTTAATTGCAATTTCAAGAAAATATATAATTCCTAATATTATTATAGCAATTCCTTCAATAAACAATCATCGTGGTGTAAAACTCTATGAAAATCTAAATAAAATCTCACAATCAATTTATAATTTACCATTAAAAACAGAATATAATACAAGTAGAATAAATTTAAATGATTTACAAAGATCCGAATATTTTAAAATATTTTCAACAAAAAGTTTTAAGCTATCCAATCAATACTTCAATTCATTAAAAAAAAAAAATATACTAATAACCGGCGCAGGTGGTTCTATTGGTTCGGAATTAGTTTTCCAACTGTCTAGAATTTCAAAAAGAAAAATTATTTGTTTAGACAACTCAGAACTATTTTTATTTAACTTAAAAAATAATAGCAATTTAAATCAAAAAAAAATAAAACTTATTTTAGGTAATATCAATGATAAGTTTTTAATTAAGCAAATTATAAAAAAAGAGAATATTAATTTAATATTTCACTCAGCAGCTTACAAACACTTGAATTTTCTTGAGCAAAACCCAAAACAAGCAATAGAAAATAATATTTTGGGAACCGTAAATTTAATAGACAGCTGTAATAGTTTTAAAAATAAAAAAATTAAAATTATAAATATTTCTACAGACAAAGCGGTATATCCAACGAGTATATTGGGTTTATCAAAAAGAATTGCAGAGATCATATGTTTAAATAAACTTCATGATAAAAATTCAAAATTAAATATTTGCAATGTGAGATTTGGAAATGTATTTGGGAGCAAGGGTTCAGTGATAAATTTATTCTTGGATAAAATAAATAGTGGTGATCAAATTGAGATTACAAGTAAAAATGTAAGACGATTTTTTATGTCAATTAATCAGGCATGTAATTTAGTGATTGCAGCAAGTCAACAAAAGTACAGATTTAAAACTTTTATCTTTAATATGGGGCAACCTGTCAAAATTTACGATTTATTAAAAAAAATGATTAAGTTAAAGAGAAATAATTACAAATCTTTTCAAATTAAAATTGTTGAAACAGGCTTAAAAAAGGGGGAAAAAATTACAGAACAATTATCTTTTTCAAGAAAGAAATTTAAAACAGGGATAAAAAATATTTTTACAGTAAACGAACCTATATACAATTATAGAGCCACAAATAAATTAATTGAAGATATAAAAAGTAATATGATAAATAACAATACTATTAAAGCAATAAATATAATTAAAACTTTTTTAAAATATGAAATTAAAAAAAAACAATAAATTGAAAGATAAAGTATTGATTGTAGTAGCACATCCAGATGATGAAGTTTTAGGATGTGGAGGATATATATCAAAATATAAAAATAAGAAAATATTTAGGATAATATTTATTGCAGAAGGCACTAGCTGTAGATTCAGTAAAGAACAAATAAAAACATCATTCAACAAAGTCAAAGAAGATATTTCCAAAAGACAAAAACAGTCTATCAAAGCAATAAAATATTTGGGTGTTAACAGTTATAGATTTTATAATTTACCATGCGGTAGATTAGATCAGATTCCTATAATCGACATTAATAAAATTATTGAAAAAGAAATAGCAACATTTAAACCAAATATATTATTTACTCATAATTCAGAGGACTGTAACAATGATCATAGAATTTTAAGCAGGTCTGTAAATATGTCAACAAGACCTAATAATAATAATTCATTTTTAAATAGGATCATAAATTTCGAAATCTTAACAAGTTCTGAATGGAATTTTGAGAACCAATTTTCTCCAAATTATTTTGAGATACTTTCAAAAAAAAATTTAAAAGAAAAAATAAAAGCTTTTTATTTTTATTCAAGTGAAATCCAGAGCAAAGAAATGCCAAGAACAAAAGATGGATTAGAAACTATCGCTAAATATAGAGGCAAAATGATTTGTGAAGAATACTGCGAAGCATTTAAAATTATTAGAGATACAAAAAACTAATTATTAAAAATATGTCCACAAAAAACTTAAAGAAGAGGGAAACATCAGGAAAATTTTTAAATAATAGAATTGCATTCAACAAAAAATTTCAAAAATTTGACTTTTCAAAATGGCAATATTTGAATTATAAAAAAATAATTCATAAAGAATTTAAAAATAAAGAAAATATAAAAATACTTGATGTAGGATGTGGTAACGGTCTTCAAGTTTCACATTTTATAAAGATTATTAAAAATCCTGAGATATATTGTTTAGACTATTCTTTAAAATCTTTAAATAAAATTAAATCTAATTATAAAAGAAAATCTATTCTAACTTTTAAAATTGATATTGATAATTTAAATGATTTTATTAAGAAAAAAAAACTTAACAAATATTTTGATATTGTTCATTCTTCTTACGCATCTTATTATGCAAAAAATCAACTATATTTACTAAAAACCATGAAAAAAAGTTTAAAAAAAAACGGTATATTTTTAATTTCTGCTCCATCAAACCCACATGAAATGGTTAACTATGTAAATAAATACTCCCCAATAAAAGAGAAAATTCTTAGAACCTTATCGTATTATAATCGAGTCTTAATTCCATTTTTAAAATCCGTAAATAAAAAAATTTATACTATAAAAAAAGTAAATCATATAAATTTTGCTACACCTTTAGAATTTATAAATTTTTGGAGAAATACCACTTATTATAAAAACAAACATGAAAATAAGATCTTAAAAAATTTAGAGAAAAGGAAAAATCTAAAATTTAAAAAAATTTCAACGATAACTTTTGCTTTGAATTTAAAGTGAAAAAATAAATGAAGGATCAAAAGTACTATTTATCTTTAATAGAAAAAATTTTAATAAAATGTCAAAATATTTTAAAAGATACTAAACCTAAAAAAATTAACGTCAAAAAAAATGAATTAAAAATAAACTTGGATTATAAACTCAATAAAGCAATATGTGAGGAATTAAGAAAAACAAAAATTGATATTATTTCTGAAGAAAATAACAATATTTCCAATTTATCAATTTTAAAAAATAAAAAAAATTATTGGATAGTAGATCCTTTAGATGGATCAACTAATCTTCTGAGAAACATACCCTTTTGTTCCATATGTATATCTTTAGTTTTAAATAGAAAATTAGAAATATCTTTTATTTACGATATTAGTAAACATGATAAATACATTGCTTATAATAATAAAATATTTGTTAATGGAATAAAAAAAACCTTTTACAGAAAAATACTTAATAAAAAATCATCAATTTTGGTAACCGGTTTTCCACATAAATACAATTTTAAAAAAAAATTAGTTAATTTTAAAAAATATAATAAAATAAGAATGATTGGCTGTGCTTCATTATCTATGTTAGGATGTATGCAAGGTAATTTTGATTGGTATCAAGAGAAGAATATAATGTTATGGGACGTGGCGGCAGGCTATCATTTTAACATTCTCAATAATTGTATTGTGCATAAGTTTGATAAAAACAAAATAATTCAAGAAGTATCTTTAGGTTATTGTAAATAGTATTTTTAGATATTTTTCATATTCATAAAAAAAAGTTTATAACATTTTTTATTTATTAAATTCTTATTAACAAAATTCATTGCATTTTTTCTTTTAGACATGTAAATAATTGAATTTTTAAATTCATTTTCAATTATTCTGGATTGAGACAAGATAGATTTATTAAAATTTCTAAGATTTATTAAATATCCTCTTTTTTTATTAACTAAATTTTTATTGGCATCAATATTTGAACATATAACTGGTATTCCACAACTTAATGCTTCCATGACTGAAAAAGACATCCCCTCTTGACTACTAAAGTTCATAAAAAAATTTATTTTATTTATAATCATAAATTTTGGTAAATTTTTTACTTTTTTTATGAGTTTATATTCGAATAATTTTTTACTTAATTCCAGCTCTGACTTTATTCTATTGTGCTCTTCTCCTTTGCCAATAATATAAAAACGAATTCTTTTTTTTGTATGTTTTGAAAATGTCGTTACAAATTTAATCATTTTAATTGTATTTTTAATTTTAATAAAATTATTACAGCATAAAAATCTTATTTCATTAGTATTAAGCTTTTTTATCTTGTTTTGATATTTGTAAATGCCTAATGGTGAAATTATAATTTTTTTTTCATCGATAAGACGTGCTTTAAGTAATTTTTTTTTTTGAAAGTTAGCAAGGACAATTAATTTATCTAAAGAATAAAATTTATTTTTTATGTAGGGCACATAATCATCATTCTCTATGTAACCATTTAAATCGCTTCCAAGAACTCTTGATATAGTTTTTATATTTGAATTTTTTTTTAATTTTTCAAATGTTAATAGTAAATAATCAGACCAAAATGAGTAAAAAATTATATTTTCTTCTTTATGTTTTTTATTTTTTAAAACCCAATTAAGAGCAATTTCTGACTTAGTTATTTCAATTATTATCATTTTTAATTTCAAAAAAAAATTTTTCCTGAATAAATTTGCTAGTATCTCAATATAAAATTTAAGAGAAAATAAGGTATGAAACAAAATATAAAGAATAATATTTTTTTTTGTGAATTGTTCGGAAAGTCCGTAATTAATAGATATATTTTTATTAAATTTTTTTACTTTTCCTAAATTATTTTGTGGAATTATTTCAATCTCTTTAAAGTGCTTTGAAAGATTAGATAACTCAAATTTTATAAATGTTTTCTCTGAATCCCCAGTGGGATAATCATTAGTAAAAATAATTATTTTTTTATTTATTTTCATTTTAGGTATAAAGATATAAAACATACTTAACATTAACTTTAAACACAAAAATTTGATAACAATTATTAATAGCGATACTGGAAATTTTCAATCAGTTATAAACATGATTAAAAAAATCGGCTTCCAATCAGTTTTAACAGATAATTATGATTTGATATCAAAATCTAAAACTTTAATTTTTCCAGGGGTAGGAAACTTTGATAATGTAATGAGCAAGATCTATGAAAAAAAAATTGATAAAGCAATTTATAATTCTTTAGAAAATAATTCAAAATTACTTGGCATTTGTCTTGGAATGCAAGCATTGTTTTCAAGAAGTGAAGAAGGTAAATTGGAAGGGCTGAATTTAATCAAAGGCCAAATTTTAAAATTTAATTTTAATGATAAGAAATTTAAAATACCTCACATGGGTTGGAATACAGTTGATTTCGATGAAGGTACAAGTTTTTTTAAGGCGCTTGAGAGGAATAGGTTTTATTTTGTTCATTCTTATTATGCTAAATGTGATGATAAAATGGACATTCTTGGCAAAACTAATTATTCACATGAATTTGTCTCATGTGTTAAAAGAAAAAAAATTTTTGGTGCACAATTTCATCCTGAAAAAAGTCATTTTTTTGGAAAACAATTTTTAAAATTATTTTTAGAGTATATTTAAATAATGTTAAAAAAAAGGATTATACCTTCGTTACTTCTTGATAATCGAAGACTAGTTAAAACAATTAAATTTAAAGAAAAAAAATATATAGGTGACCCACTTAATGCTATAAAGATTTTTAATGAAAAATTTGTAGATGAGTTAATTATTTTGGACATTAATAGTAATAAATCAAAATTTGGAATTGATTATGAATTCTTAAAAGATCTTTTTAGTGAATGTTTTGTGCCTGTAACTTATGGAGGTGGAATTTCTACTGTAGAAGAGGCGGATAAAATATTTAAATTAGGTGTAGAAAAAGTTTCATTAAATTCATCTGTTCTACAAAATAAAAAAATATTAAATAATTTTGTTAAAAAGTTTGGATCTCAAAGTATAGTAATTAATATAGATATAAAAAAAAACTTTTTTAATGAATACAAAGTATTTAATAATAAACTAAACAAAATTGAAAAAAAATTAGATTTAATCAATTATATTAAAGAATTAGAAGATATTGGAGTAGGTGAAATTTTAATTAATTCTGTTGATAATGATGGAACTATGAATGGAATGAACCTAGAATTAATTGAGAAAACCAGCAAAATTGTTAATTTACCAATGATATATCTTGGTGGTGTCGGATCAATTAAAGATATAAAGGAAGCATTTAAGTTTGAAATATCAGCTGTTTCGGCTGGATCATTTTTTATTTTTTATGGGCCTCACAAAGCTGTATTAATATCTTATCCATATGATGAATTCGAAAAATTATGACAAAAAAAATTTGTACTTTTTGTGTTATGGATACATCTGCATCAAATATAAAATTTGATAAATCAGGTCAATGTAATTATTGTAAAGATTTTCAAAAAAAACTTAATACAAAAAAAAAAAATTTAGATAACATAATTAAACAAATAAAAATAAATAGTAAAAGTAAAAATTATGATTGTATTGTGGGATTATCAGGAGGAATAGATAGTAGCTATACCTTAGTTAAAGTTGTCGAATTAGGCCTAAAACCATTAGCAGTTCATTTGGATAATGGATGGAATTCAGAACTAGCACAAAACAATATAGAAAATTTAGTTAAATCTTTAAATGTTGATCTTTATACTCATGTATTAGATTGGGATGAATATAAATCAATGATGAATTCATTTTTTGCTTCTGATGTATTAGATATTGAATTGTTAATGGATAATGCAATGTATTCAATAAATTATAAAATGGCAAAAAAAGAGAAAATAAAATTCATTTTATCGGGGAGTAATATATCAACCGAGGGTATGAACATGCCAAAAAATATGAATTGGATAAAATTTGATAAAAAGAATATAAAATCGATAATTAAGATTTTTGGTAATAATAAAATTAAAAGTTATCCAGCAATAGGGGTCTTTGATTTAGTAAAATACATTCTTTTAAATAAAATTAAATGGATACATTTTTTAGATTATTTTGAATACAAAAAAGATGAAGCAATTAGTATTCTCAAAAGTAAATATGGTTTTAAACCATATGAATACAAGCATTATGAATCTATTTTTACTAGGTTTTACCAAGGATACATATTGCCAAATAAATTTAATATAGATAAGAGAATATTGCATCTAAGCACATTAATAGTTACAAATCAAATAACTAGAAATGATGCCTTACGAATACTAGCTCAAAACCCCTATAGTAGTTCTGCGCAGTTAAATGAAGATAAGGAGTATTTTTTAAAAAAAATGAATTGGGACGAGTCAATGCTAATAAAATATATTAATAGACCACCAAAATCGCACATGAATTATCCAAACAGCAAATACATGTATAAAATTTTATTAAAAATATATAAATTATTGAAATCAAGTGATTAAAAAAAAATTATTTTTAATTCATAATCATAAAAATTTTTCTGGCGCCGCAAGAAGCTTAGGTGAAAATATAATTCGTTTAAAAAAAAAAGTTGAATTTATAATAATATGTCCAAGGGGGACTTCCTCAAAATTTTTTAAATCTTTAAATGTAAAAGTCATTGAAATAAAATTTGTACCAAGGTTTAATCATTTTGAAATAGGTTTTTATAAGGGTTTAAGATGGCTGATCTTACTTAGAGAATTAGTAGCTTTTGTATATTTTACATTATTCTTAATTAAGTTGAAGAAAAATTACAGCATTATCGAAAGAATTCATTTAAATGAATTAGAATTAATAATTGTTGCTCCGTTAATAAAATTTTTTTTTAATTCAATTATTTCATCACATTTAAGAAGTCCTTTAGAAACCAATAAAGGAAAAAAAAGATACAATTTTGTAAAATATTTGTGCAAGATTTATTTAAAAAATATCATTTCAATTGATAATGATTGTTATAAAACCTCGCCTTTAAAAAATATTACAAAAGTTATTTATAATGGAATTAATTTAAAAAATATTAATATTAAAAATAATAAGAGGAAAATTTTAACATTTGGATTTATTGGTAATTTTATTAAAAGGAAAGGTATATTTGAAACTTTAGCTATTTTTAAAAAAATTAACAAGAAACATAAAGTTAATTTAATATGTGTTGGTAAAATTGAAAAAACAAATTATTTATTAAATTTTTTTAAATATGAAGTTAACTTCGAAACGTATATAAAGAATAATCATATTGATAAAGAAAAAAATATCAAAATATTACCCATGACGTTCAATTTAAAAAATTTTTATTCCAATATTGATGTAGTCTTATTTCCTAGCCATATGAATGCTGTTGGTAGACCAGTGATTGAGGCATCATGTATAAAAAAGCCAGCCATTATCGCATTGAAAAAACATAATAATGATACAGCAATGAAAAATAATTGTTTAATTTTTAAACCTGGAAACTTACGATCCTATGAGAAAAAAATTTTATATTTTATTAATAACAGAGACAAAATAGATTCCTTAGGAATGTCAGCATATAGAAATGCTAAAAATAAATTTGATATTGTTGCAAATAGCAGAAAATTTCTTAAATTAATTTAAAATTAATGACAAAAAAAATAGCAATTGTTGGTTGTGGTAAAATATTTTCAAAACATTATGAAGCGATTAAAATACAGGAAAAGAAGAATAAATTAAAGTTAGTTGCAATATGCGAAAAAGATAAAAATCTACTAAATAAAATTAATTTAAAAAAAATAAATAAATACAATAATTTAACAAGTTTATTAAAAAATGAAAGATTAGATTTAATATCGATACTTACTCCGAGTGGTTTTCACTATCAAGATGCAATCCGATGCTTAGGAAAAGTAAAATCTATAATAATTGAGAAGCCAGTCACTTTAAAACTTTCTCATGCAAAAAATTTATTAAAAGAAAGTAAAAAAAAAAATAGTAAAATTTATGTAGTTCTTCAAAACAGATTTAATGATCCTATAATAGAATTAAAAAAAGCTATTGAAAATAATTTATTTGGTAAATTATTTTTAGCTACTGTAAGACTCAGATGGTCAAGAGGAATAAATTATTATGCTCAATCAAAATGGAGAGGAACTTATGAATTAGATGGAGGAGTGGTAGCAAATCAATCATCTCATTTCATAGATTTATTTCAATGGCTCTTCGGTATGCCAGATAAAGTTTTTGCGAGAATAAAACAAATGCAAAAATTAAAAAAAGAAGTTGAAGACACTGCTTTAGCTTTATTTGAATATAATCAGAAAAAAAAATTAGGATTTATCGAGGCAACAAACGCCATAAGACCAAATAATCTAGAAGGATCGATTTCTATAATTGGAGAAAAAGGTACTGTAATCGTAGGAGGCATTTCAGGTGAAAAATTAATTAAATGGACATTAAAAAAAAATAAAAAAGTTAAACAACTTTTAAATTTAAAATTTAAAAGAAAAAATGGTCATATTAAATTTTATGATTATATAATTAAAAATTTAAATACGAAAAATAATCTTTTAAACTTGGAGGAGGGAATTAAAAGTTTAAATTTAGTTAATTCAATATATAAAGCATCAACAGTTAACAAACCAATTTATATTAAAAATGTTAAAGATACATTTCTGGGAAGTAAGAAAAAAAGCAAATGAAAATTGAATTTAACAATATTTACCGTCAAGATAAAACTTTATTCAATAATATAATTAGAGATATAAAAAAAATCATTAAAAATAGTAAATTTATTTTAGGAGATGAAGTAAGTAAATTTGAAAATAAATTCGCAAAATTTACAAATACAAAATATTGTATAGGTTGTGCCAATGGTTCTGACGCTCTCTATTTAGCTATTAAATCTTTACATCTTAAAAAAAAAGATGAAGTGATAATACCAGATATGACATATGTTGCGACGGCAAGTGCAGTTATAAATAATGGATGTAAACTTAGAATAGCAGATGTTAATTTAGAGGATGCAAGTATAAAACAAGATGAAGTAATAAAGAAGATTAACAAAAATACAAAAGCAATAATAGTTGTAAATCTATGGGGTTATCTAGCTAATTATAAAAAATTAAAAAAAATTTGTGAGGAAAAAAAAATTGTATTAATCGAGGACGCCGCTCAATCAATCGGCTCATATAACGACGAAGGTGTTAATAGTGGAAATATTGGAGATATCGCATGCTTTAGTTTTTTTCCTGGAAAAAATTTAGGAGCTTATGGAGACGGGGGTGCAGTTGTTACAAATAATAAAATTTTTTACGAAAAAATATTAAAGTTAAGAACACATGGAGCAAAAAAAAAATTTAAACATGAATTAGTAGGAATAAATAGCAGGCTTCATTCAATGCAAGCAGTTGTTTTAAACCATAAACTTAAAAGAATTGATCTAATAAATAACAAAAAGAGAAGTATTGCTAATTATTATTATAAAAATTTAAATAATAAAAATATCAAATTGTTCAAAATTTCGAAAAATTCAAGTTTTCATCAATTTGTTTTACTAGTTAAAAAAAGAAAAGAATTTTTAAATTATTTAAATAAACATAAAATTCCATACGGATTTCATTATCCATATACTATACATGAAACAAAAGCATTTAAAAAATATTGCTATGATAAAAATTTTAGAAATTCTAAAATAATTGCAAGAAAAGGTGTTAGTATACCTATTGACCCTTATTTAAAAAAAAAACAATTAGACTTTATAATAAAAAAAATTAATTACTTTTAAGAATTTGCATTAAATTTTTATATATAAAGTTAGATACTATTTTATGACCACTTTTATTTAAGTGAATACCATCAACATAGCTATTTTTATTGAGAAGATAGTTTGTATTAATTATATCGACATCTTTATCTAAAGAATTAAAAATATATTGACTTATGTCAGATTTATCTCTTGGAGGGATATAAAAAGCTAAATATTTTTGATTTTTTGCCTCAAGTTCTTTCAATTCTAATTTAATAAATTTTATGGTTTCATTTATTAAATCAATTTTGTTATCATTTATTTTTGTGTCATCTAATTTTGAAATATAGTTATTTAAGTCATATTTAGTTGCAAAAAAACTCAGTGCTTCAAAAATTGCGGGTAAAAAAAACTTTTTTTCATTAAGATAGAAATGAGCTGTATTTGAATTTTGTAGACCTCTGTAAAAGTCATCTGGAACTATAATAAAAACTTTTAAATATACATTCTTTATCCTCTCATCATACTTTGATCTATAAAAGATATTATGAATACCATATGAATTTACACCTGCATTACCACAAAGAACTTTTAATTCTTCGAATTTTTCACATGATAGGTAAACAAAAGTTTCTCTATCATCAATGTAGCTACCACCATAAGTAACGCTATCTCCATAAAATATAATTTTTTTGTAATCATGTTTATCTTGCCAATTTATTACAGATCTTAATCCCACATCATTTATTGTTACTATTGAATTATGGAGTCTTACTTTTTTTTGATTTTGTTTAGGCGCATAACCATACACGTAATTTCTATCATAGACAATTGGATCACCGAGACCAATATATCTTAAATACATTTCTGCTGATGCTATAACAACAAACAATGATAATATAAGTGTGATTATTAGATATATTCTCTTTTTCATTAATTACAAATTATAACTTAACATTTAATTTCTATAAAAAACTGTATTATAATATAATAACACATATTTAATTATCATTAAGTAGATGAAATAGTTTTCTGCTAAATTTTTGAGTTTAATAAATTATGTATTATAATCTTATACTTTTACCTATATTTCTATATTTACTAAATTTATTTTTAGTAAAATTAAATTTTTTAGTGGATGATCCATCGGATAGTTTCCATAAAATTGAAAAAAAAAAAAATATACCCTTATCGGGTGGTATATTTATTTTTTTTTGTATAATTTTAAACAAAATAGTAAGTGACGAATATTTTATTACTCCTAATTTATTAATTTTTTTTCTATTAATTTTAATACTTGGGATTTTTTCAGACATCAGAAAAAATTTTTCGCCTAAATTAAGAATTATTTATCAATTATTAATTATAATTTTTCTAGTAACAATTAATCAAGAATTACTAGTTGATAGAACTAATATTGATTTTTTTGACAATCTTATACAAAATAAATATGCAAAAATTATATTTACTGTTTTTTGCATCATTACCCTACTTAATGGGTTCAATTTCATGGATGGAGTTAATGGATTGGTAACAGGTTATAAATTATCAATTTTAGTTGTTATGAGTTTCATTTCCCATAAATTATTTGGAATATTTTATTTAAATGAAATTATATTTGTTTTTTTGATATTTTTTTTATTTAATATTTTTGGTAAGTCATTTCTAGGAGATAATGGTGTTTATTTATCTTCTATTTTATTTTCTTTCATAATAAT
>MDSW01077033.1_pt1 | contig 13423 bp, 9 predicted proteins | sample 811171 | NCBI WGS metagenome assembly MDSW01 (sample SAMN05326641, study PRJNA326480) | marine metagenome | isolation source: seawater | place: Atlantic Ocean: North West | collected 2012 | reverse complement strand
GACAGTTGAATTCAAAAAAAGACGAGCTCAAACTGGAGGAAGAGAAAGCCGTTTCCTCAGATGAAGAAGACCTGATAGTCGCGTTGAAGCAGGCCACCTCAGTCTTAAGGACGGTCTCTACGCAAGCTGCCATGGAGAAAGCGTCACGACTTGAGGAAATTGATAAAGCAGAGAAGGAAAGTCAGAGGCTCAAACAAGAATTGCAACAAATGCAATGGGATTTTGAGCGCTTCAGAGAATTCCTAAGACAACAAGAGACCAGAGCGAATACCAGTTCACGTCAGGCTGATATTCAAATGCTTCAAAGTGATATGCAGTCAGCGAAGGAGGCTGAGCCACTGGCAATTGATCGGTGCGATAAAAGTGTTGAGCAGTGGCAGCGACACATCGATGATGCACAGCAGACTCAGGCTAATTTGGAGAATGAGGTCGCAGTTGATTCAGCGAAACTTCGAGCGTTGGAGGCCGATGTTCAAGGTGCTCAGGAAAAAGTAAATCAATCGATTCAAAATGAGAGTTGGGCAAATCGTGTTAAACGCAAAGGGTTTATCACTCAGGTGCTGTATGAAAAGTATTCGCTGGCATTACTTGAATCACGACTGAATCTGAATTATCACCAACAAAAGTTCGAAGCCGAGACTGAAATCCTGAGCAGTCAGCAACAGGCATTGCGTGACTTTGACATCCAGGGACTGAAGCAAGCGACTCAGTTAACAACTGAAGCCTATCGCCAAGTGAAGAGCCATAGGCAGTTTGTTGTTGATAATCTTCGGCAACAGGCCGAGAGCCAGTTGACTGTCCTCAATATCCTCAAGGCCAGCCAATAATCGGCTGTTTCCAGCGGGATGACCGGTCTTCCTAGCTTGTCTATATTCGCCACTACGCCCAATTTCCCCAGTGTATTTTGCCATCCGAATCTGATTAAGGCGACGTGTAAAAAACTCCGAAGAGTGTTACGTGCGTCTATTTAGATAAGCATGTATTTAAACGCAAAGTCGATCAGTTTCGGGCTCCGAATTGAAAATTAAATCCAGCATTCTGTTCTTGTTAATCTCACTTTATGTGACAGGGTGTACTCGTACGGAGTATCGGGAAGCAGCTGATGAGCAGACATACCAGATTCTGAAGGAGAAGTCACAGGATCCTCGTTGGAGGATTCCCAAAATGGATATAACTCCGGATCCCGGAAGTCGGTTTTATGACGTTCATGATGCTGATAATCCACCTTTACCGCCGGATGATCCTACTGCCAGTCAATATATGGACCAGGTATACGGAATGCGAGGCAGTCCGACTTGGGATCAGTTGCATAAAATTGACCATGTCGAGAATCCGAACTGGCCGAAGGAGTTTGGTGGTGGCGTTTATTCGGGAGAGGTTGCTGAGATTCCTGAAGCCAGATTGACGATTGAAGAGGCAGTAAAAATTGGCCTGCGAAACAGTCGGGATTACCAGGAGCAGGTTGAGAATATGTATCTTGCCGCTCTGGCGTTGACTTTTGAGAGATACCGTTATGATGTGCGTCCAGTGGCATTTGGTGATGAGATGGGTACAGAGGTTGGGTATGATAATTCTCCCAACAGCGGCTCGTCATGGGGGTTAGGGAAAACTAATCTTGGCATGAGCAAGTTGTTTCCCAGCGGCGCTCAGTTCATGGCAGAGTTAACTAATAATACGATTTGGATGTTATCCGGTAACTCAGGTTCTCAGACGGCAACGACTTTAGCATATTCACTTGTTCAGCCATTAGCATTGGATGTCCAGCGTACGATTAATCTGGAAAAGATAACGCAGCAGGAACGTAATGTTCTGTATAAGATTCGAGACTTTGCCAGATTCCGAAAAGATTTTTATGTGACCGTGGTGACAGGGTCTCGAGCGTTACCTTTACCGGGAAGTTCTGGGAGTGGTGAATTGGCGTTCTTGATTCGCGGAGCACGCAGTCCGACCGTAGGATTTTATTACCTGTTATATGAAATTCAGCGGCTCAGAAACCAGAAGACGACGATCCGCAGTTTGGAATCATTGATTCGTGATCTGGAAGCGTTAGGCGAAGCAGGTCGGGCAACTTCTTTGGATGTTACCGAGCTTCAGAGTTCGTTGGAGCGAGCGCATCTCTATTTGGCCCATCGCGAGCGGGTAGTGAAGACCGAAATGGACCGTTTTAAAATGCAATTAGGGCTTCCGCCTGACCTCCGTATTTCTCTGGATGATTCCTTGCTGCGGCAATTCGAATTTCTGGATAACGAATTGCTTGAGTTGGAATACGACAGCACAACGGTTGAGATTAGTGAAGACAAACAGATTCTAATTCAGGCCATGGTTGATATAGAAACAGTTCTATCCACTTTGGAAGCCAAGGTTCAGTCTTTTGAGAGTGAGATTGCGGAACTGGATCAGATTCTGCCGATTAGGTTTGAGCGAATGAGTGCTGAGGAGGTCGAGGAAGTTGAAAAGAACGTATTTAACGATAAGCAGCAGTTCGCCGATATTAAAATGCAGGCTGTGGAAATGCGAGCCTCGATTCTGTCACTAAAAACCCGAATTCAGCAGGCGGAAGGAACGAAGGAAATTATCCCAGAAGTTCGCGAGCTACGTCGAAACCTGCTACATACGGTTCGGGCCCTAACCGGCGTTAGTATTGCCATTCGGTTGGAACGCTCGGTATTAGTGCCTCTGGAAGTGGATTTTAACGAGGCAGCTGAAATCGCCCTGCAAAACCGTTTGGACCTGATGAATCGGCGTGGAATCGTGGTTGATACCCGCCGTCGATATGAAGTCGCAGCCGAGAAACTTCTGACAGACGTCAATCTTGTAGCCGAAGGAAGTTTGGGTACGCCTCCGCTCGCTGATACCAATGAGCCTTTTGATTTCAGTTCTGATTCCGCCCAGTTTAGGGCAGGGATAGAGATTGTGACGCCGCTGGATCGCCGTCGTGCTCGTAATAATTTTCGAGCAGCACAAGTTTCTCTACAACGTGCACGACGAAACTATATGGCCGCAGAAGATCAGGTGAAACTGGATATTCGAACGATGTATAACGAAGCTGTTACCGAAGCCCGGATCTTTGAGATTTGTCGCCGGGCGTTGCGAGTGGCCGCTAGAGAGCTTGATCAGGCAATTGAATTCGGTGATCGGCCTGATGCAGGCGAGTATGCCGGAGGACGGGGAGTTAATATCTCCAGGGCATTAGAGAATATTCTTTACAACCAGAACGAAATGATAGAGTCCTGGGCAGAGTATGAAACGGCTCGATTGTCGATCTATCGCGATATGGGGACGATGAAGATCAATGAAAACGGCCTCTGGATTGATGATATCGAAAACCTTAGGGCTCGATAAAACGGTTTCACGGAATTCATAGCTAATCGCCGAGACTTTTCGGGTTAGTCGGTGTTTGTGTTAGAGTTGAATTACTTTTTGTTAGACTACTCTTCATACTCACGGATTCTAAAACATGCGCAGTCGCTATACCGCATCGCTGTCAGCTCTATTTCTATTTGTATTTTTGCTTAGCCCCTTTGCAACGGCGGACGATTTCGCGCAATTCCGGGGTAAATCAGGGCATGCGCACGATCGTCAGACCAATTTGCCCAGACAATGGTCTGATTCATCGAATTTGCAGTGGAAGGCTGAAATTGATGGCCGTGGATCATCGAGTCCCATTGTGGTGGGCGATAAAGTTTTAATTACGGCTTACTCGGGCTATGGGAATCCGGATCAGAGTGGTAGTCAGGACAGCTTAGTTCGTCAGTTGTTTTGCTTCAATCTGAATGACGGGCAACTGCTCTGGAAGGCGGACGTCAAAAATCAACAACGTGAAGATTTGTATCAGGGATTTATTACCGAACATGGCTATGCCACCAGCACTCCGGTTTCAGACGGAATAATGGTCTATGTGTTTTTCGGGAAATCAGGGGTGTTTGCATTTGATTTGCAAGGCGAACAAAAGTGGCACATGAATGTCGGTACGGAGTCTGCCCAGCGGCGTTGGGGATCGGCCCCCAGTTTGGTCTTGCACAAAGATACTGTGATTGTGAACGCATCAGATGAAAGTCAGACGATCTATGCTCTGAATAAAGAAGATGGGTCGGTTGTCTGGAAAGCAGAAGCAGCCGGACTCGAAAATTCATTCAATACACCATTGTTAGTAAAATCGAATGAACGGACTGAATTGATAGTGGCTGTTCCCTGGGAGATTTGGTCGTTAGATGCAGACACCGGTAAGCTGCTTTGGTGGGCTGAAACAGAGCTCGACAACAACGTGTCGCCCAGCATGGTGGAAAACGATGGAATAGTTTATGCCGTTGGTGGACGAAGTGGCGCGAGCGTTGCAATACGTATAGGTGGTAAGGGGGATGTGTCCAGGACCCATGTTGTTTGGCGTGGTGATGCATCATCTTATGTCCCTTCCCCTGTCTTATTCGAGAACCGGCTTTACTGGGTGAATGACCGAGGTATTGCCCACTGTGTCAACGCGACAACAGGTGAATTGGTCTATCAGCACCGGTTAAATATTAATAGTGGTGGTGGTCGTTCTTTTTATGCCTCAGCCATGGTAATTGGAGGTAAGATATATGCAGTCAGTCGATTTAACGGAACATTCGTTTATGAACCAGGCGATGAGTTCAGGCAGATCGCTCAAAATCAGCTTAGTGATGAATCTATGTTCAATGCCAGCCCTGCGGTAGTGAAGGATCGCATTCTGATTCGTTCGGATTCGGCATTGTATTGCATTGGAAATAAATAACAGTGCCCTTATGGGGTCTATTGATACGTTTGCGGGAGAGTGAAGATGAAATTACCAGTTTTGATTGCAGGATTGATGGTGGGTTTGATGATATCAGCTGATGTAACAGCCCAGCCACCAAATCGTCAGGAGGGGCAGCAGCCACCGCAACGAACGGCAGCGGAGTTTATTAGTCGTTTACGCTCGATGGATGTAAACAAAGATGGAAAGATTGCCAAGGATGAATTGCCTGAGCGAATGCAGAGTATCTTAACCCGAGTAGACACTAATAAAGATGAAGTTATTGATGAACAGGAACTCAAGACGCTTGAAGATCGCTTTAAGGGGAACGCCACTCAACGTCCTCAGGAGAATGGCCGGCAAGGAGAACGTCCGCAGGGCCAGCGTCCTCAAGGGCAACCGCCTGCACAGGCTCAGCAGGGGCAACAACGTACTATAGGTGGCTTTATCGCCAGACTTCGCGAAATGGATACAAATAAGGATGGCAAAATCTCAAAAGATGAAATACCCGAGAGAATGCAGAGTATTCTCACGCGTGTTGATACGAATAATGATGATTCGATTGACGAGAAAGAGCTTAAAGCATTAGCAACGCGAGTCGGCGGTAATGCAGGTCAACGCCCACAGGGCGATGGACAGCAAACAGATCGTCCTCAAGGACAACGGCCTCCGGGGTTTGGTGGCCAAGGAGGGCGACCGGGACAGCCAGGTGGTCGCCCCGATGGCTTTGGAGCAAGCAATCCTCAAGGCCAACGCCCTCCAGGATTTGGTGGTCAAGGAGGCCGCCCCGGGCAGGGTGGTCAACCCGGTCAGGTAGGTGGCCGAACAGCATTGCCACCACTACCGATCTTTATGGTTTTGGATCGCGACAGAAATGGAGAGCTTTCCAAAGAAGAAGTGGCCAACGCTGCTAAAGCCCTGGCACAACTCGATCGTGACGGAAATGGTAAATTGACTTTCGAAGAACTAATGCCTGCTGGCTTTGGTCGAGGCGGACGCCCCGGGCAAGAGGGGGCAGCCGGTGGTCAGGGAGGTCGTCCCGGACAGGGTGGTCAACCAGGCCCACCGGGTGGATTTGGCGGTCAGGGAGGTCGACCAGGACAAGGTGGACAGCCAGATGGTGGACGTAGTCCTCAGCGACCACAACGTCCGCAGTAGTTCGTAGATTGTTTGTTAAACTACAAGCAATATTGATCAAACAACCAACGGCATCGTAATTCTTATGACGATGCCGTTGTTCTGTTATACTGACGTGAGTCAGGTATTATTCGCTTGATATTCGCCTCTCTTTTGACGGAATACCTGTGTTTCGATATTATTTTAACCTGGTTCTTGTCGCAGTATGCTTGCTCAGTCCGATACTATACGGACAAGAAGACTCTGCCGGTTCTATCGGCAAGGCTATTTCTGCGGAAGCAGCGCAGGCATATGCTCAGTTGATTAAGCGTTACGAAGCGAATCGTCAGGACCGCCAGTTTGTGCGTCCATTTCTTGACGTTGCCGAAAAGTACGCTGGAACCAAGGCAGCTCTGGATTCCCTGACTTGGGTTTTAAAACGGTTTGAATCAGGCTCCAATGCAGATCGAGCCATCACAATGTTAGTTGAGTCCCACGCTGCGCACCGAGAAATCGAACAACTATACCTTCACATTGGAAATAATCCATCACTTAAGGTCGCTGTGTTTTACCGTAGAGTGATTGCCGTCAATAAAAATCCTACGGCTGTTGGGCGAGCTCATTTCCGTTTGGGCAATTATCTGGTTCGACAGGCTGAGATCGCACGGGAAGTTCGAGCAAATCCGGATAGCTTGGATAAGTTCAAACTTTTTTATGGTTCCGCTTTAACGGAGTATCTGCAAAAGGTCGACCTTTCATCCATTCGAAAGGATGCGCTTAAACAATTCACAGTAGCTGTTGAAAAGTATCCAAACGTACGAACTTACAAAGGGGAATTGTCTGAATTGGCAGGCCGGGAAAAATTCAAGCTGGAACATCTGACTGTAGGTGGTGTGGCTCCGGAAATTGTAGGTGAGGATATCGCTGGAAAACCTATGAAACTGTCAGATTATAAAGGGAAAGTAGTACTCTTAGACTTCTGGGGTGATTGGTGTGTTGCTTGTCGGATGCTTTTGCCCTTTAACCGAGCTTTGGTCAAGGAAATGGAAGGCAGGCCATTTGAATTACTCGGAGTGAATAGCGATACGGATCGTATATACGCTCGAAAAGTCGAACTCACGCAAAAAATTAGCTGGCGCAGTTTTTGGAACGGTGGTAGTCGGTTTGGTGAAATTTCGACTAAATGGGCTGTTGAGAAATGGCCAGTTCTTTATGTTATTGATGCTAATGGAATTGTACAAATGCGCAGTGCCGGGGGACATAACAAAGAGGAAATTCTCAAACTTATCGAGAAATTAGTTTCCGAAACAGAAACCAAATAATCTTTAGCCTCATTTGCCAAACCGAAGGAGTGGATCCTTGAAAGTGCTACTGTCTGCGTTAACGGTCTGTATTATCTTCTTGGCTCATTCATTGGAATCGAAAGCCGACGATTTTTGGCTGCCGTTGTTTGATGGGAAAACTCTGGCTGGTTGGCATTCTCCATTTGACCAGGGAAATGCAAGTGTCATTGACGGTGAGATTGTTCTCACAGGTGATAGGAAGTTCTTTTTGGTGAGCGATCAAACGTATAAGGACTTTGAGTTGAAAGTCGACGTGTTTGTTCCTACAGGAGGCAATAGTGGAATCCAGTTTCGCAGTCACTATCGTCCCAATCGACTGTGGGGTTATCAGGCTGAAGTCGATACATCTGACCGTAAATGGGCTGGAGGATTATATGAAGAAGGCAGACGCGGATGGTTAGTTCCGTTGAAAGATAAGCCCGAAGCACAGGCTGCTTTCCAAAATAATCAATGGAACACCTATTTAATCAAGGCCATTGGCGACCGGATTGAAATCAGTGTCAACGGAATTACGACAGTAAAAACGCGTGATGCTGTAACGTCCGAAGGATTTATAGCCCTTCAGCATCATGGTGAAAAAGGGCTGTCGTATCGATTTCGTAATATAAGAATTAGGGAAGTCAGTGCCTGCCAGCCACTTTCACTCATTACCTTCGGATCCTGTTGCAAGCAAGGTAGGGCTCAACCTATCTGGAATGCTATCACGGCAAAGCAGTCAGATCTGTTTCTGATGCTAGGAGATAACATTTATGGCGATTCAGACGAGGTGGATGTCTTACGTGAAAAATATGCTTTGTTGGGTGCAGAGCCAGGATTTCAGCAACTAAGAAAACAAACCAAAGTTTTGGCTACATGGGATGATCATGATTACGGTCTCAACGATGGTGGTGTTGAATTTGTATCTAAGGTGGGGTCTCAGAAAGCATTTAACGACTTTTTTGAAGTTCCTGAAGGAGCCGGTAGTCGGCTTCACGAAGGAGTTTATGACGCGCATGTTTTTGGACCGGTGGGCAAGCGAACTCAGATAATTCTGCTCGACACAAGATTTCATCGTTCGCCTCTTAAGAAGTGGCAAGGAGAGAAACGCCCATTAACTGGTCCCTATATCGAGGATTCTGATCCCAATACGACAATGCTTGGTTCTCAACAGTGGACCTGGCTGGAAGAGCAAATGAAGGTTCCTGCTGAATTACGAATCTTATGTTCGAGCATCCAGTTTCTCTCGGCGGAGCATGGTTGGGAATACTGGCAGAATATGCCTCTTGAAAGACAACGTTTGATCGACTTGATTCAGCAAAGTGGTGGCCGATCGATTGTGTTATCTGGGGATCGTCACCTCGCCGAAATCTCGAAAGTTTCGATTGGTGAAAGAGGCAATACCATGGATCTATACGATATCACGTCGTCGAGCCTGAATGCACCAAGTGGAGGTGGAAATGCGGGGGAGGCCAATCGTTATCGCAGCGTTCCCGACCATTATCCGGCAGTCAATTTTGGATCAGTTAATATCAATTGGCGAAGTCGAAACCCCCACATTTCACTAAGTATTCATGATGTGGATGGTCAGGTTGTTTTGAGCAATAAGTTGCGCTTACATGATATTTACTGGTCCAAATAATAAGTCGGCCACATTAGATGTATGGTCAACGCATAGGGCATTTTTTATTTGTTCTGATCTTCTTTCTTGCTTACTATTGAAAATAGAAGTTAGGTACTGAGCAGAGGAATTTGAAGAATGCGAAAATCTATCTTGGCGATTTCGCTTTTGATGTTTGGGTGGCAGCTGGCTGTGCAGGCAGCAATTCCACGAGACGTAAAACTGGAAATCGATAGACGTTTAATTCCTGCCTATCGAACTGGAAATCTCGAAACCGTCGTCTTTTCGGGCGCCTTGATCGCCAATCAGGTTGGCGGGGCGCTGGTGGATGAAATAGATGCCTATCTATCAGACCAGAGCATCGAGCCATTAGGTGCGATACTTGCTCGTTCCCGATTCTCATTACTTACTCAAAGCAAGAAGGTGGAGTCTCAGGCAACTGTTAAAGAGTTACTCTTAACGGTTCCTTATTTCCAAAAGCAGGTTCAGGAAGTTATCGATGGAGAACTGCGTCCGGCGATTATGAAGGAAGGCGCTGAGCCTCCGGAGACACTGCAAGGACTGAAGGATGCCTTATGGACAATTCACATTTATAAGAATGATCTAAACAATCTTGATCGGACGGCATCTTTAGCCGCGCTTACAGTTCAAACCGTTCTCAATAGTGGAAAAGTTCGTCCGGTTGATCGTGAAAAACTGTCTTATGATTTCGTTGCGTCTCGTGAACAGATCATTGAGGAGAATGAAAATCGTCTTAATTTTGAGACCGCTTTACGTATGCTTCGTGTGCGTCTTGCCAACAAAATTCTGGAAGAATCCGATGCTTTAGACCAAAAGCTATTAGCTGCATTTGCATTGGATCAGGATTTCAAGATTATCAACGACTTTGTTGAGCAGCAGCGTCGTGGTTTGTTTCGTTCGATTCAAACACCGGATTTGGATTTCATTCAGGATACGGTCGTCTTAGCGAAACAAAACCATCCTCGTGTATTCCAGGATGCCGACTTGTTGTTTACGGGGATCCATTGGTGGACACGCGGCCGTTTTGGAAAAGGAGTGGCAGCGAATGGTTTACTAAAAGGTACTCATGTAAAGAGAAACCCTGCTGCTGGCTTTCCATTACATATGCCAAGAGATATTCCCAAGGCAACCGATCCCTTCGCGATTGATGGTTCAGAACCTTCACCCTATGTTGCCCGGCGTCACGAGCATACCTGGTCATGGGAGAATGGTGGAATTTCCTTGAGATATCACGCCGAAGTTGAGATTGTTGCTGAGTCAGATTACTTCTATTGAGGTCGAAATCTAGTCCATGGTACCGTGAGTGCCTATTTAGCAAAATTCGATGAACCAAATCCAAGCGATGCCTACCAAATCGTGGGCTATCAGGAATATGCCAACGCACTGAATCATCTGGTTCCACTTGTCAAGCAGGCGGATGAAGAGGCTTTAGCTGCTTATGACAAGATCATTGAGACCATGCCTGAGTTGGCAATTTATACGAATTTATCGCGTCGATTCAATTTCGCACTGGCTCAGAGTTCATCCCTAACCCCCCTGCTGCGAAGAACCTTGAGTCTCTACAATGCATCCTCGTTAAAAGACAAGGAAGACTTGGCAGGGGCAGAATACAGACACACGGGAATCGGTTGGCTAATCGCACTGGCAAGATTAGAACACGGTTCGATCGAACTTGGATATCAAAAAGATGTAAATCCGTTTAACTTGACGCATTTGACGACGGTGGAAACTCCCGCCTTTTTAGAGTTACTACTGGATGGTGCTCGTAGTCATTACTGGGCAATGAATATGGATCCGGTGACGCATTATCTGCTGGATGGTAATGTACCTAAAGTTAGTGATCGAACAGCGTTAGCTTATGGGCGGCGAGCTGTATTAGTCCAGAAAATGTTGGAGACATTAAATCGGGTCGCTGGTGCACAATTTACTCCGGTTCAGAAACAGGAACTACAAAGCTGGTATGACAACTTGTCAGAGGTTCGTGAAGGTGTGTCCTACAACGTCTATGAAACCTACAAAGCAGCGATTTCTCAGCAGGGTATACAGAGCATCGATCTGAAAGGATGCCCACCTCTGGTCAGCGGTATTCGTAAAGACATTAGTTTAGGTCGTGGGCGTATTAGTTTGGCCGAGTAGCAGTTGTTTTGCGGTCTAGTCTTTCGTAAGATTTGAGCAGTAAATGGGCTAGTGCTCATCAATCTGATTGGCTCTTTAGAAACCAGATATGATGCTAAAGATCTATACAAGCAAAGCTCTGAATGGTGTACACGACAGCCGACGTGATTTCCTGCAGATTGGGGCATTAATGCTGGGCAGCCTGTCGCTCCCGCAACTCTTAAAAGCCCAAAGTGAGAGCCCGGGCTTCGTGAAAGATAAATCAGTAGTTTTGTTGTATTTGTCGGGCGGCGCTAGCCAAATTGAAACGTTTGATCCAAAGATGGGAGCCCCTGCGGAGATCCGCAGCGTCAATGGTGAGGTCAAGACCTCTTTGCCGGGAGTAACCTTTGGAGCCACGATGCAAAAACTTGCCGCTCGTGCCAACCAAATGGGAGTCGTTCGTAGCCACAATCATACGGTTGGTTCACATGAACAAGCCCATGTGCATGTATTGACCGGAGGAACCGATCCATCGGGATCCGGAAAGACCGGCTTTGGAATGGGGGCTCTCTATGCACGATTACGAGGGGCAAATAACCCGGACTCGGGCATCCCAACAAATTGCTTACTCACAGTTCCGGAGATTGACGGTCAGTACCGTAAAGAACTTTCTCGTGTACGAAAAGGCTCCAGACCTTTGGAGTTAGGGCCATCGTATGCACCTTTCGAGCCCGGCGATAACAGTTCTGCGATGAACAATATGAAACTGAATCTGTCTTCTCAGCGTTTTGAAGATCGTCGCACCTTACTGACGTCATTGGATTCGTGGAAGCGTCGCGTGAATGATTTGGGAATGGTTCAGGGGATGGATCGATTCAATCAGCAGGCAGTTGATCTGCTGACTGGTGGAGCAGTCGATGCGATCGATTTGACTAGAGAAGATCCTGCAATCCTGGCAAAATACAACACAAGTCAAATGCGAATAGGATTCAAGCAATTTCGTCCGTCGATGCTTGGTCACAAAATGTTAATGGCTCGTCGGCTCTGTGAAGCCGGAGCAGGGTTTGTCACAGTTCACAGTGCAGGCTGGGATATGCATGCTGATGGAAATAACCCTGGAATGCAGCAGGGAATGGCAATGCTTGGCACTACATTGGATCATGCTGTGGCGGCCTTTTTGGATGATGTGGCAGCACGTGGGTTAAGCGAAAGAGTGTTGCTGGTAATCACCGGTGACTTTGGTCGTACTCCGCGAGTGAATAAAAAGGGAGGACGCGATCATTGGGCCCGGTTGGGAACACTGGCATTTGCCGGAGGCGGATTGAATATGGGACAGGTAATTGGTCAGTCAGATCGTCAGGCAGGCCAACCTATTACGACTCCTTACACAACAACTCACCTAATGGGCACAATTATGCAATCGCTGTTTGATGTAGGTAAAATGCGTTTGGTATCGGGAATACCTCCACAGATTCGTCGGCTCATCGAGCAGAGCAAGAGTATTCCTGAACTGATGTCCTAGTAATCTGTATTAGTGGAAAGTGGGCAAAGGAGCTTTTTGGGGAAGCTTAGTCTCATTGTAAAATCCAAAGATTTCATCCCAGTAACTCCATGCTGGTTTTAAGTGTCCCGCTCCCTCGATCTCGATATAGTCGACTCTTTTCTCAAAGTCTTTAATTTCCTTAACCAGTGAGCGAGTCGCGTTGACGTTGACGAGGATGTCTTTGGTGCCCTGAATAATCATGATCGGACTATTATTATCTTTAAGCCTTTGTCCACGGTCAGCAACAAAAAACGCTGGGGCAACGGTGGCAATGGCAGCAAATTGATTAGGGTATTTGCTTAGGAGGTGAAAACAGCCTCCCCCTCCCATTGAATGCCCATAGAGATAAATTCGCTGAGCGTCGACGTTGAATTCTTTGCGAATCATCGTCATGACATTGATAACATCTCGTTCACTTAACTCCCCCAGATTTTTGGGTTTGTCCCCGCGTTTTTCTTTGCCGTACATCCCATACCAACCCTGATTGTTGTATCCCATCGGGGCCACCAAAATGAAATTGTTTTTTTCAGCGGCAGGAACTATTCCGGGATAGCGAATGATCTGATAGCAATCACTGAAGAGGCCATGTAAAGCGAACAGAACAGGAGTTTCCTTCGTCCCATCATAGTTTTTAGGGAGATAAAGCGTGTATGGAATTTCACGCTCGACTTCCTTCATCTTGTATTTGCGATGGATAATCACTCCGGTTTGAAGTGGATCATCTGCATAGATCGCAGGACAAAGTACTAGAGAAAAAAAGAGGGCGAAGAGGAAATGACGCATTGTGAAAAACTCGTGAAGATTCGGTCTGCCCCCATGGTACACGCTGGTTGTTTTGTACGATATGGAAGAAGTTAATTAATTTGCTTGATTGAAAAGGAGATGTCATGACAAGAATTTTGTACGGACTTTCTGGTGAAGGTTCAGGCCATAGCTCTCGCTCAAAACAAATGGCT
>MDSW01106666.1_pt1 | contig 13424 bp, 27 predicted proteins | sample 811171 | NCBI WGS metagenome assembly MDSW01 (sample SAMN05326641, study PRJNA326480) | marine metagenome | isolation source: seawater | place: Atlantic Ocean: North West | collected 2012 | reverse complement strand
CAATAAAAGACAAGCTTAAAAAAATAAAATATCGATTTTCAAAAAACAAGTCTATGTGGTATTGGCACGAAGGGAAGTATCAAGGCTATAAGGGGCGGACTATATCATATAAAGAGATTGTGGCCACACATGGAAAAATTGAAATAAAAGAAGATAAAAGAAAGCGTGTTACGGCTTAATTTTTTAAACAAAAATAAAAACAATAAAAAGGACAATAAGATGGAAAGAGAAATATACACGATTAATAAAGGTGCTAAAAGATTAAGAGATGAAAATAGCTTATATTATGAATACATAAAACCATATTCTTATGTACTTCCCATAATTGAAACATTGTCTGATTATAGCGTAGATTACGATAAGCAATTAAATGATCTTGGTTTAATTGTTGAAGTCGATAACGATTATTATCCTTGGTACGCCGTGCATGACGTTATTACAATTTTAATTGAATACGCCGAGAATTGGGGAAAAGATGACTGGTGGTTTAACGATGATGAGATTAAAGATTATATTGCGGAGCTTAATTCAATTAAATACGATATTAATTTTTGCCCAATGAGCTTAATAGAAAGCAACAAATATAAAATTTCTTACTTATACGATCTAAAAGAAAGAACTTTGGGGAAACTGTTAAATCAAAAAAAGGCTAAAGTTGTAGGTGTTCATACATTTGATTTTACAGTTAAAAACAATGTAATATCTGAAGAACTTGCATTAGTTGAGTGTAACGGTTTTTATTTTCATTTTAAAAATATAGATACTGAATTAATTTCAAGTTTTCCAAAAATTGAATATATAAGCAGCAAAAACAAACTTAAAAATAAAATAAGTTTAGACGATTGTATCAAAAAACTTGAGGATTTTGTCTTTGAAGATGAAGATAATACAATCAGGTATCCTGTATTTAAACTAGCCTCCCACTAAGGGGAGGGTTAAGCTAGTTAATTTTTACAATCGTGAAACAATTGTACATTTAATCTACAAATAGTAGAAATTACATTGATTTTAGATTGACAGGAAATAAAAGTCAAGAATAAAAATAAGGGAGAAAATAAAAATGAAAAAAGAGACAGAAAAAGTAATCTATATTAATTTAAGAGAAAATGAAAATTTTAAAAAATGGAGGGTGAATTTAAACAAGATAAAAAACTTTAGAAAAGATGACAAATAAGTAGAAATATGATATAATAGTAATGTGTTTTTGATGACACAAATAAAGAATAAAAAGGAAAGAAATATGAAGAATTTATTTACGGAAGACCTTTCAAAATTTGGGTTTATAGAATTAAGTAAGGCAAGTGATTTATTGTCTTCAATTAAAGACGGATTTCCCTTAGATTTTAGAAAAGATGGGGTAAGAATTGGATTTGCTCAAAATACGGGGGCTGTCTTTTTAAAAAACATATATTATCAAATATGTATGCTTGATGATGATGGAAATTTATCTTCTTTCTACACAACACCTTCTGAAGGTCTAGAAGGCTTTTTTGAGGATTTAATGGAGAAATACGATGATATGGATATTGAAGATCAAGAATATATGCAGGACATTGAGGAAGAACTAAAGGAGTATAAAACATGGAAAATGAAATAAGATTAATTGTAAAGATACCACATCAATTTAGTGTTAGAACATGGGTAGCATATAATGATACTCATATTATTAATCACGCAGTAAATGGCGGCTTTCTGTATGAGTTGTGGACTAAAGAAAAGGCAATAGATGTGTATGGGGAAGAAGATGAAATTCCTGATGATCTTTTATCTGAGTTAAAAGAAAATGAAAAAATTATACAAGTGTGTTTTCGTGATTATCACGAAGGTGATTTCTACACAGAATATGATGCACCTACAGAGCTTGAGGCAGCGAAAGATTGTATTAGTTACGACCTCCAAAACTGTTATTTCCTAACTGTTCCCGAAGCAGAGAAATTTATTAATGAATATCGAGGACACAAAAGATTTGAAGTTATAGAGGCCGTTAAGCATGAATTAAAATCAATTTTTTGGCGAGACATTTACAACAGCATTTTTTCTTAAACAATAAAAAAGGAAAGATAAAAATGAAATTAATGACAAAAGAGATCGAAAAAAAACTAATCAAACAATATAAATACACTATAGAAAATCCAGAAATCAATACATCAAAAATAAATAAACCATATTTAAAACTGTTTGGAGGCTCTAGTTGCACTTGGCTAATTAGTGAGTATGACCCAGTTAATAATTTATTTTTTGGGTTGTGTGATCTTGGGCAAGACTACCCCGAATTGGGTTATGTAAGTGTAGATGAGCTTAAAAATCTTAAATTTCCTCCCTTTGGTTTGGGTGTAGAAAGAGATCGTTTTTTTGAGCCTAGTAAGTCTTTGTGGGAATATTATGAAGAAGCGAAGAAAGCAGGGGAGATTTCATATTAATCAAACCAATAGAAATAAATAAAAAGGAAAAAAATGACAACAAAAACAAAAAAAAGGAGTATAAAATGAAAAAAAAAGTGTATTGGGATAGCGAAAAAAAACAAATGGTGAGTGAGAATATTACTGATGAAGATTTTTATGATGAAGTTAATCTTGAAGATGAATTTGACTTAGAAAATGCCGAGTTTCAAAAAGCTAAAAAAATTGACGGAGAGAAATAAAAATGGACTCAAATACTCTTATAGTGGTTTGTCTTTCCTTTGCGTTTGTCGTTAATTTGTACGTGTCTTTTTGTAACATTAAAGAGATTAATCAAATATCAAAGGAAAAAAATATGTTATTAAAACTTTGTATCGATCTTATGAAACAGCATGAAAAATTAATTAACGGAGAAAAATAAAATGATAGAAATTTATGATATTTTTCAAATAATTAAAGATTATCAGACTTTATTGAGTCCTATTATTTTCCTATCCCTTTTTAGCTTTTTCTATCGTAGAGAAAAAAAAGCACAGCATGAACCATTTTTAAATCAAGAAAAGGTTAGACATGCCTATCGTATGGAAGAATTACGCATAAAAGGTCAAATAAACGGAAGGACTCCTTAAAGGATGTAAATATTAATAAAAATAAAAGGGAAGAATAAAGATGAAAATAAACATGGATGATGAGTCTATAACTTTAAACGGAAACAAACAAAAACTGAACAAAAAAACATATACATTACTTTTCAGTTACAGAAACAGTGAAGGAGGTAGGTATTATGAATTAGACATAAATTATTGTTTAAACTAATTAAAAGGGGTTAAAAATATGGACAAAGAAAAAGAGAATAAAGAAAAAGAGGATAACGATAAACGTGAGCTGAATGAAAAAATCGAAAAAGCGATCATGATGGCTGAAGTTGTAAAGGAAGATGCTATTCAAAAAGATGTTTATTTTCAAAGGCTAAAAAAATATTTAGATAAGAAATCTAAAGAAAAAAAAGAACAACTCAAGATATGTTCATGGTTAATCGAAAATCCAAAAGAAGCGGAACGAGTTATTGGAGAAGATGTGAATTACCTTTGGATTGTTGTCGAGTATATGCAAGGATTTTGATTAAAAAAACTAAGGAGAAAAAAAATGAAAGCAAGTATTTATTTAAAGTCGCACGATGTGTATGAGAAATACGAAGAAATTCATGGAGATTATTCAGGAGGCGTACTTTGTGGTGTAGCTAAATTAGTCCTCGATATTTGTATAAAAAATAGCAAAGGAAAGAGGGCAGTTTATGATGATAGCCTTGTGATTAAATATATTGGCATATATAACAAGTTAGATGGCACCTACGTACTAAGGTACCCCGAAAAACGAGGTAGAGATACTATTATTTATCCTGTGGACAGTGACCCCAGCGATGGTATATATGAGTTTATTATTGAAAAATACATAAAACATAAAAAACGATTTGATTTAAGTAGGGATTTAAACGATGCTTGATCTAAAGGAATTTAAAGAATTGGCTCATGACAATATTTTTGGTTCAGGGGTTTTTGTTGATTCTCATTTGTCGGGTTTTCTTGACGGCCTCCCAACCATCCACGCACAAAATACAGGGGGGGAAAGAATGTCGTGGGTTGCGGTTAAAGGCATGATTCACGACTGGGCTATTTATTATTATTATGAAAAAAATGAATTGCTTAATACGTTGACACCTTTAACCTATGTTAGGAATCATGGTGTTAAATTGCATGACTATGAGAATATAAAAAAACTTGTTCCTTGTAGTGATGATGTTTTAGAGTGCTATCGCCTATGAAAAAACAAGAAGTTGTTATTTTTAAATCGACCTCATTTTTTGCTGGTATTGAAATTCATTTAAAATTGCAAGGAACGAAGCGAGTTTTTTTAGAAGGTTATCCAAAATCGCAAGCATACGAATTTTTCATTTACGATGTGTTAAATCAACATCTTGAGATTTGTTCATGTAATTAGTGCATCTATGATTAAGTAATCATTGACTTTGCGTATAATTTTGATATATATTTTGCTCTAATTTATAAAAAAAAGGTGGTGAAATAAAATGAAGAAAATTTTAGTTTTGTTTTTTATGTTGAGCTTATCAACCGCAAGTTTTGCTGTAGTTGAAAACAGTTGTAAAAAAAACAATTATAACTACGATTCAGTTGAGCAAGTTTATTCAATTTCTAATCAAGAATTGTCTGAATTAGAAGGTGATAGATGGTTTAGGCGAAGTCGTGCGTTGGCTAGGTGGTTGTTTAGCAGGGCTATAAACAAAAAATATTGTGTCACTGGTAAATGCCCATTTTAATTAGTTTTGAGAAAAAAAAGGAAGGTATCGAAGATGAAAAAAATTATTAGTTTAGTTTTGCTTATGCTGTTCTCAGGCTCAGTTTTTGCTAGTGCCCCTGCAATTTCAGTAGATAACACTCAAGCTGCAAATGCGATTGAATACAATTATTCAGATATTGATGGCGTGTCATTGTACACTAATTCTGAATTAAGCCAGGTTGAAGGTGATGGCTGGTTTAGAGTTGTTTTTTTTATTGTTCGTGTTATTTACGCAGTAACTGGCGGGGCTTCTGAAATTGATGCTCCTGAAAAGGAGTAAATTTTTTCAAAAAAAGGGGAAAATATTATGATATATAGAAATTTCAAAACACTTATAAATCAAATCGAAAATGGCGAATACAAAAATTTTAACTACATATTTTTTGGTATTTCTGTAGTATTTATGTACATGTCATCTTGTTTACCTCAATCTAGCGTGAAATACGAAACTTATTTTAATATGACCACAGCCATAACTAGACTTATTTTTTTTATTTCTCTATATAAAACGTCAAAAAGGATTGATTTTTTTAAATATTTTTTTGTTTTCTATTTAAGAGCTTACTGCCGTGTATCTTTAGTAATCTGTTCAATATTGTTTTTTTTGCTTCTTCTAAAATCAGTGTTTGATATGAATATAATTTATTCACATGCCGCATTAACATTTGTCTTTATGTCAATTTATATTATTTGTAGTGATATTTACATTTATAAAATGTTTAAATCAATAAAAGAATCATGATAAAAAAAACAACAATATTTCTCTTAATAATGACATCTTGTTTGGTTGGACAAGAATATGACATTGATAAAATAATTCAATCAAAAAAAACTATATTTACTTACAATCTATCGATTGCCACCATTCCAGCCAATTTATATAGTCAAACAGTAGCTTATAACACGTTTGAAATTGAACGTGGGTTTAATAAAAAAGTAAAATTAAACATTTCTCACACCATAATCAAAACGTATGAATCCACATTAAATGAAAACTCAGAGATTGATTACAATGAAAATTCGTATGGAAAATCCACAAATCTAGGTGTCACATTTAAAATAAACAAAAATATTATTGCTTCAATTTCAAGCCCTATTAACTATACACAGTTTTACACGAAAAATAATGAAAAAGAAAGAGAAGATACTAATTTTAATAGCGTTAATACAACAGTGTTGCTTTTTAAGCTAAGTCCACCTGTTGCATTGGTCACTCAAATATCCTACAGGCATTTTTATAATAAATATCGCACCATTAAGAATGGGAATGAAATCTCAATAAACCCTACGTGTAGCTTTTCTGTAAATGACAAATTTTCTTTAATTTTAGGTGCTGTTTTAAGTAATGAGAAACCAACTAAACTTGAGAATCAACTCATAAATGTCGAACAGAATTACATACATTTAATTCTTGGTGGCCAATATGACATTAATGAAAAACTACACACACAATTTTATTTCTTAAAAGGCAATACTAACTCTTTGTCATTTTCGACAAGTTATGAAATTTAAGCTTCTGTTGTTGCTTCTTCTCTCAACACACGTTTATTCAATGGAGTCGTGGCAAGAGATTAAATTTAAAAATGTAGTAAAACAAAAATATGATTTTAGTTGCGGTTCTGCAAGTATTTCAACTCTTTTAAAGTTGCATGACGTGCATGTTACTGAGATAGAAATCTTAGATTTTCTTAAAAAAGATTATCAAGACATTGAGAATATTGCCGAAACCATAAACAACGACAACATTGAAAAAATAGCGAAAAACAATAGTTTGTCTATGCTAGATATTAAAAAAGTGGGTGAACACTACGGATTTAATGTTCAAGCTCTAGAATTTCCTTATGATGTAATTGATAAATTAAAACATCCTGCGATTGTCCACCTTGAAACACCAAAAGGGTTTCATTTTAGTGTTTTAATAAGCAAAAGTGATGATTTTTTTAAGTTATTAGACCCGACACAAGGCGATGTACTGGTAACAGCAAAAGATTTCAAGAAAATTTATACAGGAAAATTGATTATTTATGAGCCAAAAGAAAACCCTGTATTGTTGCAAGATTTGAATCCTAATATGACATTAAATTCTTTAAGAGTTCATGTTTTTTAATTTTGTAATTTGAAAAAAACAATAATTAATAGCATCCATTAATTCCTCACAAGCTTCATCTAACATATTACGATTGCATTTTTTTGGGTTGTATTGACCATAATTTAATTGACCATCAACCATTTTTTTTTTGACTTTGTTAAGCACTTCCCCATAATCATTAGCTATTTTCTTTGAAGATATACATTCTTCAATAAAATCAAAACATGACATTGGGTCGTTTTTTGCTTGTGTTGTCGAAAATCGTAGTACATGCCACCCATTTAACACAGAGTGATTAAGCTTTTCTTTGTCTTTATCGCTATTGTGTCTACCACCGCCAGCACGCCATTGCCCACCATCAATTTCAACAGCTAATTGAATATCAGGATAAGCAAAATCAAACCGCCATTTTCTTGTTTTATGAAATTTGTATTCTCTTTCTAGACCCAACAAAAGAGTTTTTCTAACTAGCTTCATTTGTGCGTAAAAAACATCTGAATAATCACTACTCATGAACAAAACTCTGAATTAAAGGGGATTTGTAACTTAGTTTCTCTACGCTATCTGAATTTAAAATTTCTCTTGCATAATGAATAAATTTATTTCTCTCTTGCGGAAAATCTGATTTAATTTCTATATCGTTTTTTTCCAAGTAATCCCAAACGCTATGGCTTTTATACCCTAAAAACAAAGTAGCACACCAGCAAAACTTTAACAAAATCTTACTATAATTTTCTTGTTTTGATTTTATGTAATCGCTTTCAATTTCAGGTTTTTCTTCAACAATATAGGTATAATTATTTTCTTGTTTATTATTCTCTTTCTGAATCTGATTATTTAATTCAATCAATTCACTTGCATCAGGCATACGGCTCACTGTGCCATTATAATCTTGATACCACGTTACAAGACACGCTTTTTCAAGCGTCTCTAAAATATATGGTTTTTTTCCTAAAATTTCATAATAAATGCGTGTCGTTGCAACATCAGGTGTTCCTTTTTTAGATATAACTAGTTTTAAAAATTTTTCTGCAAACTGCTCTAAATTCATGATTTTAGTTGCGATAAAACAAAATTAAATTTATCTGTTTTTGGTTGATTAAACTTATTTTTCTGCTGTTCTTCCTGATCTATCCTATTAGAAACCCACCCAAGCAAAGCTCTGTAGTGGCACTTATAGGGTTTTTTTCTTTGGCTGTTAGGCAAGTAATTGTCCAGCATTTCAATCATTTTCATTGTTTTTTCATAACCAAACTTAGTTTTTAAATTATCAAATTGATCTTGTGTTAAAAAAACATAATCAAGATACTTTTTCTTGGTATCAAAAGTTTTTTCTTTGCTTTTTAATAAACTTTCTTTTTCTAATAAATTGAAAAAATTTTGTGTTTTTTCTTTTGTCCAAAAAAACGCATTGCTAAAAAAATCTAAATCTTTTTTTTTGTATTCATCTTTATGACAAGACACAAAAATAAAAGCCTGTATTTTTGAAAATGCTTTCTGTTCAACTAAATATGGATTAGAAAAAACTTCTTTCAACACGTCAATTTAAGCTTAAAATAATTTCTTCTTTTTTTTTACCAGCTAAATTTAAATTAACTTTCAGTGGGGCAAAGTAATTTCTTACTACTTCATTTTCATCACATTGCAAAATTGTTTCTAGCATTGCATCGTTTTCTGAATCCATCAACCCCTCATAATTTTCAGTAATATTAAAACTCATCTGTACTAGCAACTCCATCATTAACTAAGCCTTGAAAAAAATAATTGGTGTATTCTTTATTCTTCACTGCATTCAAACGTACTAACCTCCCAACAAGCGATGTTAAACAGGTATCTAAAGAATCATTTTCTTTTGAATTAATTTGATCGTCTGTCAAACCTAAAGTAGCCAAATCTTTTTTTAGAAAATTCACTTGTTTCTGAATGTGGGTTTTGTCTCTGTCTTGATCGTACAAACAATAAAACTTAGTTGCGTCACACCCAGTAAAATGCTCGTGATCTTCAACAACAAAATTCACAACACAGAACACCTTAGAATCTTTTCCATGTTTTAATCCAGCACTTTTAATACGTGCTTTATACGCCCCTTTTGGTAATGCTTCTAAGTTTCCGTTATAGATGTTATTCGTAAATGCTTCCTTCGCAAGTTCTATCATTTTTTAGCCTCCTGATTTTTTTTAAATATTTTTTCGAGTTCTTTATAATCGAGAGCTACTTGTGCTGGCATTAACTTTGGGGTTGGACAACCAGCTTCAATGTACTCAGAACCTTGTAAAACTAATACCCGCCTATCTTTATTATCTTCTGCTTCCTTGAAAACAACCGCCGCTAAAATATCAATCAAAGGCAATATAATTTCCTTTGCTTTTTCATCAAGTGACGGAGCAAACCTTGTTTCTTCGCCCATTCTGGTGATTTTAACTTTGTCTTTTGAATGAGAAATAAAAATAACAGCAATTCCCAATGATGTGATTTTACTCATAACTCTAAAAAACTCAGTTTTGCATGCTTCCCAGCCCTTACCAAAACTAGCCTCAGATTCATGTTCAATCCCAAGCTTTGCATTGCTGTATTCTCTGCAATAACGCCACGCATTATCAATGGTATCAATAACAATGGTCTTCCATTTAAACTTTCCTGCATCAACTTCATTTTTTATGCTTTTAAAAGCATCTAAGATGCCTTGCCAATTAGAGATGGCTCCTTCTTGTGGGATTTTGTAAACTTGTAAATGTTTGTGCCTGTTTTCGGTACAAATAAATAAAGGGTCATTAAACTGAGAGGTAAATGTTGTTTTCCCCACCTTTGGTGGGCCATATATCAACCAATGATATTCCCATAACTCTGTTTTTATGCTTGATTTTTTAGTTGGTAGCATAATCACTCCTTTATAATTTTTTCAAAAAGCATTTCTGAATTTTCAACACCCATGCACAAATCCCAGTAACTACACTTTCCGAATAATTGGCACGCATGACTGTTGCGTGGGAAACAATCATCTTTTATTGCTTGCTTTATTAATTTACTTGTTTTAAATAAATCCATTTTATAAGCGTCAATTTCAGCTTGGTTTCGTCTAAATATATATTCAATTAAATATTCTGATTGTTTTTCTTTGTACAGTTCAATTAATCGTTTATAAAACAAATGCCTAGTTTCGTTTTTCTTTAACCTTATTGAGGGTTTCTTTAACACTCGATAAATAACACCTTGGATAGGTTCTTTATATATTTGCTGCAAGTAACCAACATAAGCACTTACCTGAAAATCCATTTCAAGCTTATGAAAAAAAGAGTTGCCTGTTTGTGTTGCGGTTTTATACTCAACTAACCAAAGCCCACCTTCAAAACGCACAACCATATCAGGAATAAAACTAAAGACAAACTGCGTTTTACGGTTTGTCTTTGGATTTCTAATTGGCAAGTTTTCATGCTTTTTTTCCATTTCAACAATCTCAAATTTTTCTTTATCTTTTCGATAAAATTTAGTGTGCCATACTTCTAGTGCTGCATTTAAAACAACTGCACTACTTTCAATTTCATCCACCTGTTTTTGGTCTACCGTGCTGTGTAAAAACTCATTAAAAATATCTATATTGGCATCTTGAATTTTTGCCAAGCTTACACCTTCATACATTTGCCTCAAAGAATCGTGAAACACTGAGCCAAATTGAAGAAAATCTTTTGTTTTTTTAGGGTAGATATTTTCAATATTCCTGTATTTAAACAATCGTTTACATTTATTAAAATCTACAATTCTACTATGACTTAACTTAGTTTTTTTCATTGATTTTTCTCATGCTAAAAACAATACTCAATACGCTTCTAGGGTTTGTTTTTTTGTTCAACATATTAAGCAACAAGAAACTTGGTTTTTGTTTTTTTCCCATTTTAAACTTGTTTGCCATAGACTTGAAAAAGTTGTTCAAATCTAATTCCTAAAGCGTCTAGTAATTTAGTTCGTATTTGAGGGCCTGCACTATGGCCTCGTTCGTTTGCTTTTGGGCTTACTAGGTTATTTAAGTACGCATAATCAATTTCGTTTTCAGAACAAAACTGTTTCATTGTTTTGTTATTTTCTATAAGCAACAGCTTAAATTTAGCACGATTAATGCCTACTTTCATGTGGTTCCCGCCTTTCAAAATATTGCTGTTTTCCTCAGCCTTTTTCCATCATAAACTCAAAAAAATAAAAGTCAAACACTATTTTTTTTATGAGTAAAAACCAATTACTTTTCTTTTTTAATATATATATTTATATATATATCTTTTTCTTTTTAATAGATATAAGTATATTTTTTTGGTTACTTTTTTTAAAGCAAAAATTGCTTTTTTTAAATCATTGAAAGTTTAAACTCAAACAAGATTGTCTTTAGATTGATTTGCTGTATGTATATGATATAATAGCAATGTGTTACGAAATGAAAAATAAAAAAACTAAAACTGTAGCTCCCCTTGGGAAGGTAGAAGATCGAAAACACGCTCTTAAAAGAGCTAATCAAGTTGCCATAGAAAAAGGTATAAACCTGTCATTTTGTCGTGTCGATATTAACTACAAAAACGGCCACAAATATGGCTACATAAAGAAATATATCGAAAATGAAGATCAAGCAAAAGAAAAAGATAATTTAATTAGTTTTTTAAAACTTTTAGACATGTTTGAAAAACATTTTATAAAACAAATAAAATTACAAAAAGTATCAAACGATAATGTTAAGCTTGTAACTGGCTGTAATACCATAGCCGAACTTGAAGAAAAGACAAAAAATGGAAGCAAGCTAAATGAAATTAAAACATACAAAAGCTTTGTTAATGATACATTTAAAACATTTTTCAGCCGTTATAAATTACATCAAATAAACAAAACTGTTTTATTAGATTTTTTGTACGTGCTGCAAAGTGAAAATCAGTACAAAAAAAACACACTCCAACGATATTTTACATATTTAAAAAAAATACTAGATTATGCACTAGATAACGGCTATATAAAAGCGTTGCCAAAATTTCCAAAAATTGAAATTTATGAAGAACGCCCAAAGCCTGATACGTTTACAGATGACGACCTTCAACTAATTATGGCCTACGCCAGCAATGATTTATTTTTCGTTTTTTTTATTCTCAATAATACAGGATTGCGACCAGCAGAATTTTATCAAAGTGGCATTATACCGCCCGATAAAAATAATCCAGCAAAAGGAAATTTAGTCTATTTTGACTTAGAAAAAAAAACTATTAATATCCGATCCTATCAACAAAAAAAACTTGGTAGGATTATTCCAATGCCAACAAATGTTGCAGAAGCAATAAGCGACCGTAAAAAAAGAGGGCTCCTTAATGACTACATAAATCCGTTTAAAAAAGTCTCTCATGAAAGTACAAAACGATGTTTAGAACATCAAATTAACAAACTTATGAATAAAATACACGAAGAGCATGGGATAAATAGCAAAATCACATTAAAAAAATTTCGAGCCACGTTCGAGTCAAGAATGTTGCAAGATGACGTTGATAGCAGCATTTTGTGCAAGTATTTAGGCCATAGCCAAAGTGTGCAAATTAGGCACTACGCAAGTAACGCTGTTTTCGATAATAACACTTTTCAAAAAGCTTTAAATAATTAAATATCAATCATAAGTATTGTATAATTTAACTATATTATATATTATCTATCAACAATAGTTAAATTAAATGAGGTTGCTATGAGAAAATTTGCAAATCCTAGATTATCGGCCAGCCAATTATCAATACTTACAGGGTATACCAAAGCCCGAATATCACAGCTAAAAGGCGGTGGGATAATAAAACTAGATCAAGGTTATTTTGGGCTTGATGCTATGCAAACGTTAAAAAAATTAAAGAAGTCAAAAACAAAAAACAAAATACAAATCTTTGCTAACCTAAAGGGGGGCGTAGGAAAGACCACATTAAGCTCGCAATACACAATGATGGCTAGTTTAATGGGTTTTAAAGTATTGGCTATTGATCTTGACCCACAAGCACAGCTCACTCATCAGTTAAGTGGAGAAAATTTAGATTTTAATCACTTAACTATGTATGATGCTATTATTGGGGAGAGGAACATAGAAGATTGTATCTTAAAAAGTACAGAACTTATTGATTTTATCCCAAGCAATCTCGGATTAACTAGAATTGAAAATCCTTTATTAAATAAATTTAGGCGTGAATATTTATTGCAAACACTGTTACATAAAGTAATAGATGATTATGATTTAATCGTTATTGATACCAATCCAACGCCATCAATATTAAATATAAGTGCTTATGTTGCAAGTAATTTAATTGTTGTTCCATGCGTTACTGATTACTTACCTGCACATGGGCTTGGGATTATGTTAGATAACCTTCTTGAGATTGATTCGCAACTAGAAACAAACCTTAATATTTGCATCGTTCCAAACAAACATAATAAAAAACAAAACATAAGACAGGAAGCTTTAGACAGTCTTATTAAACATTACGGCCACATACTGTCGGATACAATTATACGTGGTAGCACGCAGATTAAAGAAGCTACAAAAAATAGAGATAGTGTGTTTTTCCAAAAGAAAAACTCGTCTGGGT